>Ga0194059_1001007_pt1 | contig 12386 bp, 9 predicted proteins | sample SepL6211m_MetaG_FD_163426 | JGI IMG/M metagenome (GOLD analysis project Ga0194059, IMG submission 163426) | Anoxic zone freshwater microbial communities from boreal shield lake in IISD Experimental Lakes Area, Ontario, Canada - Sep2016-L626-11m | ecosystem: Environmental > Aquatic > Freshwater >... | reverse complement strand
GTTCGTGGTGGATTCGTCACGTTCTTCACAATGGCTTACATCGTGGCGCTTAACCCGTTGATCATCGGTCTTTCAAAAGATGCTGACGGAAAGTTCCTCGGAGGTGGAGACGCTCCAAACCTTGCGGCAATTGCTGCAACTACTGCGCTAGTCGCAGGTGTACTCACAATCCTGATGGGCGTAGTTGGAAACTTTCCACTAGCGCTCGCAACTGGTCTTGGTCTTAACACTTTCGTTGCAGTTGGTATTGCTTCGAAAATGTCATGGGCGGATGCAATGGGACTTGTTGTTCTTGAAGGAATAATTATTACCGTTCTCGTTCTAACTGGTTTTAGAGGAGCGGTATTCCGTGCAGTTCCTGCACAATTAAAGATTGCTATCTCTGTAGGTATCGGTCTATTCATCGCGCTAATCGGCTTGGTTGATGCCGGCTTCGTTCGTCGTACAGGTTCTGGTCCAGTACCAGTAACACTTGGCGATGGCGGAACACTTGTTGGATGGCCAATCGTTGTATTCGCATTTGGTCTTTTCTTGATGATCGGTTTGATGGTCAAGAAGGTAAAGGGTGCGATTCTTATTGCGATTATCGTTGCAACTGGCGTAGCTATTGCAATTGAATCAGCATTCAAAATTGGTCCAAACTTTGATGGTAAGAATGTAAATCCAAAGGGCTGGGGACTAAACGTTCCAAAGCTTCCTTCGGATATAATTTCAACACCAGACTTTGGAATCCTTGGACACTTCAGCCTCTTCGGTTCATTTAGCCGAATTTCACTTGTAGCTGGAATCCTCTTCGTATTCACTCTTTTACTATCTGACTTCTTCGATACTGTCGGAACAGTTACGGCGATCGGACACGAATCAGGGCTGATTGACAGCAAGGGCGATGTTCCAAATAACGACAAGGTGCTCTTTGTTGACTCAGTGGCTGCAATGGCCGGTGGAGCTGCAAGCATCTCTTCAAACACCAGCTACATCGAATCAGCAGCAGGTGTTGGTGAAGGTGCTCGTACAGGTTTGGCATCAGTAACAACTGGTGTCCTATTCTTGTTGACCACATTCCTTTCACCACTTGTTGCAGTAATTCCTTACGAAGCAGCAACTCCTGCACTTGTGATCGTCGGATTCTTGATGATGACACAGATCAAGGGCTTGGATTGGGCTGACTATGGAATTGCAATTCCTGCATTCCTAACAATTATCTTGATGCCATTTACTTACAATATTTCTGTAGGTATCGGCGCAGGATTCGTTTCACATGTTGTGGTCCGTTGGATCCAAGGTCGTCGCAGCGAAGTTCACCCACTGCTTCTCTTGGTTTCAGGTCTCTTCATGGTCTACTTCTTGAGCTCTCCAATTAATGCTTGGATCGGCTAATTAAGTAGTAGCAAAGTAATTGGGAAGGGCTCGGGGGAAACTTCGGGCCCTTTTCTCATGGCTGCGGTAATTCATGATGGTTTTGGGAGGGTAATTTAGGGCTTAGAATTCGGACTTACGCCGCGGGGCGTAGCGTAGTGGCTAGCGCGCCTGCTTTGGGAGCAGGAGACCGGAGGTTCGAATCCTCTCGCCCCGACCAGAACTCTTAATACTTAAGAAAATAACGCTAGGAGCAATGTGAAAAGCGCAGTCGAAACTCTCTCCCCAACTCGTGTAAAACTTTCAATCGAAGTTACATTTGAAGAATTAGAACCACATATTTCAAACGCTTATAAAGCACTTGGCGAACGCATCAATATTCCTGGTTTCCGTAAGGGCAAAGTTCCACAAGCAATGATTGAACAACGCGTTGGTCGCCCAGCAATTTTGGATGAAGCAATTAATTCATCACTTTCACCTTTTTATGCCGCTGCCCTTAAAGAGCAAAGCATTTTTGTTATCGGCCGCCCAAATATTGAAGTAACTGAACTTGTCGATCGTGAGAAGTTTTCATTTACTGCTGAAGTAGATGTTCGCCCAGAACTTAAGCTTCCAGATTTCTCAAAGATAACTTTGACCGTTGATGACGTTGTCGTTTCAGATACCGAAGTTGCAGAGCAAGTAGATGTTCTTCGTGCTCGATTCGGAACTTTGACTACCGTTGAAAAGGCTGTTGAAAATGGCGACTTCGTATCACTTGATTTAAATGCAACGATCAATGGTGAATCCGTTGAAGACGGCACAGCAAATGACCTTTCATATGAAGTTGGCACAAACCGCATGGTTGATGGCTTAGATGAAGCGCTAATTGGATTGAAGGCTGGGGAATCTAAGCGCTTTGATACCAAGCTTGTTGGTCAGAAGGACGATGAGAAGGGTGCAGTCGATGCAACCGTTAAAGCAGTTAAGCATCGCGATCTTCCTGAATTAAATGATGAGTTCGCAAAGTTGGGTTCTGAATTTGAAACCTTGGCCGAACTTCGCGCAGATATTCAAACTCGCCTCGAGCGCGTAAAGCATCTTGAACAAGGTGCACATGCTCGAGATCTTCTGGTTGAAAAATTGATTGCTGATATCGAAATTCCACTACCTGCAAATATCATTGAAGATGAAGTAAATGACCACCTTGAAAAAGAGGGGCGCCTTGAAGATGATGCGCACCGCAAGGAAGTAACTGAAGAAGTAACTAAGTCGCTTACCCAAGAAATCCTCTTCGACAACATTGTTTCTGCCGAGAGCGTTTCGGTTAATGAGAATGAACTGACTGAATATTTAATCCGTGCATCCCAGCGTTATGGAATGTCACCCGATCAATTCATCAAGGAAGTTTCTGAAGCCGGCCAAATCACAACAATGGTCGCTGAAGTTTCTAGAGCAAAGGCACTTGCCGGAGTTCTCTCTCGCGTGAAGGTTGTTACAACTTCAGGCAAGGAAGTAAACCTCGAAGAGTTGGCGCCAAAGCAAGCTGCTCCAGCCGCCGAATAATCTAGTTTCTACTTTTCTTTCTCTCAGGGCGAACAGCCCACGCCAGATTTTTGCCAATTTGCGGAAGCATTTGGCCTTAAACATTGTTAGTGTCATTACTAGGTTAAATAGGTTTAAAAAGTTCAATTAACAATCAGGAGGAAGTTGTGGATCTCATTACACCGCGTCTTGCGGGATCAGCGCCAAGTGGCGGATTAGATGACCAGGTTTACAACCGGCTTCTAAAAGAACGCATTATCTTCCTAGGATCAGTTGTTGAAGATTCAATGGCTAATGCGATTTCAGCGCAGCTACTTCTTCTTGCAGCTGAAGATCCAGATAAAGATATTTTCCTTTACATAAATTCACCAGGCGGATCTATCTCTGCCGGTATGGCAATTTATGACACTATGCAATACATCAATAACGATGTCGCAACTGTTGCAATGGGACTTGCTGCATCAATGGGTCAGTTCTTACTTTGCGCAGGTGCTGCCGGAAAGCGTTACGCACTTCCACACGCAAGAATCATGATGCACCAACCTTCAGGTGGCATCGGTGGAACAGCGTCAGATATCAAGATTCAAGCAGAACAAATGTCATTTACTAAGAAGAAGATGGCTGAATTAATCTCATTCCACACTGGCCAGAAGCCAGAAACAATCGAAGCAGACTCAGATCGCGATCGCTGGTTTACTGCAGAAGATGCAAAGGAATATGGCTTTGTTGATCACGTAGTCCGCTCAGCCGGACAAGTTTCTGGAAGTGGAGGAACAGCGAAATGATAAATAGCCGTTACGTACTTCCAACTATTGAAGAGAAAACGTCATATGGATACAAGCGTTTAGATCCATATACAAAACTCTTTGAAGAGCGCATTATTTTTCTTGGCCAGGCAATTGATGACACCGTTGCAAACGATGTTATGGCCCAGCTTTTAACGCTGGAATCAATGGATCCAGATCGCGACATCATGATGTACATAAATTCACCAGGTGGTTCATTCACTGCACTGACTGCAATTTATGACACGATGCAATTCGTTCGCCCAGATGTAATGACAGTCTGTTTAGGCCAAGCTGCATCGGCTGCTGCGATTCTTCTTGCTGGTGGCGCTAAGGGAAAGCGTTATGCCCTTGAACATGCACGCATCTTGATTCACCAACCATATAGCGAAGGTGGCGGACAGGGTTCTGATATTGAAATCCAAGCCCGCGAAATTATGCGTATGCGAACCTTGCTTGAAGAGATGTTGGTTAAGCACACTGTTAAAAGCGCAGAAGAAGTAACAAAAGATATTGAACGCGACAAGATTCTTACCGCAGCAGAAGCTGTCGAATACGGACTTATCGACCAAGTTATGGTGAGCCGTAAGGCATCAGCCAAGTAAGTAGAAATAAAATTCGCCTATAAGCGAACAGAGTTAGGCTGGGATTTGCCCGCAAGAATCGGGGCAAAGTCCTAGCCTTCTCTTATGAATACGCGCATTGGTGAATCAGGCGATCTCTTGAAATGTTCTTTCTGCGGCAAGACCCAGAAGCAGGTCAAGAAGTTAATCGCTGGTCCTGGCGTATATATCTGCGATGAATGTATTGAACTCTGTAATGAAATTATTATTGAAGAACTTGAAGAGACAAGTTCGCTAGGACTTGCTGAACTTCCAAAGCCGCAAGAGATTTATGAATTCCTAGATCAATATGTAGTTGGTCAAGACCGTGCGAAGAAATCTCTTTCCGTCGCCGTCTATAACCACTACAAGCGTGTTCAATCTGGCGAATCAAAGCGCGAAGAATCAATTGAATTATCTAAGTCAAACATTTTAATTCTCGGCCCAACAGGCTGTGGCAAGACATTGCTTGCGCAAACTTTGGCAAGAATGTTGAACGTTCCATTTGCGATTGCAGATGCAACTGCTTTAACTGAAGCTGGATATGTTGGCGAAGATGTTGAAAACATTTTACTCAAGCTAATCCAAGCAGCTGATTATGATGTCAAAAAGGCTGAAACCGGCATTATTTATATTGATGAAATCGATAAGGTTGCACGAAAGAGCGAGAACCCATCGATTACTCGCGATGTTTCAGGTGAAGGTGTGCAACAAGCGCTTCTGAAGATTCTTGAAGGCACAACAGCTGCTGTTCCACCACAAGGTGGCCGCAAGCACCCACATCAAGAATTTTTACAAATCGATACAACAAATATTCTCTTTATCGTTGGCGGTGCATTTGCTGGCCTCGAAAAGATTATTGAGGGGCGCAAAGGCAAAGCCGGTGTTGGATTCAATGCAACACTTCAAAGCGCTGAAGAGAATGCAGCTAAAGATTTCTTCGCTGATGTAATGCCAGAAGATTTATTGAAGTTTGGAATGATTCCTGAATTTATTGGCCGTCTGCCAATTCTTACAAGTGTCGAGAACTTGGATCGACCTGCACTTATGGAAATTCTTACCGAACCAAAGAATGCGCTAGTAAAGCAATATCAGAAGTTATTTGAACTAGATGATGTTGAACTCGAATTCTCGCCAGAAGCACTTGAAGTTGTGGCCGATCTAGCAATAAAGCGCGGCACTGGGGCACGCGGGCTTCGCGCAATTATGGAAGAAACACTTCTTGGTGTGATGTATGAAATTCCATCAAAACCAGATGTCGCAAAGGTGATAATTACGCCACAAGCTGTTCTAAAAGAAGCGGCTCCAACATTGGTAAATCGCCCAGTGGGTGGCCCAAAGCGTCAAAGTAAGGCTGAGAAAGCCGAGAAGAGTTCAGAAGAGAAGAGCGCTTAATCTAGACTCATCTCCTATGAGCGAGGGCAATAAATCTAATAAGAAAGAGTTGGCAGCCGCATTCGCACCTGCCGACATTGAAGCCCCTCTGTATCAAAAATGGTTATTGGCTGGTTACTTCACTGCAGATGCAAAATCTTCTAAACCACCATTCACAATTGTTATTCCGCCACCGAATGTAACTGGAAGTTTGCATATCGGTCATGCACTTGATCACACACTGCAAGATGTATTAATTCGAATGAAGCGAATGAAAGGTTTTGAAGCTCTCTGGCTTCCTGGAATGGATCATGCCGGAATTGCAACGCAAAATGTTGTTGAAAAACAATTAGCAACACAGGGACTATCTAGACATGATTTAGGGCGCGAAAAATTTGTAGCAAAAGTTTGGGAATGGAAAGCGGAATCAGGTGGCTTAATCCTTGACCAGATGAAACGACTCGGCGATTCAGTTGATTGGTCTCGCGAGCGTTTCACTATGGATGCCGGTCTTTCAAAGGCAGTTTTGGAAATATTTAAGCGGTTATACGATGCCGAATTAATTTATCGCGCGGAACGAATCATCAACTGGTGTCCAAGATGTTTAACAGCGCTTTCGGATATTGAAGTAGAACATAGCGATGATTCAGGTGAATTCGTTCAAGTTCGATACGGCGACGACGATGTTTCTATCGTTGTTGCGACTACGCGTGCTGAAACAATGATGGGTGATGGCGCAGTAGCCGTTCATCCTGATGACCCAAGATATAAAGATTTAATTGGCAAGAAAGTCTTGTTGCCACTCGTGAATCGAATGATTCCGATTATCGCTGATGAATTAGTTGACCCAGAATTTGGAACCGGTGCGGTAAAAGTAACTGGCGCCCACGATCCAAATGACTTTGAAATGGCGATGCGCCATGGAATCGAAATGCCAATCATCATGAATGAACACGGCGTTATGGCTAATTCAGGAACTCGCTTTGATGGCATGGATCGTTTCGATGCGCGCAAAGAAGTGGTTGAAGAACTTCGCAAGATGGGACGCATCGTTGCAGAGAAGCGACCTTACATTCACGCAGTTGGGCACTGTCAACGTTGCGATACAACGGTAGAACCAAGACTTTCAAAACAATGGTTTGTGAAAGTTGCGCCACTTGCAAAGGCTGCGGGAGATGCAGTTCGTGATGGCAGAATTAAAATTGAACCAGAAGAGTTAGCGCCAAGATATTTTGACTGGATAGATAACATGCATGACTGGTGTATCTCCCGCCAACTTTGGTGGGGACATCAGATTCCGGTTTATTACGGACCAAATGGCGAAGTTGTTGTTTGTGGACCAGATGATGTTCCACCTGCAGGTTATGTGCAAGATCCAGATGTTTTAGATACCTGGTTCTCTTCAGGCTTGTGGCCATTTTCGACTTTAGGTTGGCCCGACAAGACTGATGATCTTGCGAAGTTTTTCCCAACCAGCGTGCTTGTTACTGGGTATGACATTTTATTCTTCTGGGTTGCGCGCATGGTTCTGCTCGGATTATTTGTAACTGATGGCATCGCACCATTCCACACGATTGCACTTCACGGTTTAGTCCGCGATCGCTTTGGCAAGAAGATGAGTAAGTCTCGCGGAAATACCGTTGATCCAATTGAGTTCATGGATAAATATGGTTCAGATGCACTTCGTTTCTCGCTTGCAAGAGGTGCCAATCCAGGAAGCGATCAAGCAATCGCGGAAGAATGGATAGGCGGATCTCGAAACTTTGCTACAAAGCTCTGGAATGCTTCGCGTTTTGCAATCATGAATGGTGCAAATATTGATGGTGAAGTTCCAACATTTAATTCACTTAACGCGATTGATCAATGGATCTTGACCCGTCTCGATGAAACTGTTGAATCGGTCGACCAACTTCTCGAGAAGTTCGAATTTGCAAAAGCTTGTGAAATTATTTATCACTTCGCTTGGGATGATTTGTGTGATTGGTATCTCGAACTTTCCAAGGCAACCTTTGCCGCCGGGGGAGATGCCGCTGCGAATTCAAAGCGGGTATTGGGTCATGTTCTTGATCAATTACTTCGCTTGATGCATCCAACAATGCCATTCATTACCGAAGAGCTCTGGTGTTCATTTACTGGTGGCGAAACATTGGTAACAGCAGCATGGCCAAAATCTAATTCTGAAAACCGAAGCGAAGATTCAAAACAAATCGTTGCACAATTGCAAGATCTAACAACTGAAATTCGTAGATTTAGAAATGATCAAGGTATAAAAACTTCAGCAAAAGTAGGGGCCAATTTTATTGGCCTCGATGCACTCTCTAAATACGAAGCTGCTATTCGCCAGGTTTGTCGGATCGAACCAATCACCGGAAGTGCAAGCGCGGCTATCGAAGTCGGTAAGGTAAAAATTGAATTCGATTTAACTGGCGCAGTCGATGTTGTTGCCGAACGTGCGCGCTTAACGAAGGACTTAGCCACTGCCGAGAAAGATCGGGCAACTGCCAAAGTTAAATTAGAAAATGAAGGATTTATGGCTAAGGCACCGATGGAAGTTGTTCAAGAGATCAGAGAGCGACTTGCTCAGACAAGTTCTGATATTGAAAGTATTACTGCGCAACTTTCGGCGCTTCCAAAATAGAGATGGTTACAGCTGAAGAATTAGAAGTTCTTAAAGTTATTGAAGCCGCACTTATTAAGCGTTGGCCTGAGAACCAGATTGAACCTTCACTGGATCGGATTGCAGCACTTGTTGATGCTCTTGGTTCGCCTCAACTCTCTTTTCCTACGATTCATATCGGTGGGACCAATGGCAAGACCAGCACTGCGCGAATGGTTGATGCGCTCTTTACCGAACTTGAATATCGAACTGGCCGCTTCACGAGCCCACATTTAGAGAGCTTCTTAGAACGAATTTCAATAAAGGGCGAAGCGATTAGCCCAGCAGAACTAATTGCTACCTATAACGATATTGCGCTCTATTTAGATTTAATTGATAGCAGATCAGAACATCCAATTTCCTATTTCGAAGCGCTTACCGCACTTGCATTTGCCGCATTCGCTGAACATCCAGTTGATATCGGCATTATCGAAGTTGGAATGGGTGGCGATTGGGATGCCACCAATGTTATTCAGAGTGCAGTATCGGTATTGATGCCGATTGGTTTAGACCATACTGAATATCTGGGCGAAACAATTGAAGAGATTGCTAAGACAAAAGCGGGAATTATTAAACCAGAATCACATGTGGTCCTTGCAGCACAAGAGCCTGAAGTTGCTCGAATCCTTCTAGAGAAAGTCTTAGAGAAATCTGCAATTCCTTATCGTGAAGGAATTGAATTCGCGCTGATACGTCGCGACATTGCAGTGGGCGGACAACTAATTTCAGTCAGGGGAGTGCATGGTGAATACAACGATATTTATCTCCCGCTGCATGGCGCGCATCAAGCAGCAAATGCAGCTGTAGCGATTGCAACTGTAGAAGCGTTTGTTGGGGTCAAGTTGGATGAAGATTTAGTCACAACAGCTTTCGCAAATGTCTCGTCTCCAGGACGCCTTGAAATCTTGCATCGAGACCCAACAGTCATCGTTGATGCGGCCCATAATCCTCACGGTGCTAAAGCATTGGCCGAAACTATTCGCAGTGAATTCGATTTTGAATCTGTTTTTTGCGTACTTGGAATCCTTGGCGATAAAGATGTAAAGGGCTTCTTGAAAGCACTTGAACCAGTTGTTGATCGGTTAGTTGTTACCAAATCTGATTCGCCTCGAGCACTTCCTGTTGCTGATCTTTTTGCGCAAGCCGTAGAAATATTTGGCCATGATCGGGTATTTAAGGAAGATGATTTGGCTTCGGCAATTACATATGCAATGGAGCAGGTGACGCTAATTAATCAGGTAAGTGATGGAGTCAGCGCAGTAGTAATAACTGGATCTGTTGTTACTGCCGGAAGTGCCCGAGTGATATTAAAGAAAATAGGAAGAGCAGAAGAAAAATGAGAGTACTAAGCGCTGCGGTATTGAGCATGGAAGCTTTTGTAATGGGATTTGCTGTACTACTAGCGATGGGCGAGCACACTGGTAGCGCCCTTTCAATTGGTGGAGTGATAGCAATTCTGCAATTGCTTTGCGCTGGCCTAATGAAAAAGAAAATTGGCTGGGTAATTGGCTCAATCTTGCAGATAGCAATGATTGGTTATGGGTATGTGGTGACCCCGATGTATTTCATGGGCGTACTTTTTGCAGCGCTTTGGATCGCGGCATTTGTGGTTGGCCGTAAGGGTGAGGCGATTCGGGCCGAACTTCTAAGGCAAAAGCCCCTTAAATAGCTTCTCGACTTGGGCAAAATCGCGGATTAAGAACTTTTGGGCGCTCGCATTAGACTAACGCCCGTGAATTCCCAAAAAATAGAGCGCACCCTGATTCTGGTAAAACCAGATGGAGTTCGTCGTTCGTTGGTAGGCGAAGTTATTCGTCGTATCGAAAGTAAGGGATACCAAGTTGTTGGCTTAAAAATGATGACACCAACACGTGAAATTCTTGCGAAGCATTATGCAGAGCACGAAGGTAAACCATTCTATGAACCACTACTTGAATTTATGTTGTCGGGTCCAATCGTTGCAATTATCGCGCAAGGAAATCGCGTAATCGAAGGTTTCAGAAAATTAGCCGGAACAACTGATCCAACAACTGCTGAACCCGGAACTATTCGTGGCGATCTTGCCCGCGATCAAGGCACAAAGGTTGTTCAAAATATCGTTCATGGTTCGGATTCACCTGAATCATCAGCACGTGAAATTGCAATTTTCTTTCCCGAGTTAAATTAATTGAAAGGTCTCAAATGAGCAAAAAGAATCCAAATCGCATGTCATTTATCGGCAGAGATATGGCAGTCGACTTAGGAACCGCAAACACACTTGTTTATGTTCGTGGTCGTGGAATTGTTCTTAATGAGCCAAGCGTTGTTGCAGTAAACCAAGACACTGGTGGAATTCTTGCAGTTGGTCTTGAAGCCAAGCGCATGATCGGTCGTACTCCAGGAAACATCGTTGCTATTCGTCCACTTAAAGATGGAGTTATCGCGGATTTCGATACGACAGAGCGCATGCTCCGTTACTTCATCCAAAAAGTGCACCGCCGTCGCTATTTAGCAAAGCCAAGAATTGTGGTCTGTGTTCCATCAGGTATCACTGGTGTTGAACAGCGCGCTGTTAAAGATGCAGGATATGCAGCGGGCGCACGCAAGGTTTACATAATTGAAGAGCCAATGGCAGCAGCAATTGGTGCCGGTCTTCCAATTCACGAACCAACCGGAAATATGGTTGTTGATATTGGTGGCGGAACAACTGAAGTTGCAGTTATTTCACTTGGTGGAATTGTTACCGCACTTTCAATCCGCGTCGGTGGCGATGAGCTAGATCAGGCAATTATTGATTGGGTTAAGCGCGAATACTCACTATTACTTGGTGAGCGCACTGCTGAAGAAATCAAGATGGCAATTGGATCTGCTTATCAGTTACCAGGCGAACCAGATGCTGAAATCCGCGGTCGCGATCTTGCAACTGGATTACCAAAAACAATTCGGGTTTCTGCTGAAGATATTCGCAAGGCGATGGAAGATCCAGTCAATCAGATTGTTAACGCAGTAAAAAGCACGCTTGATAAAACGCCACCAGAACTTGCGAGTGATCTAATGGATCGCGGAATTGTTCTAACTGGCGGTGGCGCACTTCTTCGCGGATTAGATGAACGACTTCGTCATGAAACTGGAATGCCAGTTCATATTAGTGAGCGACCATTGCAAGCTGTTGCTGAAGGTTCAGGCAAGTGCGTTGAAGAATTCGAAGCCTTAGAAAAGGTTTTGATTTCTGAACCTCGCCGTTAAGGAGAATACAAAGTGGCAGCTGGTGGCAACAATCGTTCGCGCCTTCTGCTTGTAATTCTTCTTGTCACTTCGCTCTTCTTAATCACCCTGGATCTTCGCGGTGTAAGTATCACTAAGAATTCAAGGTCTGCGACTCAAACTCTTTTAGCTCCAGTGCAACGTGGGGTATCTGATCTCTTTTCACCCGTTGGGAATTTCTTCTCCGATATCAAGAACTTTGGAAATACTAAGGACCAACTTAAGAATTTGAAGAAAGAGAATGCAAAACTTCGCAAGAAAGTGATCTTTAACAAAGACATTGCAGGCGAACTTAAGAAGTTAAAGAACGTATTAGATCTTGCTGGAAGAGGCAGCTATAAAGTTGTTTCTGCTCGCGTCATTGGCAAGGGCAGTTCTTCGACTTTTAGTCAGACTATAACTATTGATGCTGGATCCAATGATGGTGTTAAGAAAGATATGACCGTAATGGGCGAACTCGGTTTAGTCGGAGTTGTAAAGAGCGCTACTTCGACTTCGGCAATTGTTTTGTTAATGAGCGATCCAACTTTCCGAATTGGGGTTCGCATCGCACGAAGCCAAAGTATTGGTGTCTTAATGGGCGAGGGCGATAACACTTATACGTTGCAATTGCTTGATCCGTCTGGATCCATTGAAGTGGATGATGTCCTTTTATCTCTTGGTAGTGATAACAACAAACCCTTCGTGCCAGGTTTACCTGTTGGTTATGTTAAATCTGTTAAGAACACCAGCGCAACGCTAACTCAAGAAGCAAATGTTAAAAGTTATTCAAATCTTTCAAGCCTCGGAATTGTTTCGGTAATTATCAAGAGCACAAATGGTGGTCCGAAGGATGCGCTAATTCCA
>Ga0194059_1001006_pt1 | contig 12396 bp, 8 predicted proteins | sample SepL6211m_MetaG_FD_163426 | JGI IMG/M metagenome (GOLD analysis project Ga0194059, IMG submission 163426) | Anoxic zone freshwater microbial communities from boreal shield lake in IISD Experimental Lakes Area, Ontario, Canada - Sep2016-L626-11m | ecosystem: Environmental > Aquatic > Freshwater >... | reverse complement strand
ATAATAAAAATTTATTTTTTTTACATTTTTAGACATTTTTACATTAGTCTAATTGAAATTTCATGCACTTTTTATAAAACTATTTACCAATTAATAAAGTAAATAGTTTTATATTTGAATTATTTTACCATATCTTAATATGGGTTGAATTGATCACCACTTCCGTAAAAGAACCAACGCAATGACAAATAGTTGGGATTCTTCATGGTCATAGAATTTGACCCAGCCATCTTTGTATTAGGACCCCCGCGCACAAGACCTTGAATAGCACTTGACCCCAACGCATAGTTGAAGTATTGCAAGTTGGAAATGTATCCAGAAAAGCCGCCATTCATTGCAACATATACATCGCCATAGTTCTGCTTTGGCACACCATTCAAGACATGGCTCTTTGCAATTGTACCATTAATGTAGACATCTAATGTCGTGTTTTGGCAACGAATAATGACATTGACCCACTTGTTCAATGGAATGTCAGGAATAATAATCTCCTCATTAATCGTCGTAAAGGTGTTCATGATAACCACAAGCGCATTTGTATTAGGCGCAATGTAGAGACCAGGCGCATTATTGGGGAAATTTAAACCCACTTGCGCCAATGTATCATTACCCTTGTGGAAAATATGGCGATACTGACCAGCCAAGTACTGCAAATCGTCTATGAAGATCCACGTAGACCAAGCAAACTCAATACCATCATTTTCATTCACAGATCTGGTCAAAGTTACTGAACCCTTTGCACTAGGATCTTGAGGAAACACCATCATGTGCTTAGCATCAATCATGCCATTAATGAGCTTGGGACTGCTTGATGGGCCATAGAACCAGCCTAAAATAGTGACACCCACTCGCAAAAGTACAATGTAAACAAAAACAATCAAAATCAAGAATGAGAATTTTGCTACTAAACTATTGGATTCAAGAAATTCTTTTGAACCTCCAACAAATTTATTTGAAGAGAATTGCATAAAGGCGCCTCCTTGCTTGGCAGGACCAGCACCGCTTACGCCTCCATAACTATTTGAACCATAATTTGATTCTTCATTTCCATTTCCATATAAACTATTCATTTATGTCTTATATATACTACCAAAGAAAATTGGACTCAACTTAAATGGTAATACTGCTATCCTCAGTATCACCGTCCATCAAAGTGACCTTTACTTTGTAGTTGAACAAACCTCCAAGCAAGCTGGCTCCGTAACCACTTTGATAAATGCTCCACACGGTTTGGGGGTCTAATTCATTAGGGTAGTATTGGAATTTTGCAGTATATCCAGAAAATCCGCCTTCAGGTGTAACATAAACTGGTGCGCTGCCGTCTATCTTTGCCACGCCAGGCATTACGCAAGTTCTAACCAACTTTCCGTCTAAATAAACATCTATAGATCTGCCATAGACACTAATGGTCAAGTTGGCCCACTTTTGAATGGGTACATTGGAGATGCCGCAGTTATTGAAAATGGTGTAATTGCTGTTGGACTCATCGCTGCCATTGTAGCATGTCAAAGACACAACGGCATTGTTTTGCAAAGGAGCCAATGTCACTGACGGGCAGGGTTGCATTTCTGCAGATCCAGCAGAGGAGGCCATGCGCCCAAAAATAATCTTGGATTCACCGTAACGATAGTTCCAGTCGTCAATAAAGAACCAAATGGAATAGGCAAAATTACTGGTGTTGCCAGTGCTAGAGTTTGTTGCTAAACTGGATGCCTCAATCTTTTGCATTGTCTTTGCGGAAGTAGTTTGCGTCAATGTAGTTTTGTCCTTGATCACATATTTTACAACAATGTAAAGCAAAACTATAATGATGACAATTAACAGGATATTTTTAATTTTCATTATATAATACTGCTAGAAATTTTCCCGCTTATATAATTTTTATACACTTTATTGATTTTAGTATACTAAATCTAAAATCAACAATTAAAAATAAACAGACCAAAAAATAAACCTATTCAGTCCCGTCACGCTCATTTTGGCTTAAATGTGTATGTATCATCATTGTTGGGCATAACAGGCATCTTCTGGTCTTTTACTGAATTGTAAAGATTTGTTATTTGATCTATTCTCAAAGGCATTGTATAGTAGTATAAATTGGCTATACCTCCACTAATGCCATTATCAGTGCCAACCGTCAAGGTGTCAAGGGTTATATAAGGAACAACTTCAACGGATGACTGTGCAAGCTTGCCATTATAAAAGATATCTAAAGTTCCGCCACTATAATTGATGATTACATTATTCCATTTTTGCAATAAAACTTGTTCATTCTTATAAACAATTCTGTTACCATTATCATCAACATCAATAAACGTGGGTTCGCGAACTTTATGATAAGGATCTTTGTTATTTGCAACATCTTCAGCAATCTGTGCGTTCAATTGTTTTACGCTGTCTTGGTCAACTGTTATCATAAGCGTATTTAGAGAAGGATTAAAAAGCACATTTGGTTTGCCTCCGTAGGATAGAAGCGACGTGAACTTTGAATAAGACGCATTAATGCTTGGTGGCATGCTATCTATGTAAAACCAGAATGATATGCAATAGTTGTAGGCATAATTATCGTTGCCTTTATCATTTAACCCATTCAATTGAGCGTAAGATGCAACAGAATATTCTTGGTTTGTTGGAGCGGGATAGTTGATGAGTTGCTTGCCATTGGACGCATAGTAATGAGTGTATAACCAGGATTTAACTATTGGGTATAAGAAATATGTGGCAATAAGAACCACTTCTAAGCCCATTATAATCATGAGGGTTCTTGATGTGGAATAATAGAACCGCAAGCCTTCAATTGTTATAAACTCTATTAGATTCACAAGTAAACAAGGAATGTATAGCAAGATGCTGATAAATAATTTTAGATATAGGTTTCTATTCACTAAATTTGTCATGGTTAAAACTTTATATGCAAATCCAAGAGCCACTATTACAATGGCAATTTGAATGAAATACTGTGTGGCTGTAGTTGCGGTTGAAGTAGAAGTTGAAGAAGAATCGTGATGAATTGCACCAAATGCCCATAATATAAAATATATAAAGGCACCAGAGGAAAAAAACCCCAAGAATCCAATAGAAACCATTTTAAAAATTTCTAGAGGCGCAGTTTTTCCTGATTTTAAAAAATCAAAATCGTCGTGTTTAATAGAGTAGCTGTAAAATGAGATCATTGATATTAGAAATGCTAACCCAATAATTATTAAAAAACTAATAAGAACAACATAATTGGTTAAATATTTTTCTAAAAAGTCTTTGGGTACCCAACGAAATATGATTAGAAATATGATAACCATTGCGACTAATGCAATGATGTAATAATTTCTCTTTTTAGAAACAATTACATTATTGTCTGGTGTGGAATATGTTGGTTGCGGCATAGAATTGTTTGGTTATACTATAGTGATAAAATATAATATAACCAATCATTGCATATTTTAGATTTTAAATTTTAAATTTTTATTACATATTTTCTCTTGCAGTTTTCTCTCCGTGACATTCTCTGCATAAAGCCACCAAGTTGCCTACACTATTGTCTCCACCATGCTCCAAACGTCTAACATGATCTACTTCAAACCAAGCATTTAGTTGGTTTTTGCAATGATTGCATTTCCAACCCTGATTGGATGCAACGAATTTCTTCTTTGTCTCGCTTACAGAACGCTTTGTAGCCTTGCCTCCCTGTCCTGCTCTACCTCCTGAATTCATGACGCGTCTTTCTTGCGGCAAAGTAGTATTAAAATTAAATCCTGGATTTGTCTCGCCATTCAATCCTTCCATAAAAGAGCCCCCTGCGCCTTGGGTAAAGCCTCGTGAAAAACTGCTATTTGAAGAGAAATCCAAAATAGGTGACAACATATCTAGTGATGATTTATTAATTGGCATATATTTGATCATATTATTTGCGTAAAACAAAATGTTCTTCCCTTGGACTGGATTCTTTTTTAAAAGGAGGTAGATTGCAAAACCGATGAAACCTATAAAGGCAATCTGGATATACTTTTTCCATGACATTAAAAGCTTGGTATATTTATTGTCGTGATATGCATTATATATTAAAAACGCTGTTACACCTATTATTATAATCTCTATTCGCATATATATATTATACAGCGTAAAATATATATTTTTAAATGAATTTATGAATCTCAACTAGTTATAATATGCACATTTGTTGGATTAGGAGGACTAAATGTTATCTCTTATTTTGATTTTCTTTTCTTTAAAGAAACATTTTTCTTAGATTTGGTTGATGAGCTAGATTTGGCTGATGAGCTAGACTTAGTTGATGAGCTAGATTTTGATTTTTTATAAGAGCTTTTAGGTGAGCTAACTGCAAACTTAACTTTTTTGAAAACATCCTTAGGACCAACACTTGCAGTTGCATGAGATAATACTGATGCGCGAAGAGCATATTTGCTGGCTTCTCTTGGTGATTGCTTGTCTGGAATTATAGTACTTGTTGTGCTTGCTTCAGGCAAAAGCAGCCCATTCAGCTCTTGCAAATTGGCAACTAAGGAAGAAACATCAATTGGCTCATCAGCCGTCTCATATAAAAAGGTTACGAATATATACTTTAATTTATCATAAAAAGCAAGCTCGTTGGGCTTTAAGTCTGCATAACTGTTGTAAAAATCCTCCAAAATAGGGGAATAAGACATTACAAAGCCCCAGACATCTAGATTCTTTAAAAATACTTCGCTGAAATACTGGATCATCTTCATTTCACCATTTAGCGTGTATTTCAAGAGTATTTTGGAAATATATTCAACTATGTAGTAATATGCGTATTCAAACTCTATAATGTAGTCCTGTTCCTTTTTATTTACGCCTGTAATGGTGGGACCAAAAAGGAATCTCATGATGCCCTTTATTACATTGAAATGTCCCATGCCTCTTTCTTCCATCCAAATAATAATGTAATCAATGACAAAGCTGCGGATTTGGTAATAGGATGGCTCTGGATTTTTTTCCAAGAACTTGTCATATAACTCTGAGAAAGTTGTGTTAAAGAGGACAATAGAAAAGGGGACGTTATATTGAAAAGGACGATGATACAAGGTTTTAGGGATACGTTCGCCTTTTTCGGGCGTGTATTCAGCGGATAAACCCCAGTCAATAAGACGGGTTTTCAAAGCTTGTGATTGCATTTGCATTTGCGCTTCATCAGTCGCTTGCGCTTGCGCTTTCGCTTGTACTAAGATGTTAGATTCTTTTACATCACAGTGGTAAACACGAAGCTGATTCATAGGAATAATTCCATTTTGCAAGAGATCCACCAGAGCATCATTTAATTGCACTATATCTTCATCAGCTTTATGCGTTTCAAAGTAATCCCCAATGTCTACACCACCATTTGGCATATTTAATGCAAGAACTTTCTCTAATTTGCTGTTAATATTTTCATGAGTTATATCGTCTTTCTTTAAAGCAGTGCACTTTTTTTCGTAATCTGCAAGATCTTCTGTATTCAGCTTATCTGGTTTACAAAAAGTAATATCTTCTAGCAAGAAATAGTTGCCGTAATCGGGAATAGTAGACAAAACGTCCTTAAATTTCACAATTTCAGCGTATTCTTGATCAGTGTGTTTAATAGTCATTAGTTTTGTTATTTGCGATGGATCGCGCGGTTTTCCTTGGCATTTTAATGCTGGCTTAAAGACGCAACCATAACCACCAGATGCTATAACGCGGCCACCCGTTAATTTGCGACTAGTTTTTTTATTTTTTATTAAAGTTTTATGTTTATTTTTATGTATTTTTTGTGTTTTTGTTGTCATTATTATAAGCAAATATAATAATGTCTTGAAATCTATTTACGCATTTTTATTTACGCATTTTTATTTACGCATTTTTATTTACGCATTTTTATTTATGCCCTCGTTTTGTATGTCTTTTTTTCCCATGCTTCATATGATGCCTTCTCCTTTTACTTTTTTTACCACCACCACCACCAACCATGCCAATTACACCAATACCTGTAATAGCAGTAGCTGCCAAAACTGCTAAACCTGCAGCAGTTTGTATGCCATCAACAGCGCCTTCTTGGGCTAATTTAATTTGATCACTTGAATACTGAGATGTAGTCTCTTCTTCCTCATCTTCATCTTCATCTTCATCTTCGTCTCCTCCATATCCTTGTAAGCCAGAGGCAGTAGTTGCTCTACTTAATCTGCGCGGAGGGTTTAAGCTATCTTCACTCATAGAATCATCACTTGAAAGAAAAGTAGATTTGCTAGTTGAAGGCAATCTTGTAGCTCTTGTCCCTCTGGTTGATTTGTTTGTCAAAATTTGTTGAACGCGTTCTGCATCTTCTGCTTGTTTAGCTTGCAAACCAAGTTGTTTATGAATTTCTACTCGTTGTTTAGTAAGTAAAGCTTTTTGCTCTTTTTCTGCAGCTAATCTTTTTTGGACATAAATAGCCTCTTGCTTTTGAGCGGGAGTTAAAGTTGGGCCAAATAAACTCTGTGTTTGACCTTTACGTATCATTTCTTCTATTTTTTGACGTTTTTGATCCTCGGTAATTTGAATTTTCATTAATTTTGCATGTTCTCGTTGAATAAATGCTGCTTCTGATTGAAGAGCTGAAAAACTTCCTCCATCAATTAATTTTCGTAAAATAGGATTTTTATAATATTCTTGTAATTCTAATTGTTCATCTAATGTAAGATCTGCTCTTCCCTCTGGATTTTTATCTGTTCTTTCGTTAGTACTATTTATTTTATTTTGCAATATTTCATCAAATTTATGTAACTTATTCAAATCATCTTTGTATTCTGCATCATCAGGCCCAAGATTTTGCGTTGTTTTTATTGTAGCCATTTTTTTTAACTCTGATTTTTGAGAGTTTTTTACTTTTAAATTTTCTGCGGCTTCTAAGATATCATATTTTTTTTTATATTCTTTTGCTGCTTTTAAAAGGTTTGCTTGAATAATCTTTGCCTTAGACAATGAAACTGGATTATCTGGACCATCTAGATACTGGTAATAATACAAATACCCAGTACCATTTAAATATCCATATTTGTACAAAGCTACTAAATTGGCCACTTCTTGTGACGTAAATGGTATGTTATTGCCTAATTTAATTGCATATTGTTTTAATAAATTTTCTACATCATCAACAGTAAATTGGCTTGGTGGCAAGTAAACTAATTTAGGGGGTTCTGGTTTTTCTGCTACTAGTTGTGTTGGTGCTCTAGATCCAATTAATGGTGACATGGAAGAGCTCCCTCCCCCAGCACTAGGAACAACTGGTTTTCTTTCTTTTTCCCTTTTTCTAAGAGCTTTATATGCATTTCTTTGTTTTGCTGCCAGTTCCTTTTGTGCTTGTGTTGGCGGACGTCTAGACTCAGCACCACCAACCTGTTTCTTAGTCATTCTTTTCTTTAGACCGCGCTTTTTACTTGTCTTACGTTTCATATTTTTTTTAATAGTTTTATGCATAGTTTTGTTCTATAAACTATGCATATATTTTCTTTTGATTCTTTTGCTTCTTTTGGTCTATTTATTGTACAAATAATACGAGAGTCCTAAAATAAGAATTAAAACCACGCAATATATGATTTTTCCGCGCATCCTAATATATTCCCGAGTTTTCACGTCCTTTGGTTTATATGCCTCATAATAATCAATATAAAACTGATTTAAAGAAATCTTCGGTTTCTCAAGCTTTTCGTTGATCTTATTATGAATAAAATGCATCCAACGAATAAAAGCATCCTTGGAATCTAAATATGGCGTCACTGGATAAACGTCCAACAGTTTACTAAAATCCGTGGCAATGGATTCTATAGGAAGAAACATGGGCAGATTCTGGATAAACTCGTAGTACTTTTTCTTTGTCACTGTATTTGGATAATTTGGATACGACATTGCAATTGTATGTAACATAAACCAATAATGAGGTCCCCATACTTTTGGATCTAAAGCCATTAAACTAAACTAATATAAAAAGATCTCTATTTAAACATATAGTGGACATTATGAATGCACAATTACAATTACAATCCCAAATACAATTGCCTATCAACACAGCCTCTTTAAATATAAGCCCCAATACTAATTCTAACCCAAATAAAAACAACAATAGTTGCAATAACTGCGGTAGACCAGGCCATTTGTTTCATCAGTGTAAGCTACCAATTACTAGCTACGGAATTATTCTATTTAGACCAAGCGAAAGTGGCCCAGAATACCTGATGATTAGACGCAAGGATAGCTTCGGTTACATTGATTTTATGCGCGGCAAATACAATCCTGGAAATTTGGAGCAATTGCAAAACATTGTTAATGAAATGTCTGTTTCCGAAAAAGAGAGACTGTTAATGGAGTCTTTTGAAACTCTATGGAAGCAAATGTGGGGAGAAAATACATCGTCTCAATACAGGAGCGAGGAAATGTCATCACAGAAAAAGTTTGAACTGATTAGAAACGGCATTATGGTTGACGGAGAGCAAGTAACATTGAAAGATCTAATTGAACGCAGCAGCACTAGTTGGAAGGAGACGGAATGGGAATTTCCCAAGGGTCGCAAAAATTATCAAGAAAAGGATTTGGCATGCGCATTGAGAGAATTTGAAGAGGAAACTGGATACTCGCAGGAAGATATTAAAGTTGTGGAAAACTTGATGCCATTTGAGGAAATTTTTATTGGATCAAACTACAAATCTTACAAGCACAAGTATTATTTGGCTTACATGGACAATACTACAAAAAATGATGAAACCTCGCTTGAAAATTACCAAAAGACGGAGGTCAGCAAGTTGGAGTGGAAACCTTTGGACAAATGCTTGGAATCTATACGACCTTATAATTTAGAGAAAAAGAATTTGATTGTAAACATAAATAAAGTTTTACAGGAATATAGATTATATTTGTAATATATAATATGTCATCACAAAAAAATACAGAAAACTCCGAAGATATAGAATCTATTGAAAATGAAGTTCACTCTGGTGAAATTCAAAGTCCAGATGAGATTCCTGGCACAAGTGTGACAAGTCCTGTGGAGCAGGCCGTTCTTGATAGACCTGATCTTGAGCAGTTGAAGGAAAGACCTCCTTTGCAGGTTGAAGAAGCAAGTTCAAGCGAAGCAGTGGAAGCAAGCGCAAGCGCAAGCGAAGTAGAAGCAGAAACACCAGTAAAAGCACCAACATCTCAACCATTAAAAGAAGCAGAAACACCAGCAGCTCAACCATTAGAAGAAGAAAAAGCAACCCTCTTTGACGATCAATCACCAACTTTCACAGTCAAAGAAAACGCAGTTGCAGAAGATTTGGAACGCGAATTTGAAGAAAATAAATGCGGGGATCCAGAAAATTATTATGCAGGAAAATGTAAAAAACTTTTATTGAAAAAGGAAACCTTGGAACGCGAGTATCTAGCAGAGCATCCAAATGAGGATGAGTATTTGTACCCAAACCTGAATGATCCTCTTTTTAATGTAAAAATCTCACAAAAGAAGGAATTTAGTGATACAAAGTACGATGGTCAACTCTATGATATTAAAGAACGCTCAGATGAACTCAGTCGCGCAGAATTTGAGTTGTCGCCACATCAAGCATTCGTAAAGAATTTCATGTCTTTTCAAACACCTTACAATAGTCTGCTCTTGTTTCATGGCCTAGGTTCAGGCAAAACCTGTTCCGCCATAGGTGTCAGCGAAGAGATGCGCGACTATTTAAAGCAAATGGGTATTGCCAAACGCATCATCATTGTGGCTTCGCCCAACGTCCAAGACAACTTTAGATTGCAATTATTTGATGAACGCAAATTAAAGCAGGTAGATGGTCTGTGGAACATTCGCGCTTGCACTGGAAATAAATTAATAAAGGAAATCAACCCTACAAACATCAAGGGTCTTACAAGAGAAAAAGTTATTAGCCAAGTAAAAAACTTGATCAATGCATCTTATTTATTTTTGGGTTATATTGAGTTTGCCAATTACATTGCAAAAATAGAGCGCGTCAAGGGCGACGTTAAAAATGAAAAACAGCGCCAGGCGCAAATGCGACGCAATTTAAACAATGAATTTAACAATCGTCTTGTTGTTATTGACGAGATTCACAATATTAGAATCAGTGAGGACAATGAAAATAAAAAGGTGGCACAAAATTTAACAAGATTGGTCATGGCCACAGATAATTTACGTCTTTTGCTCCTATCTGCCACGCCCATGTACAACAGTTACAGGGAAATTGTTTGGCTATTAAATTTGATGAACATTAATGATAGGCGCGCAGTTGTAAATGTATCCGATATTTTTGATAAATATGGCAATTTTAAACAGGACAAGGAAGGCAATGATATTGGAAGAGAAATGCTTGTTAGAAAATCTACTGGCTATATTTCTTTTGTGCGTGGTGAGAACCCATATACTTTCCCTTTTCGTGTTTATCCCAATTTATTTGCGCCTGAGCACACTTTCCAAAATCCTGAAGAACAGTATCCTCGTTTTCAAATGAATGGAAAAGCTATTGATGAGGAGGATAAACTTAAAATACTTAGTCTTTACTTGACTAGTGTAGGATCATATCAGGCGCTTGGATATAAATACATTATTGACTCTTTGAGGAAAAAGCAGTTTAATATTACGACTTCCAAGGGCAAGATTCGCGATATGCCTAGTTTTGATGAAATGGAGTCTTTTGGATATACTATTTTGACGGAACCCATAGAAGCTCTCAATATTATTTATCCTGTAGATAACTTGGAACAAATTGTTGAAAGAAGTGTTGCGCCAATTTCTAGTCAGCCAAAATTGATTGAAGCTGCTGAAAGTGCTAGAGATGAACCAGTATCGCTCACTGCGGTTGTTCTGCCTGGTGCTGCAGAAAAGTTAGCTGAAAGTGACAGCAAATCTACGGAAGAAGCTGAGGTTCCTAAGGCGTCTGTTGTAGTGGAAGATGTTCCTGAAGAACAAGAACAAGAACAAGAAGAGGAAGAACAAGAAGAGGAAGAAGAGGAAGAAGAGGCATTAGAAGTAGAGGTCCAAGCGCCAACAAAACAATCTATTTCAACAGAATCATTATCTTATTCGGGTGGTGCAACTGCAAGAACCGTTGGTACAACTGCAAGAACCGTTGGTACAACTGCAAGAACCGTTGGTACAACTGCAAGAACCGTTGGTACAACTGCAAGAACCGTTGGTACAAGACAAAAGAAAACATTGGGCAAAACTGTTCCCGCAGAAGTATTTGAAGAAGATGAAGATGTTGTAGCAAGCGAGGAAGAAGATGGAGATGAAGGTGAAAGCGCAGACAAAGAAATCTTTATTGATCCTTCCACATTAACAGGCAAAAAGGGTCTTGAACGTATGATGCGCTTTGTCAATACAACCGTTCCACCAGTTAAGGGTCAATTTGAATACAAAACCGACAATCACATGTTTGCCACAAGCGAAATAGGTAAATACAGTTCAAAAATTAAGAGTATTTGCAATTCTATTTATTTGCCAGAGGAAGAAAGAGTTGCGGATGGAATTATATTAATTTACTCTCAATACATTGATGGCGGTCTTATTCCTATGGCACTTGCATTAGAAGAAATGGGATTTGCAAGATATGGTGAGAAATCCAAATCACTGTTTAAAACTCCACCTGTTCCTCCAGCAAATGTAAAAACAATGAAGCCTCAAGACAGGGCGGTTGCGGGAAAATTCATGCCAGCAAAATACGTTATAATCTCTGGCGACAAAAGAATTTCCCCCAATAATGACGCGGATATAAAGGCTCTAACAAGCGACAACAATGTGGATGGTCACAGGATTAAAGTTGTGCTTATCTCCAAGGCTGGCTCAGAGGGTCTTGACTTGAAATTCATTCGCCAAGTCCATATTATGGATCCATGGTACAACATGAACCGCATTGAGCAAATTATTGGTCGTGCAGTTCGTAATTTCAGTCACAGTCACAAGGATCTTCCATTTGAAAAAAGAAACGTAGAAATATTCTTATATGCCACTTTACTGGAGAATAATGAGGAAGAAGCCGCTGACTTGTACATTTATCGTGTGGCTGAAGTAAAGGCGCTGCAAATTGGCCGTGTTAGTCGCGTGTTAAAAGAAACCGCGGTTGACTGCATTATCAATCATGAACAAGCCAACTTTACACAGGAAAATTTCCGCGAATTTTTAAAAGCTCCTGTCAAACAAATATTGTCAAGTGGTCAAGTAATTGAAGAATTCCCAGTTGGTGATGCGCCATATTCCGCGTCATGTGATTACATGAAAACGTGCGACTACGAATGCAATACTGGCGACGAATTAGTGACCGATTTTAAACCTTCGCCCGAGGGCGGCAATTTGGATACATATAATGAAACCTTTATCCTTGTAAACTCCGATAAGATTATACAAAAGATTAAGCAATTAATGAAGGAGCGCTATTTTTACAA
>Ga0194059_1001005_pt1 | contig 12408 bp, 9 predicted proteins | sample SepL6211m_MetaG_FD_163426 | JGI IMG/M metagenome (GOLD analysis project Ga0194059, IMG submission 163426) | Anoxic zone freshwater microbial communities from boreal shield lake in IISD Experimental Lakes Area, Ontario, Canada - Sep2016-L626-11m | ecosystem: Environmental > Aquatic > Freshwater >... | reverse complement strand
CTTCAGCAGAAAATTGGATTTGAATTCACGGTGATCAGCCATCCGAAGCCGAAGCTTCCGATCCCTTCGCTCCGCTGGTCCTTTATCCCGTGGAGCCCGGAAATGGAATCCCGGATCGGAGAACTCATTGACGTTGGAATCATGCCTCTGGTCGATGACGCTTTTCAACAGGGCAAATGCGGGCTTAAGCTCCTTCAGTATATGGCGGGAGGACTGCCGGTCATCGCATCGCCGGTCGGGGTCAACCGGAACATCGCGGAAGGAAACGGCTATCTTGCAGCATCGGCGCCGGAATGGCACCAGGCCATCACGGCATTGAATGCCGACCGGAAATTGCTGCGGGATTTTGGAATGGCAGGCCGCGCATTCTGTGAGAATAATTATGATTTAAAAACCTGGGCTGGCGTGCTGAACCGCCTCCTGGAAACTGTCGCAAATCCGGAGTGAACTTATTAATGATTTTCAATAATTCCAAGAAGCACCGGAGAAGGCATCATCATGGATAACGCCTCTGACAAGGCAATGAGCTTTCTCTCCTCCGCCAGTTTCCTGACTCCGGAGTGGACTCCTGAATTCTCGGCATGGCATGAGCACAGCCCCTTCGCCTTCTGGATCACTGCCGTTCATCGTCCCCGGTGTCTGGTGGAACTCGGCACTCATTGGGGTTACTCGTATATGGCCTTCTGTCAAAGTGCGCGGCAGAACCAGTTAAATGTCACATGTTATGCAATTGATACCTGGAAGGGTGATGAACAGGCATCCTTTTACGGAGAAGAAGTTTTCAACGGAGTCAGTGATTACAATCAAAAGCATTACCCCGAATTTTCGACCTTGATCCGGTCGACTTTTGATGATGCTCGGGACCGGTTTGCCGATGGATCGATCGACCTTCTTCACATCGACGGACTGCACTCCTATGAGTCCGTCAAACATGACTTTGAGCACTGGCTACCAAAAATGTCGATCCGGGGGATCGTTCTCTTTCATGATACCAACGTGCATGAAAACGGCTTCGGGGTTTGGCGCCTCTGGAAGGAACTGGCCCTGCTCTATCCGCACTTCGAATTTCTCCATGGCCATGGATTGGGAATCCTCGGAGTTGGAAACGATTTTCCCCGGATCCTCCAAAATCTTTTCGCGCTTGAGGAGCGCTCCGGCACCGCTGAATCGGTCAGAAACGCTTACGCACACCTGGGGAGCGTGATCTCCCTCGGGGTGCAAGCCCGCTTGATGCACCGCCAGCTCTCAGAATTACAGGCATCCATCGAAACCCTTCAAACCCGTGCAAAACAGGCTGATTTAAAAGCCGAAGAACTTCAACTCCAGGCAAAGGGAACCGGACTCGCAGGCGAACGGATTCAGTTCCAGGCGCAACAGGCCATTCTCGACATTGAACGTCTTCAATATGAAAACAATCGCCTGCAAAGGGTCGTGGAATTGGCAGAATCCTGGCAACGATCCTGGTTCAGACGCGCTTTCCGCCGCTGGCATCCGCCGGGAAGCGTCAGCACAGGACACGGTTTTTTTCGGCGGTTGGAAATCTCGTTCCGCAAGCGGAGAAACAGCCTTGCTCGGATTTTCCTCAAATCCCGGAATGAAACTCCCGGAAAGATTGATCACAAGACTCTTTCCTTCACCGACTACGCGATCTGGGTCCGGAGGCACGATCACTCCCGCAGCAAAAAAATGCGGCGCCTCCTTACGAAGAAGGCGCTGAGACTCCCTTATCGGCCGCTGATTTCAGTCATCATGCCCACGTATAACACCCCGAAGAAATGGCTGGTAAAAGCGATTGAATCGGTCCGCACCCAATATTATCCGGACTGGGAACTCTGCATCGCGGATGATGCCTCGTCCAATCCAGAAGTGCGGGAGGTATTGGAACACTACGAACGCATCGAGCCGCGGATTAAAATCCAATATCGCTCCGACAACGGTCATATTGCCGCCGCCACGAACTCGGCCCTGGAACTGGCTCACGGGGAATTTGTCGCCTTTCTGGATCATGACGACGAATTGGCCCCCCACGCCCTTTACGCGGTGGCCGCAGAGTTAAACATCCATCCTCATGCCGATCTCATTTACAGTGACGAGGATAAAATTGACGAGGAAGGGGTGCCATCCGATCCCTACTTTAAACCGGACTGGAACCCCGATCTTCTGACCGGACAAAACTACATCTGCCATCTTGCCGTTTACCGCACCGAAACAGTCCGGCGAACGGGGGGACTACGCCCGGGATTTGAAGGGTGCCAGGATTGGGATCTGGCGTTGCGGATCACCGGGGAAATTGCGGCAAAAAACATCATTCACATACCACGGGTCCTTTACCATTGGCGGGCAATCCCCGGCTCAACCGCGAAGTGTGTCAATGAAAAGCAGGACATTATTGCGACTGGCATCCGGGTTTTGCAGGAGCACTTCCTCCGGACCGGTCAATCGGCGGAGGTGCTTCATGTTTCAGGCGGGCACCTGCGCATTCAATTCAAACTGCCAACGCCCGCCCCCCTGGTTTCAATTATCATTCCAACACGAAACCAGACCCCCCTGCTGCGGGTCTGCATCGAAAGCATCCGTGCCAAAACAACCTATCCAAATTATGAGATCCTGGTCGTGGACAACCAGTCGGATGAAGTTGAAACGCTCGCTTATTTTGATGAAATAAAAGCGCTCGGTATAAAAATCATCCCTTTTGACAAACCCTTTAATTATTCGGCGATTAACAACGATGCGGTAGCCCGCGCTTCCGGCAGCGTGGTCTGCCTGATGAACAATGACATTGAAATCATCAATGCCGACTGGCTCGAAGAGATGGTCAGCCATGCGCTGCGCCCGAATATTGGCGCCGTCGGAGCCATGCTCTTCTTCCCCGATGAAACCATTCAGCATGCAGGGGTCGTGATCGGATTTGGCGGGGTGGCCGGACATATTTCCAAAGGCCTTTCACGGGGATCCGACGGTTGCAATCATCGCGCGGCCCTGGTTCAAAACTACAGCGCGGTGACAGCCGCCTGCCTGGTTGTCAGGAAATCAATCTACGAACAAGTCGGCGGACTGGAAGAAGAACGACTGACGGTGGCGTTCAATGACGTCGATTTCTGCCTGAAAATACAGACGGCCGGATACTACAATCTATGGACCCCTTTTGCCCGGATGTATCACCATGAGTCCGCTTCGCGCGGCTATGAACATACTCCCGAGAAGATCAGTCGCTTCGCCGGAGAGATCGAATACATGCAGTCGCGTTGGATGCACCGGATCAAGCATGATCCGGCTTATAATCCCAACCTTACCCTGGACCGGGAAGACTGTCTGCTGGCCTGTCCGCCCCGAATTCCCCCTCTCTAAACCGAATGGAACCACCGCTTCAACCCGCTCAGCAATCCATGATTCCATCCCGGGAGCTTCCGGCAAAACCCACGGATTGCCGGACGAAACCCGCTCCCTCTGCATTTCACGAGAGCCTGCTTTTTCTTCTGTTTTTGTTTTTACTGGTCCTGGGCGGAAAACTCTGGTTGGTCCGCTGCTATGGGAATGCAATCCCGTTCTGGGATCAATGGGACGCAGAGGCGGGACTTCTCAAGAAATACCTCGAAGGAAATCTTCATTTCAACGACCTGATTGCACCGCAAAACGAGCATCCCCTCTTATTCCCTAGACTACAGGTTTGGGCACTCTTTTGGTTGAACGAACAATGGGATCATCTGGTGGAGATGACCGCAAATGCCGCATTGAATGCATTGATGGCCGTCGCTTTTGCCGGCTGCTTGTTCCGTTTTTTTGAAAGGCGTGACCGGGTGTTGATCATACTGGCCCTGGGTTTGTATTTTACCCTGCCTTATTCCTGGGAAAATTCCCTTATGTCCTTTAACGGTTTCGCCGCATTGCTTTTTTTTTCCATGGCCGGGTTGGTCGGGGTGATAAACGGGAAATGCTTTTCCCCAGGCTGGTGGGGCGGGGTTGTCTGTTTGATGTTGGCCTGTTTAACCACGGCATCCGGGGGAATGGCATCCATTGCCGTGATCGGCCTCATCGGCCTGCGACGGCTTCACGATCGTCGCAGACCTGCCCCAGGTGATCTCGCCCTGGCTGTTCTCTGCCTGCTCATCTTCGCATTCGGCTGGCATCTCAAGGGATACAATCCCGCTCATGAAGTGTTGAAATCCCACTCGGTCTCCGAGTTTTTCGTGATGCTTGGCCGGTGCCTGGCCTGGCCCCTTATCAAGGCTCCGATCCTTGGATTAGTGATGTATTTGCCGCTAACCGCCCTGCTCGTCGTCTATGTGCTGCCGGCGGAAATAACTAAAACATTCAACCTGCCACGGCCCGCTTTTGAACTGTTGCTCGGGATCGGGATTTGGTTGTCCCTGCAAATTGCAGTCACCGCCTACGCCCGCGGCGCCGGTAATTTGCTGCCAGCCAGCCGGTACATGGATATCCTTGCCCTGGGCGTGATGGTCAATTTGCTCGCCGTTATTTTAATGTTTCGCCTGCAACCCGTACAAACCCGGGGCCACCGTGCCGTAGTCGCAATCGGAGCGGGCTGGCTGGCGGTTGCGACTGTCGGATTGATTCTCATCACGGTGAGAAATTTCAAGGTTGAGTTACCCGCCAAGCGGAACGCATCCCTGATTGAGGTGAAGAATGTCAGGGAATACGTATTCACCGGTGACATAAAACACCTGAAAAACAAACCGCGCCTCGACATTCCCTACCCGAGTCCTGAGCGCCTGGCCAGTTTGCTGGATGATCCAACCATCCGGGCGATCCTGCCCTCCAATATCAACCCTCACCCGGAAGTCCATTGGCTTTCATCCCGCACACTTCAACTGCTCCGGTGGAGCCCTGTTATTTTTCTCTACGGGTTGCTGGGAATTCTAATTTTGGGGTTCCTGTCATTGAAGAAACTCCGGAACAGTCAAACCTGACGGGGCTTTTGCTTGCACCGGCGAGGATGCATGAAGGTGGATCGGGCATTCCATGCGCGATGAGAAACAAAACGCGAGTGAAACGAGCCCATGATAGAAGTGGTGCTTCGCGCATCGGCACCCATCGCGCAACTATTGCCTGGGATGCTCTAATCCCGCACAGACAGTCTCTTTCGAACGGAGCGGACCAGGTTATGATACGGAACCGCGAGTTTGTATAAAAACAGGTGGAGCGCGTAACTCCCGCCTCCCATCAACTGCTTCAGGCTGGTTTGAATATCCCTTGAGTTGGAAGGGTCATTCTCCTGTTTCTTGAGCTTTTGCAAAAGAATCATCACTGCGCATTTCCAGCGCCAGCGGGATTTTCCAACGGGGATCAAGGCACAGGTCGATTGGATATAGCCGTTGCGACGCATCCCACGGTATTTCCTGCTGATCGCAAAAAACGCCTCAATGAAGCTCCCGTCTAATTTACCTGGGCTCTTATGAAACAAGTGGAAATCAACCACCCAGGCCGTCAATCCCAGACTGATTGCATTTTGACAGAGATCCGTTCCGTAAAAATGAAAGCCCTTCATGTCATGCGAAAGACAGAGATTCGCGGAACGCTTCACGAGGATGAAATTTTCATCCAGAGACTCGACCCTAACCGGAAATCGGCCGGTGTTTTGCCGGTTTCCCGGGTGCGTGATCCGTACCGCGCATCGTCCGAATCCGATCCCTCCGCCGTTTCCGAGGAGCGCCCAGCTGGGATCCCTTGAATCCAATTCCCGAATGCACTGATCCAGTTTATCGATTCCATCAAATTTGAGTAAGATATCCTGATGGCAAAGAATGATATATTTTCCACGGGCCGCGCTGAGAAACAGATTATATGCGGAATAGGCATCAAGCTGGTTCGATTGGCTGTTGTCACAATATAGAAATTCGCAGAATTCGGGTTTGAACCCGGCTTCGAAAAAGGAGGCAATCATTTCCGCGTATTCCGCCGGCTTCGAAACCAGGGTGCAAATGGAGAATCTGCAACCGGAATCAGACAGGGGAAAAATTGATTTTGCGAATTCGGGGAATTCCATGGGTGCTATCGAAGCTTCACTCAACACGGTTGCGAATTAGAAAGAAAGCCGGGTTCGCTTGAAAGGCAAAACAACGGCTGCCCCTTTAATATCAAACACGACTGATTTCATGGTATAGCGCAAGAAACTCCGCAGTCTGGCGATCGAGGGTCCATTCCAAAGCAAGCCGGCGGGCGGACTCCCCCATTTGTTTCCTTACTTCCGGATCAAGCAATAAACGCATTTGTCCGGCGAGCGCATCGATGTCCGCGGGATCGTCGAGAATAAATCCGTGGGTTCCATCGGTCATCATTTCAGAAACCCCGTTGAACCGGCTTGTGATCACGGGAAGACCGCAGGCAAAGGCCTCCAGTGCCACCAGGCTGCACGGGTCATACCAGGTCGGATGCAGATAAACATCCGCGGCCGCATAATAGGGACGCACATCACTGACGGATTCAATGAAGTCAACCTGACTGGAAACCCCGAGCTTCGCAGCCAATCGGATGAATCGCGTCTGGCGTTTGCCGCCCACAATCGCGAGACGGACACCGGCGCCGACGGCAATCAGCCTGGAGATCGCCCGGATGGCGGCTTCGGCGTTTTTGAGGAGAAGATTATGCGCCACGAGAAGGAAAAGAATTTCGCCGTTTCGACATCCCAGCTTGAATCGAGTCGGCCCACGCAGCTCGCGGTTATTTTCAGGTGAAAACTTTTCCGGATCGACCCCGTTGTAAATCAGACGCATCCGCCCAGGCGGCACGCCGTGGAGCGTGGAAAAATGATTCCGGACCATTTGTGAAACCGCCACGATCAGAGACTTGCTGCTGGCGTGCTGTCTTTTTTCGATTTTGGCCAGCTCACGGTACCTTTTCTCGCGCCAAAACCGGATCTGCCTCCACCGGGGAATCCGTTTCAGATTGTGTTCCCAGAGCGCAAGAGTCGATCCGCCATGGGGATGAAATAGGTCGGCATACCAGCCGCAACCCATATCATGAATGACATCCAGTTTTAGAATGCGCAGTTTTTCTTCAATGACAGCGGCCCGCTCCAGACGCGAAGACGACGGTGCCAGGCGGTGAAACACGAGTCGAGTCCCAGCAGCCGGCTCCGCAAACTCAAACGCAACCACATGCACCTCATGACCGAGTGCAATCAACCGGTGCGCAAACTGCCATGTCCAGTGCTCCAGCCCGCCTTTCTTCGGGTCAAATCGTTCCAGCACAAGACCAATTTTCATGTTCGGCCGAGGGTGCTGGATTCCGCCGGGAAGTCAATGAAATCAGGGTCAGCCAAGCGCTTTACTTAACCCGAATTCCGGAGTTGAGGAGTTGAGAGGTTGAGAAGAAGTCACTTTCCCATGAAATATTATTGTGCTGAACCGGATCGTCGCAACAGGCTCATTTCAACTTCTGTTTTCGGGTTAAGATTACGATTAGGAGTAAGAGTAGGATTATGACCCGTTTCCATTGTCTCGCCTCATTTCAATTTGCCTTGTGCTCTTCGGGGAATGAAATCATCCTGTCCCGATGGAAATTCAAGTCGCCACGCTTTGCGATTCAGCCGTCGATTACGGTGGAAAACTCTCCCTTCTCGGGGCATTCGACACCATTGTCGCCCGGGAACTCCCCGCTGTTCACCCGCAATGCTCCGTGGCGTTGCGGATTCTTTTCCGCAAGGAGGAGGAAGGCTCGCACACGCTCAGCGTGAATGTCGGCTCCATGGGCGATTTCTTTTTTTCAACCCACAACCTGGTGCTCAACCTCCAGCAACTCCGTTTTGAAAATTCGGGACTGTATTCCGTCGACGTCGCCATCGACGGACGCCAGATCGCCAGCGTACCGCTTCAAATCCTGCAACGGCAGCAGAGAACACAATAACAAAAAAGGGCAGGTTGTAGAGGCGGTCTGCTCTCAGCCGCCTGTTGAAATTTTAATGCGCGAAGCGCCGATTCTCGTAAAGAGGCGTTTCGCGCGTTTGTTTTTGGATAGGCAGCTGAGAGCAGACCGCCTCTACAACTTTACCATCCCTATCGCCCCGCCGTCAGCAACCGGTCAAGTGAATCGACACAAATCTGCGACCAGGTTTCCATCGAATCTCGACGCTTCAGCAATTCCTCTTTCGACAGGAATTCCATATTGGTGATCATCGCCTCCCGCTTCTGAACGGCATCGGTTTCAAGGTCAAAAACATGCACCACGCCCAGATGCACCTGGCCGACCGCATTGGAGTCGTCGTTCAAAAGCGCCACGGCCCGGTTTTCGAAAAGGGTCTGCAAGTGCAGTTCCTCGTGAATTTCGCGTTCAACCACAATGTTGTAATGTTGTTCGTCCAGATTAAAGAGTCCGCCGTCGCCGTCGTTCATGTGACCGCCGATTCCGATGGATCCCTTGGACACCAACCGCTGCTCCCCGGCCTTCTTGCCCCGCACATAATGAAGCACCTTTCCGTTATGAACCAACAGCACGTAGGGAATGATCTGCTTGTGCGTCGGATCATTTTCAGCTTCCGAACGCGGCATGAAAAAGTTGTTCTCCCGGGCAAGGAACGCCGGCAGGTATTTCTGAACATCGAAGTTCAATCCCTGAAAAGCGCCGAGTTGTTCAAACAACGCGCGGCGTACAACTAAGATCATTTCTTCCGGCATGACAGGTGGAATATTGCTTCGGATACCGGAAATGTCGAATAATTTCAGTTGAACCGTTAAGCCCCCCGGCTCAAGAGACCGCACTTTTCACCAACCGGCTGATTAAATCCTCCTGCCGGAGAATTCCCAACGGCCCTGCACCCCGTTCCACGACCACCGCAAGTCCGCTGTGCGAAGCGCGGAGTTTTTGAATGACATTGATGGCCGGTTCCTCCGGATGAACCGTCACGATGCGCCGTTGATACGATCCCACATCGCCGCCCGGAGCACGGTCGAGAAGCACATCATAAACATCCGCAAGCCCGGTCACCTCTCCCCGGTCGTTTAAAACCGGCACCCGGTCAATATCGCGCGGCATGGAAACGGAAAGCAGTTCCTCAACCGAAGACCCGGATGAAATCGACTGCACCCCGGGCATCGGGATCATGACGTCCCTTGCCGTTACCGAGCGAAAATCGACGACGCTGTTGATCATCTCGCTTTCAACCTTCGTCAGCTTTCCGGCCCGCTCGCTTTCAAGGGTGAGATATTTGAAATCCTCGCGCCCGACAAACAACTTTCCAGGCGCTCCATCGCCATCATGAATGATAAGCCCATGAATGCGCGCCCCGATCCAGAGCAGGGGCGAGAGGAGCAAATCCGTAATCCGCAGCAATTCGGCAAACGCAGCCAGCGCACGATAGGGAAAGCGCCGGAACAGTGATTTTGGGAACAGCTCAAGCCCCAGCAGATATACCGGCAGCCAAACGACTCCGGACACAACATACCCCGCCCTTCCCATCAAATGCACCAGCTTCAAGGTGCTCAGAATGATGGCGAAAATATTCAGCAGATTCGTGACCAGCAACACCGTGACCAGCATCCGTTCCGGACGCGAAAGCAGCCGGTCGAGTTTGATCGCCGCCTTGTCGCCTGATTTGATCCGGTGCCGCAAACGGACCCGGTTGACGGACATGATGCCCGCCTCAATGCCCGAAAACATGAATGAAACAATCAGGAAAACAAGGATCACCAGCCAGATCATCGTGAAACCTCCCCTTTGTTTTCTTCGGTGGCCCGCGCCACCATTACTTCCTCAATCCGCTTCCTTGAGGCAGTCCGAACGGTCAGTTTGACGTCGTCAATCCGGATGCTCGCCCCCGATTTCGGCAGATACCCCAACCGGTTAAAAATGAGTCCGCCAACCGTATCAATCCCGTCCTCTTCCAGATAAAAACCGAGTTCACTCAAGTCATCGAGCCTCGTTGCACCGCTCACCAGCACACGATCCTCGCCGACATGCTCGACTGAAAATTCGCGGTTACCAGACGGCACCGCATCGCCGATGATTTCCTCCACGAGGTCAGCAAGCGTGATGATGCCCTCGGTTCCTCCAAACTCATCGATAATCACCGCCAGGCCCTGGCGATGAGTCAGAAAACTCCGCAACAAATCCAGCGCCTTCATGGTTTCCGGCACAAACGACGGCGGAATCAGCGCCTCCATATAAGGCTGCCCTGGATTGGCGAGAAACATCTTCGCATCCAGAATCCCAACGATGTTGTCGGGCGTTTCCGCATACACGGGAACGCGACGGTAACGTCTTGCATGAAGACGCGTGATCACCTCTCCGTTTTCGAGATCATCCGGAATCGTGAAGGCGTCAATCCGGGGAGTCATGCAATCCTTCACAATTTTGTCGCCCAGCTTGATGATTTCCCGGATGACGCGACTTTCGGATTCCTGCAACGAACCCTCCTCGGCGCTCAATTGCGCAAGGGTTCCAAGTTCCTCCTGGTTGAGGACATTATGCGACTGGAATTTCGCCGGCGTCAGGGCGCCCGCAATTTTCTCGCTCCAACTCTGCAAAACGCGAAGCACCGGATCGACCACAGGCATGCAGGCCCCGAGCACAACCACCCCGATTTGCGCGATCCGGTAAGGCTGCCGCAAAGCCACCAGTTTCGGGATCAAATCGCAGAGCAGCACAATCACGGCGAAAATCACGAGCGCCATCAGCCAGAACGGCACAAATGCCGGCAAAACATCACGCATCAGGATGATCGACAAAATAATCAGCGGAAGATTGGTGATCGAATCGGCAAAAAGGATCGCGCTCAACAGCTTGCGGGGGTTTTCCATGAGCCGTTCCAAGCCCTGTGCCAGCCGTGGATTTCTCTCGTTTAAACGCCGGATCTGGAATGAACGCAACGAGAATAACGCAGTTTCAAACCCCGAAAACAGCGCGGAAACGGCCGCCAGAATCACTAGGATGGCAACAAGAAATGGCGCGAACATGATCAATACGACTATTATGGTTCGCAAAACAATCGTCGGCAAGCTTTCCGCCGAACATGGTCGCCCCGCCCAAGAATCCGAAGTTGGCTTTTTCCACGGGAATATCGCATACTGGCCCGCTCATGAAAAAAACGACCGGATTCGATTCAATCGAAGAGGTAATCAAAGATATTAAAGCTGGCCGCATGGTCATTGTGACCGACGATGCGGACCGCGAGAACGAGGGCGATCTTGTCATTGCGGCGGAAAAGGTCACGCCCGAGTCCATCAACTTCATGGTGACCCATGCGCGCGGACTGGTTTGTGCGCCGATCACCATGGAACGCGCCCGGCAGCTTGGCCTGCAGCGGATGGTCTTGCGAAACCGCGAAAGCCAGAAAACCGATTTTACGGTCTCGGTGGATGCAGCTCGTGGAATCACCACCGGAATCAGCGCCTGGGACCGGGCTCGCGCACTTCAAATCCTCGCCGACGCAAAATCCACACCCCAGGATCTGGTGCAACCAGGCCACGTTTTCCCCCTTCAAGCGCAAATCGGGGGCGTATTGCAACGGGCCGGGCATACAGAAGCGGCAGTCGATCTCGCCCGCATGGCCGGACTGGATCCCTCGGGTGTCATTTGTGAAATCATGAGGGACGACGGCACCATGGCGCGGCTCCCGGACCTGATGAAATTCAGGAAACGGCACAAACTAAAAATCTGCACGATCCAGGATCTGATCGCCTACCGGCGGTCCAGGGAAAAACTGGTGGAGCGTGAACAGGTCATCCAACTCCCGACCGATTACGGGGAGTTTGAACTCCACATGTACCGGTCGCTGGTGGACGGCTCGCATCATCTCGCGTTGGTGATGGGAAAAATTTCCAAAACGAAAACAACCCTGGTTCGCGTCCATAGCGAATGCCTTACCGGCGACGTTTTCGGCTCGATGCGTTGTGACTGCGGCGATCAGTTGCACGCGGCCATGCGGCAGATTCAGGAAGCCGGAAGCGGTGTCCTTGTTTATATGCGACAGGAAGGGCGCGGCATCGGCCTCCCGGCAAAAATTCATGCCTATAAATTGCAGGAACAGGGGCTGGACACCGTCGAAGCCAACGAACGACTCGGCTTTCCCGCCGAACTTCGGGATTACGGAATCGGCGCGCAAATCCTGTTTGACCTCGGAGTCCGCAAACTGCGCTTCATGACCAACAACCCGAAGAAGGTCATCGGCATCGACGGCTACGGACTGCACATCACCGAAGTGGTGCCGATCCGGTTCGAACCCAACCCGCATAATGCAAAATATCTCGAAACCAAGCGCGTAAAAATGGGACACTTGCTTTGAACCGGATGCAAACTAAGTTGTCTCCGCTCTTGCACAGGATCATTTTCAAGACTTAACTCCTCAACTTTATGTCGACCTTTATTCAATCCCGCCCGCGCCAGATGCACCAGCGGCATGCCTTTGCAATTGTCGCGAGCCAGTACAATCCTGAATTCGTCAAGGGACTTGTGGAT
>Ga0194059_1001003_pt1 | contig 12425 bp, 7 predicted proteins | sample SepL6211m_MetaG_FD_163426 | JGI IMG/M metagenome (GOLD analysis project Ga0194059, IMG submission 163426) | Anoxic zone freshwater microbial communities from boreal shield lake in IISD Experimental Lakes Area, Ontario, Canada - Sep2016-L626-11m | ecosystem: Environmental > Aquatic > Freshwater >... | reverse complement strand
GACCGGCAAAAGCCCGGCTTCGACCTCGCAGGAAAGATGAATTGATTTTTCCGCGCAGAGCGGCTGAGCAGTACCAATTGCTCGCGAAAAAACCTCTTCCAGTTCCAGAGTAACCGGAAACAGCTCCAGCCGTCCGGCTTCGATCTTTGAAAGATCCAGCAGATCGTTGATCATGCGGGTCAGGCGCTCGGCCTCGTTATGGATAATACCGAGAAATTTCTTGCGCTTTTCAGCATCATCAACATCGTAACGCAACAAGATTTCCGAGAAGGAACGGATCGAGGTAAGCGGGGTACGCAGTTCATGGCTGACCGTGGAGAGGAAATCACTTTTGAGTCGGTCCAACTCCAGCAGACGTACATTGGCCTTTTCCAGTTCCATAGTGCGCCGGGCCACCTTCTCCTCCATAGCGTGGCTGTAAGCCTGTACCTCGGCGTACAACTGGGCATTAACGGCCGCCATGGCAAGCTGGTTGGCCAATGCCGCAAACAGCTCGACAAACTCATCCGTAAAATGCATCGGGCCGCGGGTTGTATAAGCCGTAAGCACCCCGATCACCCGCCCTTCATAAATCATCGGCGCATGAATAAAAGCGCTGATCGGTACGGCCAGCACCAGTTTGGAGACCAGGAGCGGTTTGTCGATCTCGCGGGTATCCCCCACGACGACCGGCCGGGCATCAAGGAAACAGCTGCCGAAATAGGTCTCCCGTGACGGCGGCATAGCGGATGTTGCTACGTACGCTTCATTGAGCCCGACATGGCTGTGTATGCGCAGAAAACCGTCTTCATCAATCAGCCGGACCCCCAGGTGTTCAAAACCGAACTCCCGCTTGATCAGCTGGAGTACCTCCTGCAAAAGAGTTTCAATGTCGAGGCTCCGGGAAAGGGCGTGCGAAGCTTCGTGCAGCACCATTAATTCGCGTAGCCGTCGTTCCAGGGTATCACGACTGTCCACCAGCGTCTGGGAGACACCGCCGAAGACATCCAGAATTTCAACGGCATGCTCGCGAGGCCAGGCCAGAGCGCTGTTGATGATCATATTGGCCGACGGGGTTCCCAGGGCGCTTGCCAGACAGCGCTCGGTCACTTCCAGCATCAGCTGGGGAGACGATCGTTCCGGGAGTCCCCCCAGTACATCCTGAGCCATTCGGGCTCCTACAAAGCGTGTCAGCAGTCCTTCCAGTTCGGTTCTGGTTGCCCAGGATGCCGGCAGGTCGGTGCGCTGAATGCCTGCAGCTTGCTGTTTTGTCAGCAGACTGATGGTAAAATAGGCTCCTGCGTTGAACACCAGACTCCAGATCACGGCATGTGTCCAGGTGTCATACCCCTGCAGGCCAAAGAGGGCACGCGGTCGCAGCAACTCTATGCCCCAGGGCCCCTGTGACAGAAAGGATTCGTTCATCCAGCCGGAATCGACAAAACTCGGCAGCATCAACGTGTAAATCCATACGCCGAAACCGGCGATCAGTCCGGCCAGCGCACCGGCTCTGGTCCTCCCCTTCCAGCAGAGACCGAAAAGTACCGCCGGAACAAACTGGATCATGGCGGAAAAAGAGAGCAGTCCGGTCGCTACCAGCGTGTGCGAATCGCCGATTGTGCGTTTGAAGGCATACCCCAGCAGAACGACACCAAAAAGTACGGCCCGTTTGGTATAGAGCAGTTCCACCGAAACGTCGCGCTGAGCCGAATCACGGAAACCGGGGAACAGTCCCCCCAGAACCGCTACGCCGGGATGATGGAGGATCATTGTTGACAGTGCGACCGCCTCAACAATCACCATACTGGTAGCAGCGGAAAAGCCCCCCAAAAAGGCAAGAAACGCCAGACCGGTGTGACCGCGCGTCAACGGCAGGGAAATCATGTAGAAATCCGGGAGCAGGTCACCACCGTAAAGGCGCCCGACCAGAGCCACCGGAAGTACCAGGATATTAATCAGCAGCAGATAGGCCGGGAAAGCCCAGGAGGCGTTACGCAGATGACGCGGTTGTACGTTCTCGACAACCAGCATATGGAACTGGCGCGGCAGCAGGATTACGGCAGAAGCAGAGAGGATACTCAGAGAGACCCAGGTCGGCATGGCAACTCCCGATCCCTTCCCCAAAAGAAACAGATTCGCCAGATTCGGATCGGCGAGAGCTTTTTCAAAAATGGCGCTGAATCCCCCCCCGATTCCGAAGGTGATATAGAGGCCGAGTATCAGAAAAACACCCAGCTTGACGGCCCCCTCGAAGACGACCGCCGCAACCATGCCTTCATGGCGCTCCGAAGCAACCAGACTGCGCGCACCAAACAGTCCGGCAAAGATCGCCAGTGCCAGAGCGGCCCAGAAGGACGCATCGACCAGTATCCCGGAATCTGCGCTTCTTCCGGTAAGCAGATCAAAGGTGTAACCGACCGCTTTCAGCTGAAGCCCGATATAGGGGGTGATCCCGACTACCATGATGGTGGTGGCCAGTGCTCCCAGTGCCCAGCCCTTGCCGTAGAGGACCTCCAGCAGATCCGGCAGGCTGGTGACCCCTTCTGCCCGGCAGAAGGAAACCAGGCGCTGCAGCAGTGATGGCCCCAAGAGGAAAATCAGCGTCGGACCCAGATAGATCGGCAGAAACCCGAGTCCGGTAGAAGCGGCCTGTCCCACGCTGCCGTAGAATGTCCAGGAGGTGCAATAGACAGCCAGAGAAACCGTATAGACCCACGGATTATCAACCAGGCTGCGGCCGCGCTCACGGAACTTGTCCGTGGTATAGGCGATAGCGAACAGCAGCATCAGATACCCTATTCCCATCAGGGCTACCCAGAAGGTTTCGTTCACGACTCGTCTCCTCTGCCGAGCAGCCAGCTGGTTATAACCAGCAACGCCCAGGCAGTGAAAAGATAGAGCGGCAGAATCGGAATTCCGAAAAAACTGCCCGGCCGGTTAAAAGCACCCAACAGGGGTGTATACAGGGCCGCTACACCGATGACAAACAGGGCCGCGAGCCGACGTGCGGTTTTGCTCATTTCGTACTCCCCTCTGGAATCAGAAACGCGATGACTGCCAGCGCAGCAGCAGGTGTCGGTCGCAGAAGGCTTTGGCCTCGGCCAGCGTGCGCACTCCGCGACCCGGCAGCAGTGAGATCAACCCCAAAAACACCTGCGCAGTGGCACGTGCATCCCCCAGCGAGGTGTGGCGCCCCTCAATGACGACACCCATTCGCTCGGCAATCGCGTCAAGACTATGCCCTTCGGTTCCCTCATGAATACCGAAGGAGAGCAGCAGTGTGTCAAGAATCGGGTTGTTGATCAGCGGCAGACCTGACTCGGCTGCCGCCAGTTCCAAACATTTTTTGTCAAAGGCAGCATTGTGTGCAACCAGAACAGAATCTCCGACAAACTCGACAAACTGCGGATAGACCTGGCTGATGGTGGGTGCATCGACGACCATATGATCCTCAATATGGTGAAATACGATCGATTCGGCCGGGATTGAGCGACCGGGGTTGACCAGCGTATGAAATATGTCGGCGTTCTGGACACGTCCCCGTCGAATGCGGACGGCACTGATGCTAACGACCTTATCTCCGTCAGACAGGCGCATTCCGGTCGTCTCTGTGTCGAATACTACATACTCCAGACTGCTCAGATCGGCCTGGAGCTGATCGGTATGCTCCACAACCGGCTTCGGCAGAAACAGATCGAAATCGTAAAATTCCGGTTCACCATCCAGCAACCTGTCGGCATGTCCCCCTTCAGATGCAGCACTGGCCTGCATCAGCGCCAGGCGCACTTCCATACCATCTGCAGATGTCCTGGTCCACAACTCGCCCCGGTTTCTTCGGACCGCATCTCCCAGGCTGATGGACTGTTCACCGACCGGACAGATCACCCGGGATTCCAGTTCAGCCGGGTTGCCGGTGAAGGGGCCACTGATCTTAAAGGTGGTGACGACAGTTCCGTCCTCGACACGCAGATCGGTATCCAGCGCCTGCTGCCCCGTGTTCGACTGCATCAGCCACTCAAGGACACAACAGAGCGAGGCCACCCATGAAAACGGCTCAACCAGCACCGGGGGTATCGGAGTGTCGTCATCTTCAAACTCAACCGCAATTCCGGGGACCAGAAGCAGCGCCTCTCTGATCAGATTGCGGGCATCCGAGACGATCGCCGGCCAGCGCGAACTGCGGGCGGCGTTGGCAGCCTCTTCAATGGCCGTGACCCGCACATTCAGGCGGTTCATTTCTTCATCAACCGCCGTTAAAAAGGCCATCTGTTTTTCCGGCGGCATCTCCCGGTGCCGCCTGAGCGACTCAACCAGTGAACGGGAAGCGGCCACCGGCCCTCGCAGAAGCTGCGGCATTTCCCGCAGGGTCTCCTCGAAATTGCGTTCTTCATCACCGCTGCTGTTCAGATCCCGAAAAACCAGCAGAAACCCTGAGCGGTCCGCCTCCGGTCCCGGTATTACCGAAAGTGATCCCCTGAGCAGTTTGCCATCCTCACGAGGAAAAATAACCTCTTCTACCGACTCCCTGCGCTGTTCCCACCGTTGACGTACTCTTTTTATATGAAAATTGAGACGTTCGCCGGGGAAGATACGCGCCAGAGGAGTCCCGATCCCGGAGGTGTATCCCAGACCCAGGATCGCCCGAGCCCTTGGATTCATCAGAATCGTCTCGACCGCTTCGTTGGTCACAATTACGCCGTCGACCATGGTGCGCAGAACGGTCGCCAGGCGATTACGCTCTTCCTGCACCGTACGTGTCGCTTCAGTTACCCGATCTTCGAGCACGTCGTAGGCCTTGCCCAGATTTTCAGCCATATGGTTGAATTCCAGCGCTAGATCTTCAAGTTCATCACCGGTATCCAGTTCAATCCGATGATCGAGATTGATACGGGCGACGATCTCCGCTCCCCGGTGGATCTTCAGGATCGGCTTCAAAAAATGATCGGCCAGCCGCCAGACCAGAATCGTGATTACCCCCCCGGACAGTGCCAACAGAAAGGCCGCCTGAATAACCGCCGAGATGAACTCGTCGTGCAGAGGAGAGGTCGGCTGAAGGCGCTGGAATTCAGCCACATAATCGCTGACCACGAAGAACAGTCCGGCCATGGCAACCAGGAGCGGCAAGAGCGAAAGACTCAAGGTTGAAGCGATCATGCGGCGGCGCAGGCTCCTTTTTCTGCGGAACGGCCTCTTCTCGGTATCCGCCGTCATGATGCCAGACAGGTTCGAATCGTCTGCAGCAGTTCATCCGCGCTGAACGGCTTGGTTACATATTCATCCGCCCCCACTTCCAGTCCTTTTTTCTTTTCAAGCGTCTGCCCCTTGGCAGTCAGCATGATCACCTTGGTATGTGCCAGACTGTGTCGTTGACGCAAGATGCGGCAGACTTCATAACCATCCCGGCGCGGCATATTGATATCCAGCAAAATCAGATCCGGCTTTACGCGGTCAGCCATTTCCAGCGCCTCATCACCATCGCAGGCCGTGTGAACATCGTACCCCTCCATGTCCAGGATGAATTCAATGGACATTAAAATATTCGGTTCATCGTCAACGGCAAGAATCACTTTCTTACTCATATCTGCTCCCCTCCTGTTTTAACCGGTCAGTTGTGCGGGCGCGATTATATCCCATAAAATTTTCATGGAAACGTTTTTTTATGGCGCATCCGATTTTATTTTCAACAGAGACAGCGTTGTTCGTCCGAACGGCTTTTTCTGGACACTCATCCAATGGTCTGCTAGATGATATCCCATGATTTTCGCGGTAAAAAAAATAATCGCAGCTTTTCTGCTGCCACCCGGCTGTTTCATACTGTTCCTGTTTGTGTGCGCTGTATTTCAGTTAAGGCGCAGTCGCTATGTCACTGCTGCCACTTTTCTGCTTCCGGCGATTCTGCTCTGGTCCCTCTCGACTTCCGTAGTCTCTAACTCCGTATCAGAATCACTTGAACGTGGTATACCTATTCCGGCACACCCGAAAGGCGATGTGATCGTGCTCTTGAGTGGCGGCAATTATGACCGGGTACCGGATATAAGCGGCAGTGGCGCTCCTACAGAGCAGACTCTGGCCAGACTTGTAACGGCGGTGCGACTCCAGCGCAGACTCGGCCTGCCGATCCTTGTCTCGGGAGGCGCAGTTTACACGGGCCGTACTCCGGAGGCTCTTGTAATCAAACGTTTTCTGCTCGATCTGGGCATATCTCCACAGAGCATTCTGATTGAGGACAAAAGCCGGGATACCATCGAAAACGCCCGCTACAGCAAAGCGCTTCTGCTTGAAAAGGGTTTCTCAAAGCCGATCCTGGTAACCTCGGTTGTACATATGCGCCGCTCGATCGAAGCGTTCCGGGCCGTTGGAGTGAAAGTAACGCCGGTACCGTCGCAGTTTGTGACTGCCCCGGGACGTCCCCTGCTCTGGGCGGACTTTCTCCCCGAAGCTGGCGGATTATCGAAGACATCGTCCGTTTTCCATGAATATCTCGGGCTGATCTACAATTTCCTGGCGGGTAAAGGGTCATCATAAGGAGAGGCACTCATGGCACTCATATCACTACGCGACATAACCTTGGCCTTTGGCGGGCCGCCGCTTTTTAACGGTATCAACCTGCAGATCGAAGCCGGTGACCGACTCTGCCTGATGGGGCGTAACGGCAGCGGAAAATCGACTCTGCTGAAGCTGATCGGTGGTGAGATACCTCCGGAGAGTGGGGAAATACAGCGCCAGCAGGGGCTCAAGGTGGCCCAGCTTACTCAGGATGTACCGCAGGGTTTGAGCGGAACTGTCTTTGACGTGGTCGCCTCCGGTATGGGGACTGCTGCAGCCGTTCTGGCTGAATACCACCATGTCAGTCATGAACTGGGACAGAGCGCCAGCGAGAAGCTGTTGGCACGTCTGGAAGTACTGCAAAAAGAGCTGGAAGAAAATGACGGCTGGAATCTGCATCAGGAGGTCGAGCGGGTGCTGAACCGGCTTGATCTGGATGCCGAAGCCGAATTCACTGCGCTCTCGGGCGGTACCAAACGGCGGGTGCTGCTGGCCCGCGCACTGGTATCGACGCCCGATATTCTGATCCTGGATGAACCGACCAACCATCTCGACATTGATACAATCCTCTGGCTGGAGGAGTTTCTGGCCAAAAATGTCAAGACTGTGCTGTTCGTGACTCATGACCGGGCCTTTGCACGTCGTCTGGCCAACCGGACCGCCGAGCTGGATCGCGGGCGGATCTACGCTTTTCCGTGCGGCTACGATGAATTTGTCGAGCGGCGCGAAGCGCTGCTGGAGGCGGAGATTACGCGTCAGGCTCTGTTCGACAAAAAGCTGGCCCAAGAGGAAGTCTGGGTGCGGCAGGGAATCAAAGCCCGCCGGACACGTAATGAAGGGCGCGTCCGGGCACTGAAGAAACTACGTGAAGAATCCCGTCAGCGTCGAGAGCGGCAGGGATCTGTTAAAATTCAGGTCCAGATTGCAGATCGTTCCGGAGCACTGGTGGCCGAGGTCAGCGGGGTGAGCTTTGGATACAACGGACGTCCAATTGTCTCACATCTGTCAACCACGATCATGCGCGGTGACCGGATCGGCATCATCGGCCCGAACGGCTCAGGCAAGACCACTCTATTACGTCTGCTTTTGGGTGAGCTGCAGCCGCAACAGGGCGAGATCAAGTTGGGAACCCGCCGCGAAGTGATCTATTTCGACCAGTTGCGTGAACAGCTGGATCTCAGCAAGAGCGTTCAGGAAAATGTCGGTGAGGGCAATGACACCCTGATTATCAACGGGCAGTCACGCCATATCATCGGCTATCTGCAGGATTTTCTCTTTTCGCCGGAACGGGCCCGTTCACCGGTCAGTATTCTTTCCGGCGGCGAGCGCAACCGTCTGCTGCTGGCCAAGCTCTTTACCAAGCCCTCAAATATACTGGTGATGGACGAACCGACTAACGACCTGGATGCCGAGACACTTGATCTGCTGGAAGATCTGCTGCTGGAATATCCCGGCACACTGCTGCTTGTCAGCCATGACCGCGAATTCATCAACAACGTCGTTTCCAGTACGCTGGTACTGACCGGCGACGGTACGGTGCGCGAGTATGTCGGTGGTTATGATGACTGGCTCAGTCAAGCGCTGCAGGAATCATCTGCAGCAGTTCAAACGGTCCAAAAAACGGCGACTGAAAAGGCAAAACCTGTGAAAGAAAAGGCTCGCAAGCTTTCCTTTAAGGACGAACGCGAGCTGGAGGCGTTGCCGGAACTGATCGCTGCACTGGAGCAGGAGCAGGTGCAGGTGCATGAACGTCTGGCTGATCCCGATTTTTACAAGAACGCCGGCACAGAGGTCGCTGCGGTTAATGCCCGCCTGGCTGAACTGGAACAGCAATTGGAAGCCGCATTTCTGCGCTGGGATGAACTGGAGAACATGAAGGGAGCTGCCGGCAGTTAGAATGTATCAGGATTTTTTTACCGGCATCCCTAACGACCGGTAGAGTTCCGATTGTTCAAAGTGTTCGAAAAATGGAGGCAGCAGTTTGAAGCGGCGCTCCACCATCTCGATTTCTTTCTGATCCCTCATTTTTTTCAGCACGCGCGTCACCGTCTCACGGGTGATATGAACACGGTCAGCAATGCTCTGGTGTGAAAAAGTAGCGTTGATGATAACCCCGCTGGTGTCACGGATGCCAAGCGTCTTGCTGTAGTGTGCCAGAGTAGCCCGGATCTTTGATTCTGCATCGTTGTTTCCGATGATGGAGTGAAACAGCCAGCTTTCGCGCAGGCGCCCGCAGAGCGTCTCGATCACCCGCAGCAGTGCACCCCTGTCAAGCAGAAAAAATTCATCAAAAACAGCTTTTGAAATAAGGAGGATCTTGCATGGCTCGCTGGCGATAACCGTCGCAGAATCAGTCTGTCCATCAAGCATCCCCATGTCCCCGAAGCAGTTGCCGGTATGGCGCAACGCCATGACCCGCTCCTGGCCGTCAACACTGATCTTGACAACTTTGACCTGCCCCTTGAGAACTACATACATCTGCGTATTTTTTTCCTCCGCCATAATGATTATTTCATCCTTATTATAACTGTAGACAGTTGAGCGCTCAAGCAGCACCGACAGTTCCTGGTCGCTGAACTTTGAAAAAAGCGGAATCTGTTTCAGGATTGAATGGGTTACTGCCTGATTAAACGGCCTTCGAATCATTGCATCTACTCCCCGCAGGCTCAACGTACGTTCGTTGATGTACCCGTTTTCGATATTCACATTCTTTTTTTAAAAATTTTTATTTTATACTGCTTCTTTTGTGACATATATCACAAAAATACGCAAACGGCTATGGCATAAAGTAATCACGCAGCATCTGGTATAACAATTTTTTATTATTTTTAATCTTTAAAAATTGAATAAGAACAGATCACTAGCTGATAAAAGGGGGGGTGATGCCAACGAACAGCAACAAAAAATTTCATGTATATTTAACGAAGGTATATTGAATAAGCTTAAAAAAACCGCTCGTGGCAGACGAGAATACTAAACCATTCGCGAGGGTGGGACGGAAAGCCCATTGGGTCTCACTGAGACAGCCGGGTCGCCGAAATGTCGCGTGATAACCGGCCTGCTAAACCAGGCGTTATTCACAGCTACGAAAGGAGATTTACCATGGAAACAAAAAATAGTCATTCGATCTCAATCTGTCTGGTCACACTTTTACTGGCACTTCCGACCGTTTCATTAGCAGCCACCCCGTGGTATTCACACGGAACATCGCATACTCTGACCTTGACCGCAGACGGCCATGTTTGGTCTTTGGGAAGTAACGATTATGGGCAACTGGGTAACGGCAAGGTTGGCGGCGAGGCGCTTGAACCAAAACAGATCAACGGGATTTCCGGTGTTGTCGCTGTACTGGCCGGTGGAAACCACTCCGTTGCGCTGAAAAAAGACGGCACCGTCTGGGCCTGGGGGTTTAATGGCGCGGGACAACTCGGAGACAATACAACGCGAATTTCATCGTCTCCGTATCAAGTCGCAGGTATCAATAATGTTAAAGCGATTGCTACCGGTAACAGCCACGTTGTTGCACTGAAAAATGATGGTACCGTATGGGCTTGGGGCGGCAACGGTTCCGGCCAGATCGGCAACGGCAGCTTTCTGAATTGCAAAACTCCCGTGCAGGTGGCCGGTTTACAGGATGTCATCTCCGTAACCGCCGGTGCGTTCACGACTGCTGCTCTGAAAAAAGACGGCAGCATGTGGACATGGGGTTTTAACGGTCGCGGACAGCTCGGCAACGGCAGCAATGAGCGCAGCGCTACTCCGATACAAGTGGCAGGATTGAATGGCGTGCATGCCATAGCAGCCGGAGACTGGCACGTAGTGGCTCTCAAACATGACGGCACGGTCTGGGCCTGGGGCAGCAATCACGACAGTCAGCTTGGTACAGAACAAATTGCCCACAGTTTTTCCCCCGAGCAGGTTCAGGGTGTCACTAACATCACCGATATAACCGCTTCTGTCGGACATACGATTGCTATTGCTAAAAACGATTCCGTCTGGGCCTGGGGCGACGCCGGAACCGGCCAGTGGGGCAATGGCACCTCTGTTGACGGCAGCACCACACCGGTTCTGGTTTCAAGCCTGAACGGTCCGGTCACCGTCGCTGCGGTTGTTAATCCGGATACCGTCCTGAGAGATCATGATTCGCATGATGGTTCGTCCCTGCTTGCAGATGCCGGAATAAACAACGGTAAAGTATCACACGCCAGATGGTCGGAAGCGTTCGTGACCGCTTCCAACTGATCAACCGCACACGGCAGCTGCCGTTGAAAGCTGCCAAAAACCAGAAACGCCCTGCCGGCAGAGACCGAAGCGGGGCGTTTTTGCGTTGTAAAAGCTGTACCTGCAACGGGCTGTACCGAAAGATTACTGCTAAAACCGTTATTCCGGTTGTTACCGTTCGCAGATGAGTGTATATGGGAAGTCAGCACACTCAGCTTTTATTTAGAAGGATGCATATGAATAGTCTGTTCCGGTTACTGCTCATACTGATTGTTGCACTATCAGGCTGTAGTGGCGACAAATCCCCGACCCGGCATAACGATTTCACCCCTTTGACTTCTATCGAGATCAAGGCAACCACTGCCACGAACCAACTGGCCCAGGGAACCTCAACCCGATTGACGGCAGTGGGCAACTTCTCGGGCCTGTTCACCCGCGACATCAGCGATGAGGTCGTTTGGACAACTGCGGACCAAGCCAAAGCAGATTTCGTTGCCGGGGGCGGTTCGGGACGCATCAGGGGGAAGGCGTCAGGCAGCGTAATTCTGACTGCAAGCAAGGGTGCGGTATCGACTCAGTACACGTTAACGGTGAGTTCAGCCACCATCACCGGCTTGACGATCTCCCCGACAGCCCCTTCAGTCGCCAAAGGGCTCACGGCCCAATTCACCGCCAACGGCAGTTTTTCGGATGCAACGACACAGGATCTGACCTTTGATGCCGCTTGGACATCGAGCGACACGACCGTGGCAACGATCGGTGACACCCTTGCCAGCAAAGGCCTTGCTCAAACAGTTGCTGCCGGCAGTACAACCATTACCGCCAGCTTCAACGGTGCCAGCAACAGCACCGTTCTGACCGTCACAGTACCGGTATTGCAGTCGATTGCAGTAACGTCCACCACCCCTGCGGCGCTGAGTCTATCCACTGCCACGTTTACAGCCACCGGCACCTACACCGACAAATCAACCGTCCCCATCACCAGTCTGGCAACAACGAACTGGAGCTCATCACAAACCGGGGTTGCAACGATAGCTTCCGGTGGAGCAGCGAAAACACTTTCGCAGGGAACGACCACCATCACAGCAGCGGTCGGCAGTATCAGCGGTTTTATGAACTTCAAAGTAACCGGCGGAAATCTGACCGGAATTACGCTGTCTGCACCAAACGTAACCCTGGTCAAGGACACTTCAATCCGTATGACCGCCACCGGAACGTTCAGTAATGGCTCCGCGATATTATCCCGGGACATTTCCGGGGTGGTGGACTGGACGGTCACCGATGCGACAAAAGCGGTGGTAACCGTAGCAGGTACCAACCTGGTCTGGCTCAAAGCCAGTGCCGTGACAGTAGCAGGCGTCCCAACTACCGTCACGGCAAAATCCGGTTCTGTGACTGCCACTGCCAACCTGACGGTTACAAACCCGTCGCCCCTTTCTATTGCGATGTCACCGACAACGCTGGAACTGTACTCTGAGACCGGCGGCCGCTTCACACTTGCCGCTACCTACAATGATGGTACGACTCAGGACGTAACTGCAGACAGCAGCTGGAGTTCCAATGACACTGCAAAGGCCAAGGTCAGCGACAGCGGCGGCACCAAGGGGCGGGTCAGCGGTGTTACCGCCGGATCAACAACGATCAGTGCCACATACGGCAGCCTGACAGCTGTCAAGAAC
>Ga0194059_1000992_pt1 | contig 12480 bp, 13 predicted proteins | sample SepL6211m_MetaG_FD_163426 | JGI IMG/M metagenome (GOLD analysis project Ga0194059, IMG submission 163426) | Anoxic zone freshwater microbial communities from boreal shield lake in IISD Experimental Lakes Area, Ontario, Canada - Sep2016-L626-11m | ecosystem: Environmental > Aquatic > Freshwater >... | reverse complement strand
CTTGGGGTCCCCCACCATGACCAGGCGATGGGCCCCAGCCCCAAAGGCCTGGCGCAGGATGCGCCACTGAATGGGATCAGTGTCCTGGAATTCGTCGATCAGGGCTCCGTCGTAGCGGGCTGCCACGGCGGCCAGAAGGGGGGTGCGCTCCCCAGGGGTCTCCTCCCCCGGATCGAGGGCCTCCAACAAACCGGCAAAGCTGGTGGCCCCACCCCGCTCCCGGCGTTGGCGCAGCTCCCGCCGACCCCAATGGCAGGCATGGACCAGCAACGCCTCCGCCGGGCCATCCACCAGGGCCGCCACGGCCTCCATCAGGGGGCGCTGGGGCAGGCTGGGAGTCAGTTCATGGCCCTCGGCCTTGCGGGCCTGACGGCTGAAGGCCCCGGGATGGAAGATGTCGGTGAGGGGCTTCTGCTGCAGCACCGCCTCGTAATCGCCTGCGGCGACCTCCGCTTCGGCCTGGGCCAACCAGGCGTCCACCTTGGCCCGGGGTCCGCCATGGCGGAAACGCCGTGAATACACGCCGGTTTTGGCACCGGTGGCACTGTGCCACTGCTCGGCGGCGGCCTCGAAATCCTGCTGCAGGGCTTCACTCCCCCGCTCCCACTCCTGGCGGAACACACTCCAGCGGCGTTGCCAGAGGTCGGGCCACTGGTCGGCGAAGGCCACCTCCAGGTCCAGGCCGGCGGGCAGGGGATCCAGGGCCAGGGCCGGATCGCCGTCGAGGCGCAGCAGCAGGGAGGCAAGGGCTGCAGGGCTGACCCCGCTGGCCCCAAGGCCCGCCAGGGAAGGGGCGGGTAAGGGCAGCACCTGCCGCTGCCAGTAGTCATGCACCACCTCTTCGATCAGGCGGCTGGCATCGCCCTCCAGACGTTGCTGGGGGGAGCAGCCGGCCTCCAGGGACTGGCGCTCCAGGGTGCGGCGGCAGAAACCATGGATGGTGGTGATGTCGGCCCCATCGAGCTCTTCGAGGGCCAACAGCAGCAGTCCCCGCAGGCGATCCACGGGCCAGGCACCCTGCTGGGGCAGCCGCTCCAGCCACTCCCGCAGCACGGGATCGGCGCTGGCCGGATCCGGGCCTGACGGTGCCAGCGCGCCCCGCTGGCCCCCTTCCAGGGCGGCCAAGGCCTCCTGCAGCCGCCGACCGATGCGATCGCGCAGCTCTGCGGCGGCCGCCTCCGTATAGGTGACCACCAATAATCGGCGCAGGCTCAGGCCCTCCTCCGTCACCAGGCGCAACACCAGGTGGGCCAGGGCAAAGGTCTTGCCGGTGCCGGCGCTGGCCTCCAGCAGGCGAATGCCGCAATCGAGGGGAAAGCTGTTGGCCTCAAAGGGCTGCAAGCGGGAGCCCATGGCGTCGGTCATGGCGTCACCGTGGACGACACCGTTGGCCTGTCCTTTGGCTTCACGGTGGCAGCCAGGATCGGGCCGTAGAGCTCGGTGGCCAAGGGGCCAAAGGCCCCGTCGATCAAGCGGCCGGCGGGCAAATCCGCGCCAAAGCACACCACCATCTCTTCCCTGAGCCGTTCCCCCCTCAGGCGGACATGGCCCTCCCAGGCCTCCGCCGCATGGGCTTCGCCACTGCCGGCCTTGGTCTGCTCGTGGCTGACCCAGGCCCAACCCGAATCCGGCGGCACCGGCCAGCACACCTGCCTTCCCCGCAGAGCGAGGGCCTCCAACCGCTCCAGCTCCTGCCGGGCGGCGTCGCCGTCCAGGGGCCGCAGGATCAGGACGACGGCAAACCCATCGTGGCTGTCGCGGGCGATCAACACCCCCTGGCGCGGCGAAGTGGCGCAGGCGGCCGCCAACACCAGCTGCAGCCAGAGATCGACAAATTGGGCCGTGGTGGCCTTGGCGGGGTGCGAAACCACCAAAGTGTCACCCTGCCACTGGGGCGCCGCCTGCCAGCCCCCCCAGGCCAACGGTTCGCCGTGGGCAGGACCGAAGGCCGCCCTGGCATCCAGCAGGGTCTGCCAGCGCCGTTGCAAGGTGCGGGCTTCCAGGGTTCCGCCCCCGTGGGGGGGCAGCTGGCCGGTGCCGCGACACCAGAGCAGCCAATCCTCCGTCGTCCCAGGCCCGGCCATGGGGCCTTCCGCCGCCAGCCCCTGACGCAGCAAGGCGGCCCGCGCCCGCTCCGGCAGGGTCAGGGGTTCCAGGTCCTCGATGGGTCGGGCCCACTCCCCAGGCCGCAGGCCCAGTTCGCGCAACCAGGTCTTCTGGGGGGCCATCAGCCACTGGCGCAGGGCCTCAAAACGCTCCTGGGGCCCTTCTTGCTGCTGGGTTACCGGGCTGGAGGGGCCCCGGGCCGGCCGGCCCGGCAGCGAGGCGGCCAGGGGAGGGGTCTCGGGCATGGGCCCGGCCGCCCAGGGTTGGATCGGTGGGGGCTGCTGCTCCAGCATCTGGCGGGCGGCCAGGAGGCGACGGTCGCAGCTGGCGGGGGGGAGTTCGCCTTGGGGCAGGAAATTACGCCGATCGAGGGGGCTGGCGGCGTGGACGATCTCAAGGCCCATGGCCTGGTCCCCTAATTGCTCCTGGAGCCATTGCAACCACTGGCGCACCGGGGCCGAGGGTGGCCGTTCCTCCCCCTTGCGTTCATCCCGGCAGCTCCAGGTGATCAGCAGATGGTCCCGGGCCGAAAGCAGGGCTTCCATCAACACGTAACGGTCCTGGTCGGCCGGGTGGGGATCCCCCAGTAGGCGCTGCTGCTCCATCAGGTGAAACGCCGGCCGGTTGCGCTGGCGGGGGAACAGATCGGCGTCGAGGCCCATCAGCACGATGACGCGGTGGGGGATGGCCCGCATCGGCTCAAGGGCACTGATGGTGAGCGTGCCGCTGCGGTGGCCGAAACGACCGCTGTCGATGGCCAACTGCTCATCCAGCAGGGCCGCCACCACCGGAGCCTCCAGCACCAGGGGATTGGCCTGGCCAGCGGCCTCCTGCCAGGCGTTGATGGCGGCCTGCAGCACCGGCAATTCCCAGGCCGCTTCGCCGCCATCGCCGAATAGATCCAGCAGCATTTCCCGTAGCCGAGCCGCCCAGACGGCGCTGGTTCCGGGCTGCCGCAGCTGGCCCAGCCAATGGCGCAGCCGGGTCAGCAGGTGCAGCCAGCGGCCGGTGCGTTCCAGGTCGGCGCCACTGGCGGCGGGGGCCACGCCGCCGGGGGCCAGGCCAGGAGTTTCGGGCAACACCAGGGCAAGCAACAGGCGGTCGATCACCCAGGCGAGGCTGTGGGTCGGGTCGCCGCCCCGCTCGCGGCCATCGAGTCCCCAGCGGAAGCCACTGCGCTGCAGAAGCTGGTTGAGCTCCGACACCTCCGGGGCCGTCAGGCCAAAGCGGGCAAGCAGGGGCTGGGCTTCCAGCAAGCCCTCCAGGGCGGTGGCGGTGAAACGATCCCCGGCCACCCGCAGCAGACCCAGGAGGGTGCGGGCAATGCCCGCCTGACTCTGTTGGCTGCGATCGGTGAGGCGCCAGGGCAGATCCACCCCCGTCGCCTCCCGATCGCCGAACACCGAGGCCAGTAACGGCGCGAAGCCGTCCACCGCCGGGGTCATCACCAGGATGTCGCGGGGCTCAAGACTGGGGTCGGTTGCCAGGAGCTGCAACAGCCGATCCCGCACGATCTGCACCTGGCGCAGCGGCCCCGGACAGCCATGGAATTCCAGGGAGGTGTCCCGCGGCGAGCGCTCCAGGGGGCAGGGGTTGGCGGGATCGGCCAACTGCTGCTGCAGTTGGAGCAGCAACGGCGGTGCTGTCTGCGCTGAATCACCCTGCGCTGAATTGGTTTGGGCTGAATCGCCCTGGGCTGAATTGTCCTGGGCCTGGGCGGTGACCGGCAGAAAAAATAGATCCAGCTCCTGCTGCCGGGCCAGAAGGTCCTCGCCAGTACCCTCCAGCAATTGCTGAAATTCGGCGCCGAGGCGGCCGAAACGGGCCTCCAGTCCAGGGGCCTGCAGTAGCCAATCCAAGTCGAGGGGTTCCTTCAGGGCCAGGGCATCCGTTAACTGCTGGCGGCGGTCAACGCAGCGTTGCCAAAGGTCCTGGCAGGGGGTCAACAAAAACAGATCCACCGGCAGGACGGCGCTCAGGGCCTGGAGCAACTGCACCTGAACCGGCGCCAGGCTGCTGAGGCCAAACAACCGCAGCCCCCCGGCGAAGGGGGCCAGGCGGGCGCGCAGGGCCGCCGAAGGGGGCTGACGCAAGCGATCGATCGCCGCCAGGGCCCTCAGGGCAAAGGGCTCCCGCGCCAAGTGGCGGCGCAGGAGGCGATAGAGGTGGGGCTGCCAGGACTGACTGGCGCCCAGGGGGCGGCGGCGGCCATCGACGTCCTGACCCTGGTCCCAGGCCAGCACCATCTCCGGTCGATAAAGGGCATAGTCATCGAACGCATCGGCGATCGAACGGGCCAGCTGCCAGCTGGCCAGATCCAACCGCTGCCCCAGGTCCCGCTCCCCCAGCCAGCGGTTCAAGGGGGCGGCAACCGCCTCGCTGGCGAGGGCCGGCCATTGCTCGAGCACGGCCCAGACCAACTGGTCGGCACGCCAAGGGTCCTGGCCGCCGCTGGGTAGGGGCACCGGAGCCTCCTCATGCCCCGCCGGTTCCTCCAGCACCAGGTCGACCAGCTGGCGCAGGGTGCTGGCGGGAAACGGAAAGCGCACATTGGCCACCACCCCGCCCAGGTGGGTGGCCAATTGCTCTCCCAGCCAGCGGCTGGTGGGCCAGGTGTTGACCACCACCCGGACGGTCTCAAGGGGGAGCGGGGGCGACAGGCGCAGCTGGGCCGCCAGCAACTGGGCCAGTTGTTCGGCCCGATTGCCTCGGTAAATCGTTAGCAAGGCGAATTAGCAAGGCGAAATTGTTAGCAAGGCGAGCCGAGTGCCCTCATCGTGCCTTCAAACCCGAGGTGAGGGAACGCCGCGGGCTGGAAACGGTTTCCCCCGGAACGTTCAGGCTCAAACCGGTTTCAGGGCAATAGGCGGTGAGCTGGCCGCCGTAGCAGGCTCCAGTGTCAATCAAGACGATGGCCCCGAGGCGACGGATGCCGGGACCGGGGGTGTGGCCCACGATCACATCGCCGAAGCGGTGGTCATAGGCGTTCCAGAACGGCAGCCGAACGGTCAGGTCCGGTTGCCAGGTCTGGGGATCAAACCCAGCATGGGTCGCTACCCAGCCCTGGCCCCAGTACGCCAGGGGCAGGGCCGCTAACCGCGACTTCCAGAGCCGACAGAGGGAATCCCCCAACTGGCGATAGGTCTCACAACCCTCAAGGCTCTCCCGGGACAGCGGATCGGGGCGATTCAGGGCCCTGACAAGGGCATTCTCATGGTTCCCCATCAACCAGACCGCCCGTCCCCGCTCCACCAGGGACCAGACCGTCTCCATGGTCGCGGCGACGGCGGGTCCCCGATTGATCACATCACCGCAGAAGATCAACCGATCGTCCGCAGGCAAACGCGCCAGCAGACACTGCAAAGTGGCATGACAGCCATGGACATCCGCAATCACCCAGTGACGCATCGGTGTGGGAAGCGAAGGCAAGATGGGTCAAGACCTCCCAGTCTTGCTCCCCTCCCCCCCGTCTGTCAGCCCCTGCAGGGGCCCATAGCCGCAAACGGTTGCAAGATTTGACCCTGGCCCTGCAGGAACTGGGCGGCACTGATAGCGTTACACCTTGAAAAAGAGAGTCAGGATGGGGTCAGACGACAAGGGTGAGGCCGGTTCCATAGATCCCCGCAGCCTTCCCACTGGCCGTCGCATCGCCCTCCTGGTCAAGGCCCTCAACGGCGCCCGACGTACCAACGAAGCCCTGGCGCGCTGCCGCGATGGCGAGGAAATGCTGGATGTGCTGGTGGATGCCTCCTCCCGCCTGGGCCTGGGCCTGAGCCGGGAAGATCTACGCCATACCCCACCCATCCGTGATTGGATCTGGTGGAAGAATAAAGAAGCCGTTCTGACGATTGGCGACAATAAACCGCGATACCAACAAGATGGCGGCCAAGGTAAAGCCCCAACCGCCAGTGATGGACTGGGGGAACGTAAGCGGTTCCTGGGACTGTTCTGAACCTCGCTCTCCTCAGACCGGCAACACCTGGCTGGCCAGGGGGTCGGGGATCGAGGCCGAGGGGGCTTCAAACGAACCCTGGCGCACGAATTCGAGGCGCAACTTCAGGAAAGTGATGAAACGTTCATCGGTTGAGACCACGGCAGCGGCGGGCCGGGGCACGGATCCGGTCTCGGCGCGCAGTTCGGGCGCCTCCAAAAACTGGGGACGGCGCACCAACCAGAAGTCGATGGCTTGCTGCTGTTCGCCGTAGTGGCGCACCCGCTCGCGCAGCACCTCCTCCAGGGGCTCCTCCACGGTGAGGAAGGCTTCACTGGCGGCAACGTAGTGGTATCGCGTCATGGGGGGGAGGGCAGGAGTCAGGAGGAGGGCGTCAAGCCGTCAGCAGGACCGCCGAAGAGCGCATCCCGTCGAGGATTCTGAATCAGGGCCCCCATTTCCCGCACCGCCTGGGTCAGGCCTACCGCCAGGGCCCGGGCCACGATCGAGTGACCGATGTTGAGTTCCTCCAGGCCAGGGAGGGCCGCCACCGGCTCGACGTTCTGATAAGTCAGGCCATGGCCGGCGTTGACCCGCAGGCCGAGCTGGCGAGCCAGGGCGGTGGCCTCCCCGAGGCGATCCAATTCGGCGGCCTGGTCGCCCCAACCCGCCTCGGCATAACGACCGGTATGGAGCTCCACCCAACGGGCTCCACAGGCACAGCAGGCATCCAGCTGCGCCGGGTCGGGGTCAACAAACAGGCTTACGCCAATGCCTTGGGCCTGGAGCCGGCCCACCATGGCCCCAAGGCTGGCGATCTGGGAGCCCACATCCAGGCCCCCTTCGGTGGTCACCTCCTCGCGGCGTTCGGGCACCAGCGTCACCATGTCGGGGCGGATCCGCAGGGCGATGGTCTCCATGGCTTCCGTGGCGGCCATCTCCAGGTTGAGGCGGGTGCGAACGGTGGAGCGCAGCAATTCCACATCCCGATCCTGGATGTGGCGGCGGTCCTCCCGCAGGTGGACGGTGATGCCGTCCGCCCCCCCCAACTCGGCCAGCAGGGCATAGGTCACCGGATCGGGCTCAACGGTGCGTCGGGCCTGACGGACATTGGCGATGTGATCGATGTTGACCCCGAGACTGGCCATGGTGTTGCAAAGGGGAGATCACCGTATCGGCCGCAGGTTCAACTGCCCTTCCCAGCGCCGATCGGCGGGAAGGGGCCCCTACTTTCGAGATGCAATCCTGCGAAGGTCACAGCAAGGTGTTGGCGGCGGAGGCGACGGGACAGCCAAAGCGGAATCGGGAAGACGGCCTGTGCAATGGCGTCAGCCCTTGGTTAGCGCCCCTGGCCATGGCCATCACCCAGGACCTGGCGCTGCCGGCCTTCTTTAGTGGCATCCGGGTGGTTGGCCGTGAGCATCTACCCAGCAGCGGTCCGCTGCTATTGGCCCCCACCCACCGGGCCCGCTGGGATGCCTTGCTTGTCCCCCTGGCGGCCGGCCGCCGCGTCACCGGCCGGGACTGTCGCTTCATGGTGACCCTGGACGAAATGGCCGGTGTCCAGGGATGGTTTCTGCATCGCCTCGGCTGCTTCCCGGTCAACCAGGACCACCCTGGTACCGCCAGCTTGAGACTGGCCCTGGACCTGCTCGGCAGGGGCGAGCAGGTGGTGGTCTTCCCGGAGGGGCGCATCCAGCGGCGGGATGGCCCGATCACCCTCCAACAGGGACTGGCCCGCATGGCCCAGATGGCCCGCACCCAGGGATGGGAGGTCCCCGTCGTGCCCATCGGCATCGCCTATGCCAAGGAGGTTCCCCAACCGGGTGAGCCGGCGGCGGTCAGCTTGGGCGCCCCCCTCAGGGCCGAGGGGCAGGGTCGTCAGGGGGCCCGTGATTTCACCGAAGCCCTAGCCCTGGCGATGCGGTCGGCCGAGCAAGCGGCCCGGACCCTGGTCGGTCGGCCCATGGACCCCCCGTAAAGTTCAGCCTCGTCGAGCAAGCCCCTTGATCAGCCATTCTGTCGCCGCCCGGATGCTTGGGGCCAGCGGCCGTGCCGCGGCGATTCTGGCCCTGGTGGTGCCCCTGGTCCAACCCAACCTCGCCCATGCCCAGGAGGACCGCCGGCCCATGGTGGCCGGGGTGTTCGATGCCAACGCCGTCCGCTCCCTAATCGCCCGGGGGGACGCCGCCGCCGCCGCCGGCAACACCCAGGAAGCCCGCCGTCTCTACGACCAGGCCCGGGACGCCGCCAAGCGTCTGTTGATGTTTTATCGGGATCTGAGCGGGGCGTTCCGGGGCCTTGACGCCCGCATCCCCCGCGAAATGGATGACAAGGGCCGGCAGACCCTGGATGTGCTGGTGGAGGCCAACATGCGCCTGGCGGGCCTGTTCCGGCGCCAGGGCCAGCCCGAAGTGGCGGTGCCCCTACTGGTGGAAGTGATCACCACCATGACTCCCTCCAGCGAAGCGGGCCGCAAGGCCTATCAGCAGCTTCGTGAGATGGGCTTTGTCACCACTCCCTACAACGTTCCAACGTCGGGCAACTGAGCCACTGGAACCCTGGGCTCCTTGGCCAAGCCAGGGTTCCGATAGTGCGCCGACCGCAGCCATAGCTTCTAGATTCCAGCCTACCCATTCAGCCCCCACCATGGTTCACCCGGATCAGGTGAAGGACGCCATCCGCCACGCCCTTCCCGATGCCGCCGTTGAGGTGGAGGACCTCACCGGTGGCGGCGACCATTTCCAAGTGAAGGTGGTCAGCGGTGCCTTCGCGGGTCTCAACCGCATTCGCCAGCATCAACTGGTGTTCAACGCCCTAAAGGGCGAACTGGCCAGCGAGGCCATCCATGCCCTCGCTCTGCAGACCTCCGTTCCCTCCTCCCCCCTCGCCCACTGACCCCCGACCCACCAAAGCCATGGAAGACCATGTCAGGCAACGCATCGAAGCGCTGATTGCCAGCAGCCCGGTGTTCGTGTTCATGAAAGGCAACAAGTTGATGCCCCAATGCGGCTTTTCCAACAACGTCGTTCAAATCCTGCACTCCCTTGGGGTGCCCTTCGAAACGTTTGATGTGCTCTCCGATGGGGAGATCCGCCAGGGCATCAAGGACTATTCCGAGTGGCCCACCATTCCCCAGGTGTATGTCAAAGGGGAATTCATCGGTGGCTCTGACATCCTGATCGAGATGTACAACAACGGCGAATTACGGGAAAATCTCACGGTCGCCCTGGCGTCCTGACCCTGCCATTTCACCAGCGAAAACCAAGGACCGGGGGGAAATTCCGCCCGGCCTTGCTCGCTAGCCCCAGGCTTGAAAAGCCAAGGCCATGTCAATGCAAAATTTCAATACCGACCGCTTTCAAAAAGGGTGCGAGGATTGCCATCGGGACTGACAAACGCCGAGGGATCCAGGATCCAGCGCTCGATCAACTCCTCCAGCCGCCGTTGGGACTGGTGATCGAGCACCGACGTGCGGCGCAGCGCGTGCAGGTAGCCATCGGCATACAGCCTGAGCTCCGATGGGCTGTGGTACCTGTCAGCCAGGCCCTGAAGCGCATCACAGAGGGATTGGAACTGCCGGATGGCGTCGGGATGTTGCAGCGCAGTCATGAAATGGGCAAGCCCTTGCCCCCATTCTGCTGCCTCAAGAGCGCCGTCGCGAATGGGTTCACCGGCGCAACGGCGCAGGGGACGCTTTGAAAGGCATCGCCTGATACTCATATCAGAGGTTTATTTCCGCTAATCTTAAAGAGATTTACTTTGACGCCAGAACCGCCAACTCTCACCATGGCCGAGCCGAATGCCAACGACAACGGCGGCCATCCCAAGCGGGTGTTGGTGGTCGATCCCCACGCCACTTTGCGGACGGTTCTGGCCCAGCGCCTTCGTCAGGATGGCCACATGGCGGCAGCCGTGGCCACAGCTTCGGAAGCGATTGAGCTCTGCCAAGAACTCTCCCCCGACCTGTTGGTGAGCGCCGAGCTGCTGGAAGAAACCTCGGCCCTCAGGCTGGCCAACCAATTGCATTGTCCCGTGATGGTCCTCACGGCCCGATCCGGATCCGAACCGATGGTGTCCCTGCTGGATGCCGGAGCCGATGACGTACTGCGCAAACCCTTTGGCCTGGAAGAACTGGCCGCGCGGTGTCGCACCCTGTTGCGCCGCAGTGGCTCAGGTCTGCAGGAACGGGTCTGTGTCGGCCCCCTGGAAGTGCATCTGCTGCTGAGACAGGTGACCCTGCGGGACCAACCGGTGGAACTCAGCCCAAGGGAATTCGCCCTGCTCTGTGCCTTGCTGATGCCGCCGGGGGTGGTCCGCTCCCGCCAGGAGCTCCTGCGCATGGCGTGGCCTCCCTTCAGTGGGGGACCCCGCTCGGTGGATACCCAGGTGCTGACCCTGCGACGCAAGCTGGAACAGGCCGGGTTGGGAGAAGGAGGTGGCATCGAAACCATGCGCCAACAGGGCTACCGCTTCAGCCTCGACACCTTGCCGGAACCAGGAGACCACTTCCCCAACGCCGCCATCGCCATGGAGCCTGCCCTAGCCGGTCAATCCGATCCTCCCCCCCTTCGCTATTAGGGAGATACTGGATGGGGCAACCCAAGGAAAGCCATGAATTCAAACACCAGCAAAATCCCGCTGAACACAGCCAGTAACTGATAGGTCCACGGAGGCGTGAGTCGATTGACCCCACCTACATCCAGACCCGTTGCCGCCGAGAACCGGGCCAGAAAGTCTTCAAAATGGGCGATGCGCTGGGGCAACAGCCAAGACTGACAGCTTCCGTCGATGCCTTGGGACGTGCGCACATAGAACACCCTGCCCCCCTGGCTAGTGGCCACGGAATTCAGCGACTGGATCTCTCCCCAAGCCAGACTCCAGCCTCGACGCAGAAGCCATTGACACCAAGCCGGATGGCCGACCCGCAGTCCGGTTGCGTTGATTTCAACCTGCTCACTGGTTGCGGCCAGCACCAGCAGGAAACCCAGAAGCACCGCAACCCAAACAGGCCAACGCCAGGGAATGGGGGCCACCAGGGGCAACGGCATCACCAGGGCGCCATAGAGGGCTAACAGGCCATAACGAATCAGGGGTGCCATCGGGTAACGATGCCCATCGTCTGAGGAGACCCCTTTCATCGGTCCTCAGCAGAACCGGGCAGGGGCTCAATTTCAGCCGCCGGTTGATATTGGCCACCAAACACCTCCTGCTCACGCCCCTTCCAAAAGGGCCCCAGACGCATCAGGTCGGCATGGGCATCGGCGAGATTCGCCACATAGTCCTCGGGAGCCATGGAATCACGCTCTTCCTTGATCTTGATCAGACGTAAAAGATGCCACATCCAGGGCTTACCCAGCTCACCTCGGGCCTCCAGATACTGGGCCAGATCGGCGGAGCTGGGCAACGGAGCGGAAGACATGACCAGGAGTTCCTCGAGATCCAGGCTATGGAGCCAGGGGCCTGGTCGTGGCCAGGGTGGCGTACAGATCAGGGCGGAGATCCTCCAGATAGCTGGTCCCCAGCGGATGGGTCGGGCCGTACTCAGCCAGGAGGCAGTCGGCAACGAGGAGGGTGGGCTCTGGCCGGGCCGCACAAAGCACATCCCCGTGGGGGCCGCAGATGATGCTGTTGCCCAAATAGGCGGCCTTGACGATGCCATGGACGGTCTCCTCACCACAACGGTTGGCGTAAGCCACAAAACAATGGTTGTGGAAGGCATGGGCCGGAATCAAGGTCCGGGAGACATCGGGGTAGGGGCGGTCCGTCCGTTGACCATGACTGAGCTGGGCCCAGGCATCGGCGGCGGTGGGAATCACCAAAAGCTTGGCCCCTCGTAGGGCCAAAAGGCGGCTGAGTTCGGGAAATTCGGCTTCATAACAATTCAACAGTCCCACGGGGACGCCATGGACCGACTGGATGGTCCATGCCGGGCCCTCCTCAGCATAGAGATAACCAGGGGTCCAACAACGTTTTTCATCCGGGCCCCAAAGATGGGTCTTGCGGTAATTACGCAACAGGGAGCCATCGGCACCGAATAGGGCAATGGCGTCATAAAAACGTTCGATGCCGCCCACAGTGGCCCGTTCGGGATAGGGACAGCACACCGCCAAACCATGGCGGCGGGCAGCGTCAGCCACCCTGGCCAGGCTGGGACCCTCCACGGACTCGGCCAAGCTGCTGACTTGATCAGGGTTGAGGAGGTAGCCGCTCAGATAGAGCTCAGGAAAAACAAGGAGTTGGACCTGCTGGGCCGCCGCGATGCCACAGACCGCTTCGAGGCGGGCCAGGTTTTCGAGAACCGCCGCTTCGCTGCCCGCCTGGCCAGGACCCTGCCAGATAGCCAGGCGAATTCCCAGGCCTGGCTCGGGGGGAGTGGCACGAAGAAAAGCCTGGAAACGGTATTGCAAATTCACGCTAAAACTTGAATTTAAAAACAAGGC
>Ga0194059_1000991_pt1 | contig 12482 bp, 12 predicted proteins | sample SepL6211m_MetaG_FD_163426 | JGI IMG/M metagenome (GOLD analysis project Ga0194059, IMG submission 163426) | Anoxic zone freshwater microbial communities from boreal shield lake in IISD Experimental Lakes Area, Ontario, Canada - Sep2016-L626-11m | ecosystem: Environmental > Aquatic > Freshwater >... | reverse complement strand
GAACTGTCGCATGTCCGGTGTGCTGTTGTAGTCACCCCCGACGATCACCGCCCCAGGTCCAGCGGCGGCGGCGAAGTTGTCCAACTGTGCTTTGGCGCCGACCATTCCGTTGCTCCAGTCCTCGACGGTGTTCTGGTCTCCGGCGACCGGGGACATGACGTGGACACTGGCGAGCAGTGGTTCGAACCGTAGGCCAGGGAATTTCACCCGTGCTGCGGGCATTGAAACGGCAGAGTGCATTGGCGTTGTCACCTCGGTGAGCGGATAGCGGCTCCACATGCCGATACCTGCGGCGCCGGGTCCGGGAAAGAGCACCGAGTAGGGGAATGTCTTCTCAAGACCCGCCTCGGTGAGGCGTGTGACCGCTTCCGGCGTTAATTCCGCCACGGTGATCACGTCCGCTCTGTCCTTGGCCAATCCGACGAACACCGTCGGATCCGCCAGCCCGTAGCGGAGATTGGAAGAAAGTACGCGGATCTCGACGTGCTGTCCGATATCGGGCGGGTGCCCCTTGTAGTACCAGGACACCTGCGTCGCCAAGCTGGCCGTCACCAGAAACATGGCGATGATCGACAGAAGTATTCGGCGACACCGTACCGCTGTTATCAGGCCCCACAGCGTCACGACTGGAACAAAGGTGGCCCCCGCGGCGAGGAAGAGTCGGGGGACGGTCGAGACCGGCTGAGCGCGCACCACTAGCGCGACAGTGGCGAATGACAGCGCCATGATCGCCATTGCCGTCGCCACCTGCCGTCGCCGACCACTCTTGCTAGGCCTGTATTTTCCGGGCAACGAACCTTGGTCCTCCTTCAGATGAATGCTGATGCTCGCGATTGAGAGTCCCGTACTCATGGAGGCGACCGAGGGGATCGACAGGGGTACGACGATTAAGCCTTGATGGTGCGCCAGCAGACTTCGAGTATGGGTGGCAACAGGTCGGCGATTTGAGCGCCTACGGCTGCGAGAACCTCCGGACTCTGGCCGATCGGATCCGAGATGTCGTATTTGTCGTTCGCGCCCAAACGAGGCCGCAACCTGGCGAGGTCCGCGAGTGTTTCGGCGCCCTCTTTGGATGCAAGATGCGAGGCTTCGGTGAGGGTGAAGGTTCGCTTGAGTTGCCGTGGGGCGGCTTCCAATATGATGTCGCGATGCGTGCTCGTCATCGCGATGATGAGGTCGGCAGCGGAAGCGATTTTCGAGGTGAGTTGTCGCGCAGCGAAATCGGATGCGTCTCCGCCCAGATTTTCTAGAACGACTGCCGCATCCCGGTAAATCGGGTGGCCGATCACACCGTGTGTCCCCGCACTCGATGCTGTGAAGTCGGGAATTCCACGTTGAGTGGCATATACGGCCGCGAGTCGCTCTGCGGTGGGGGAGCGACAGATGTTTCCCGTGCAAACAAACAAGATGTGCATGCCCAAGGTCCCCACTGACTTCGATGCCTAGCAGATACGGCGATTGTACTGGCGATCGATCCTGTTAGCCGCTGGTGCACTCATCTGCGCAAGAGCTATTGCGAGTGGAACGGGGTCCGACAGACTTTTTGTTAGCTGCATGACCGTGTTCTTTTTAGATTGCACGATCCGTTCGCCTACGTCGGCACGATCTTTGTAACTGCGAACCGAATGGCGACCTGTTCAGCCGGGGCGATTATCTTCCGGGAGCTGACAGGGTTGAAAGCCTGTCGGGGACGCGGCCCGCACGGTGTTCCTGCACGCCCCAGCCGAAGGTTTCAGCCGGCTGGCCAAACAGGTCAAACTCGTCGCCTCCGGCTTCCGCAACACCGAAAACTCACGGCGCCGGATGCGCTTCCACTGCGCCCAACGAGGGCCAGCATCGGATTCGCCACCGCGCAATCGCCCGGCTAAGGCGATGGCCGACCCCAAGCCCGTAACGACACACCCGGCACAGCCCGGACGCAGTCCACCTCAGGCCCAAATCCCCACCATCCCAGGGGACTGAAACGTACCCCGAGATGACGCCGTCGATGGTCGTCGACGAGGCAAATCGACTAGTGTCGGACGCAGGGACGCTGATACGGATTTGGGTGAGTTGGAACACGGGAGGGTATTGATGGAATGCAAGAAAATCACTGATGTATCGGTGATATGCGCCAATTTTAATAATGGCCGGTACCTGGACGCGTGTATTGACTCGGTGGCAAATGGGACGTCTTGGCCGAAAGAGATGATCGTAGTAGACGACGGTAGCACGGACGATTCGGCGGAGGTCCTCACTCGAAAAGCTGAGCAATACAGCTGGTTGAAACCTCTCTTTCTGACTGAAAACCAGGGCGTAGCCAACGCATCTAACTTTGGATCAAAGGCTGCTACCGGAAAATATCTCTTGCGTCTGGACTCGGATGATATGGTTGTAGCTGACAGAATCGAAAAGCAGTTTGACTTTCTTGAGTCGAACCCGGCAGTCGACATTTTTGCAGCCAATTGTTGCTATATTGATGCGGAAACAAATCAGCCTATCCGTTGTTCGAATTTCCCTACTTTACCTTTGGACATTGAGCACCTATTCAAGAAGGGCGAGAACGGCGTCCTCAACGGAACGACGATGGTGAGGAGAAAGTGGTTTGACCTTTTCCAGTACAGGCAAGAAATGGTTTGGGCGGAAGATTACGATTTCTTTGCTCGCCTACTGCATGCGGGAGCGCTTTTTGCCGCATCGGCAGATCCAAATACTTTTGTTAGAATCCATAGGTCGTCATCTACGTCGAATCTGACATTCGACACTATCGAAAAAGCGTGGCTGATCAGTCGGGATCTTTTTGGAAACAAAGCACCTTTATGGCATGCAAAACTAAATTTCTTCCACACTTGGTTTTACCGAAAGGCGTTGCTCTCGACGGGTTCCCCGAAGCGCCTTGCCCTCATGGCCATATCCGCTGTGTTCAGACCGGACAAGATAATTAAGCACGGGAAGCGTCGGGCAACCTCAGGCATCCCGAGGCGATCGTGAAGGCCGTCTCGGGGTGCCCGAGAACGCGGCGGCAGGAAACCGCACAAATAACCGGTTGATTATCGCCGACCTACAAGTCGGTTGGATCGATGGTCACCGCTGAACACGCGCGCCTCCTACTCGTTCCTGGCATAGCTACCGGCCCGAGCATCAACCAGTCCACTCTGTACCATTTCTTCATTTTGGTATGAAATAAGCCGTCTCAAAATACAAGTCAGAAAACGTTGCGTCACGATAGAAAAGCTTTGTCCAGTCTTCGCGGAATGGGTAGTCGTCAGCACTCTTGATTTCTCCCAAGTTGTAGGAATGCGTTTGTGAGTTCTTGAGCTGTTGGGTGAAAAAAACACCGCCGACCTTCCGGTCAATGATCGCGAAATACTCCGCAACCTGCTTATACGTCATTTCTTGAAAGCTCGCGATATTGATCAGATAATCCACCGACTTATCCGGTATCCGCTCCAAATCCTGTGTTCCCAGAAACCAAAGACCGCCGTCGGGTGACTGGAGTGCATTAAGGGAAGTATTCCTCGTTTCAGGGAAACTGAGGACCCTTTCGCCAGGTAGAAGACGAGGTAAGTAAATTGATGACACCAGCAGTGCTTCGGGGAGATCGCACACCACGTACGTGCAAAGCGGATTCGCCTTCTTTAACGCATATCCCATGCGGCCCCATCCGGCGCCGAGGTCTAATATGACGACCGGCTCGGATATTATTGCCGGAAAAGCATCCGCGAGCGCGTAAACTGTATCAACACTGATAAGAAGGTCCCATGAAACCGTCGTTCCCTCAAAGTTAAATGATAAATCTGACGCCGGTGGTATGGTGCATGGAACTTTAGCGAGAAGATTCATCGTATCGCGGTTCTTTATATTCTGATAATAGAGCCAGCAAGCGTATTGAAGTAGTTTTGGGTCACCCGGTCGCGGTGACGAAAAGAATCTATTCATTTGTTGTGTTTCCACTGAGTCGATGCCCTCGGACCAAAACCAATCATCGAACTTAGCTGCAAGGTCCGTCCAGATCGGGGATGCTCTGTATGGCGAAGGAGAAATACTGTTGGCTTCTCTCATCGCCGCCAGTACTTCAATTTCATGCGGCTTGATGCGTTCCCTCCTGAGGAGTTTCGCAATCAGCTTTCGCCTTATGCCTGAGCTTTCAAGAACTGCCCAAGTAAGCTTTCCTGCAATATTTTTCGCCCAGGATATCTTCTCCATTAATTCGTAATCCTTGCTTGGAGTTGGTGCGGTTGTCCGCCGATATGGCCACGCTCATGCAACGTATTACGCATGCCCGTTTATTCTCCCGGAATTGAATCGGGAGCGTATCAAACCGGCGGCGCGGATCTCTGCACCGCATCGGTCCCGCTCGCCGCCTGAAGGGGGATCCGGGGTGGGGCACCCCGGGCCGGTAGTAGTATCGCCCTGATGAGTCCGTGTCTCCTTTGGCGGTCGAAATTGATGGTGGGTGGCCCAATTGGAGCCATCGCCGATGACGAGGGCTCAAATCACACGGGTCCGGGAATGGAGATTAGGGCAATTAACGATAAGATCATTAACGCAAACTCTGAAGCCCCCAGTGGGATAAGTCAGCCCGGGTTCGACAGTAACGTGGTTGCTGGAGTGCCACTAGTTGCGCAAGCATTGATCTGGAACGTATTTTTCGCCTCTCGTGGGCGGGGAGTGGATATTCATACTCACTTTCCATGGATTGACCAGGGCCGGAACGTTCATTGCATAATTGTCACAGAGCGAGACCGCGGAGAGTTGATTGCTACCTTGGTACTCCGCGAAGCAGTTAGTGACAAAACTGAGCGGTACGCCATGATCGGCATGGTTTGTGTTCATAAACTCTGGCGCTGCCAAGGCCTAAGTGTGCAGTTAATGGCAACCGCCCTGAGCTTTGCTATCGAGCAACATATTGACTCCTTGTTGCTGTGGACCCGTCAACCAAGCATTTACAGGAGGCATGGCTTCCTGCCGGATAACCGTGATGGCTTTGGCAGAGTCGCGCTCAATCCGCTTTGCCCACCCTCGCGTGTAACATTCGCCAGAAGGCGCGCAGAAAAGGCCCGTGGTTTGCCTCCATTTGGACGGGAACTCATTCGCTTCGAGAGCGCTGCGGCAGAGGTGCTTGTAGTGGAGACCGCGAAAGGCGTAACGCTAGCGGAATGGAGGGGGTCCATGCGTGCGGTGATCGACTTAGCCGAGGCGGCACTGCCCGCTACGTGGAGCCTCAACGCTCCTACTGAGGCACCCATCTTTGAAGAATTAAGTAAGCGCGGGCATCTGTACACGCCCTTGTCGGGTGCCACGCGCATGGTTCGACACCTGGACAAACCCGTGGACCTCCCCTTTATCTCGGTTCTTGACCGCATCTAACCTGAAAAAAGCGAATATGATCCCACTTGTCAAAGTCGCAATGCCGCCACGGGAACACCTCATCCCAGCTCTGGAAGAGGTCTTGTACGGCGGAATGATTGCTGAAGGCGAGGATGTCTACCGCTTTGAAGCCGAGTTCGCAGACGCCTTCCACCTACCGATAGCTCTGGCTACTAGCAGCGGCACCGGTGCGCTACACATTGCATTGCTGCTTGCGGGCGTTACTCCCGGCGATGAGGTCATTACGACTTCAATGACGGCCGAACCTACCAATACTGTGATCTTGCAGTGTGGTGCAACGCCTATATTTGCTGATGTCGACCCAGGGACGGGAAACCTAGACCCCATGTCGGTTGCGTCGATGGTGTCGCCCCGCACACGAGCGATTGTGGTCGTCCATTACGCGGGATTTCCAGCTGATTTGAAGGCACTTCGCCAGGTCGCTGACCAGAACGGCATCCCGCTCATTGAAGACGCTGCACATAGCCTAGGAGCCAGCTACGCCGGCCAGGGAATTGGTACGATCGGGGACTTTGCGATTTTTTCCTTTCAAGCCATTAAGCACATGACTACTGGCGATGGCGGTGTGTTGACCATGCGCAACGTTAATATGGCAGCACAAGCGCGCAAATTGCGTTGGTTCGGCATGGCGAAGGGGATCCCTCGTACAGAGGTCGATATCGAGCGTGTTGGATTCAAGTACAACATGAATAATGTTTGTGCGGTAATCGGTCTCGAGCAATTGAAAACGATCGAATCTCGGATTAACCGCCATATCGACAACGGGCGATTCTTTGACAGAGAGATCAGCGAAATACCCGGCCTGAACGTCACCCGCATTGATCCAGAATGCCAACCGTCCTACTGGCTGTATACGGTGCTGAGCGAAGATTCGGATAATGTCGAGCGATGCCTGGCTGAAATCGGGGTCTCGGCCTCAAAATTGCACCGCCCTAATCACTATCACTCCGTCTTTTCGTCATTGCGCCACCCACTGCCTGGTCTGGATATTTACTATCGTCGGTTAACGCATATTCCTTGTGGGTGGTGGGTAACGGATGAAGATCGGGAATGTATCGTCGCTGCACTCCGCAAAGGATGATTGTATGACCGAACCAACGATCGATTTGTTTCATCCTGTTTATCTGCCGGAAATGGAGGCCGCAACTCTTGCGGTGCTGCGATCTGGGCTAATAGCTAGCGGTTCAAAAGTGTCCGAGTTAGAGCTGGCGTTTGCTGATCTTGTCGGGCGCGAGCACGTTGTGTCTACAAGCGACCTGACCAGTGCAGTGACACTGGCGCTTCATCTAGCGGGCGTGCGTGCGGGCGACGAGGTGGCGACGATTGCCTTCTCCTGCTTGCAGTCGAATTCACCGATAGCCCGACTGGGGGCACGCCCCGTGTGGATCGATATCGATCCCACAACCATGTCTATGTCGGTGGAAGACCTCGTCGAGAGGCTGACACCATCCGTCAAAGCGGTGATGGTTTATCACGTAGCCGGGTACCCCGCTGATGCAGAGCGCATCGCCGTTCTGTGCCGGGATCGCGGAATTCCGCTGATTGAGGACTGCAATAACGCGATCGGCGCGACGCTTAAGAAGCGCCCCGTCGGCATACATGGTGAGTACGCGGTGTACTCCTTTTATCCAAACCGGCAAATCAATGGAATCGACGGCGGGATGCTGGCGACACCTGATGCGGCGACAGCTGCCAGGGCTACTCGCCTGCGGCGGTTCGGGATCGATGTTAAATCGTTCCGAGACTTACGTGGAGAAATTAACCCGGATTCTGATGCGCCCGAAATCGGTTGGTCGGCCGCGCTCAGTCATCTACACGCAGCTGTTGCCTTGTCACAGTTGAACACATTGGAAGATCGTCGGGCGCGAACACACGTGGTGGCTGCTAACCTCAGCGAAGGATTGAGTGGGTTGCAGCATGTGCGTCCAGTTGAGACCGTGGCTGGCGCCGTGTCGGCATATTGGGGGTTTCTTGTACAAGCGAAGCAACGGGACGCCTTACTGGCTCATTTGAAGGCGAACCGAATCCACTCGTCGATTCTCCACCAACGCAACGACTGGTACTCCGGATTTGGGACGCTTCGTCAGGATTTGCCTGGAACGGGGGTCGCGATGGATCAAGTACTCGCCCTGCCATGTGGGTGGTGGCTGACAGACACCCAAATTTTTCATCTGCTGGCCAAGGTTGCTGAATTCGACGCGGGATGACGTGTCAGCGATATGGCGTCTATCAGAGAAGTGAACAAGACACATCGGAAAATGTCATTGCCCGCGGGTAACTACCGGCGGCTGATGGACTTGTGTTTTCTCTACGCCAGTAAATCCGGTGGAGTTATAGTTGGATTTCTGCTCCTTCCATTATTCAATCGATTGCTCGGATCAGATCTTTTTGGCGTGGTTGCACTGATCCTTACGCTCCAAGCTTTTGTGATGCTGATTGATTTCGGTATGTCGACAGTTGTAGGTAGGGACCTCGCCGTTGCCGGCGCAACTCCATTTCAGCGGTACACGACCTGGCGTGCCGCGGAGTGGGTTATTTCGCTCATTTATGCAGCGCTGATACTGCCTGTTTCGATCGCTATTTGGGCATGGGGCGGGACGTTCACTCAGGTCGATGCACTCGGCTGCCTGGTTCTGTTCTGGGCGCTCACGTTGCAGAACATCGGTCAGAACGCGCTTATTGCCCGTCACAGATTCATGGAAGCGGCCTCGCTTCAAGCAATTGGAGTTCTTGCACGCTATGGACTCTCTGCCGTTGCTCTGGCTTGGATCGCTCCAACTCTAAGCTGTTTCATCGTTGTTCAGGCGATTGTTTCGGTAGCGCAGATGCTGGCCACGCGGTGGCGTTGTGTCATCACACTGCGCCCAACTCCCGCTGATTGCATCAGAGGCGATGCGCGCGAGCGGGCCGGCTCAAAGTTGCGTACAGGCATGGCACTACTGCGTACAGGTAGGCCACTGATCCTGTTGGGCTTATCTGGCGCAGCGGTGATGCAGCTTGACAAAGTCATCGTGTCGGGAGTCATGTCTCCGCGTGACCTCGGCCCGTATTTTTTGGCTACTACGTTTTGCCTGGTACCGATTTCGGTTTTGGCATCTCCTGTCGCCCAATTCTGCCAACCACGTGTTGTCCACGCAATATCTTCCAATGACTCGGCATCGGCCCAGCGCGCGCTTTTCCAGTTCAATTACGCAATTGTTGTATGCGCACTGCTGCCGGCTGCGGCCATGTGGGCGTTGCGCGAGCCGTTGATTGCGCTGTGGCTGCGCGATTCGAATGACGTGGCTCTTGTAGCACAATACAGTGCAGTGCTCCTGCCAGGCGTTGGGCTCGGAGCGCTGAGTTACGTCCCTTTCACCGTTCTGGTGGCCTGTCAGGACTACCAATTCCAAGCAAGGTTCTCGTTCATCATCACGACCGTCACGCTGGGTGCTGCCCTGGCCGCGGCGCTTCAGGGCAGCCTCCTCGTGATCTGCGTCGTCTACGCGATTTATCATAACGTTACGACTATCGGATATTGGTGGCGATCTGTCCGGCTCGTCGCTGGTGGCAGCGGCGTAGCTGCTGCAGGTGCCCGGCACGCGGCGTTGCTAGCTCTCCTAGTTATATTGGGTGCGATAAGTTCAGTTGCCGTTACCAGGATTTGAATGATTTATGAAGCGGGAGTCCGAAATGCTAAAAGACAAAGTGCTGATGATCACCGGAGGAACAGGCTCCTTCGGTAACACAGTATTGAATCGTTTTCTTGGTACCGACATCCGACAAATTCTTATCTTCAGCCGTGACGAAAAGAAACAAGAAGATATGCGCATTGCCCTGCGCAGCCCAAAAATCAGGTTCGTTATCGGAGATGTCCGGAACTATGATTCTGTTAGCCAGGCGCTGCGCGGTGTCGATTTTATATTCCACGCAGCAGCTCTGAAGCAAGTACCTTCTTGCGAATTCTATCCGACGGAGGCGGTCGCCACGAACATCATGGGCACTGAAAATGTGCTAAACGCGGCGATTGCGAATGAAGTGAAGCGAGTTGTTCTGCTCAGCACAGACAAGGCGGTCTATCCCATCAACGCCATGGGAATCTCCAAGGCGATGGCTGAAAAACTGCTAGTCGCGAAGTCGCGCAACGTGCCCCCTGGCGGCCCCACACTGTGTGCAACGCGCTACGGCAATGTGATGGCGTCCCGAGGCTCCGTGATTCCACTTTTCGTTGAGAAGATCAAGGCTGGCGTACCCCTGACCGTCACCGACCCCAACATGACGCGTTTCCTGATGTCGTTGGAAGAGTCGGTAGATCTGGTCCTGCATGCCTTCCGGAACGGGCAACAGGGCGACATCTTTGTGCAGAAGGCCCCCGCATCAACCATCGCTGACCTAGCCCAGGCCATTCAGGAACTGTTTAACATCAAAGCGGAAATCAACATCATCGGTACCCGACACGGCGAGAAGTTGTACGAGTCGCTGGTATCGCGTGAGGAGATGGTCAAGGCAGAAGACATGGAGCGGTACTACAGAATCCCGGCGGACAACCGCGACCTGAACTACGACAAATTCATTCTTGAGGGCCAACCCGAGGCTAATCTTGTTGAAGACTACACATCGCACAGCACTCGCCGGCTTACAGTCCCGCAAATCAAGGATTTGCTGCGGACGCTCCCTTATATTCAAGACGAGTTGGCGTCATGACGCGGCCCCTCGTCTCGGTGATCATACCAACTCACAATCGTCCCGAATGCGCGGTTTCGTCGATACGAGCCGTTTTAGCCGCGTCGGACTCGCTGGAAGTTGTTGTAAGCGATTCGAGCCCGGAGGACAAGATTAGTTTGGCCTTCGCCGGGGATGAACACCCTCGATTAAAGCTTTTCCGGCCGGGTCGCCCAATGAATGTCGTCGAAAATTTTAACTTCGCACTGGCCCAGGCCACAGGGGAATTCGTGGTCTTTATTGGCGACGATGATCTGGTGGCCCCGCAAATCACGGATGTTGCGCAGTGGGCCAAACTAAACTCCATAGACGCTGTTTCGTTCACTTTCCCGGTACTTTATTACTGGCCTTCATTCGAAAGTACGACCCGATGGGATGCAGTCGGCAGTACATTGGTGGTAAGCCAATTCAGCGGCCGCGCGTATCCGATTGATAACCATTCGGCATTGGTTCATGCGCTGCGGAATTTGGGCGCGGGTGTAATGGACTTACCCCGCGCCTACGCAGGAATGGTGTCAAGGTCGCTTGTTGACCGAATTATTTCCGCGCACGGAGCGTTATTTGGCGGGGTCAGTCCAGATATATACAGTGCAGCACTGATTGCGATGGAATGCAAAAGCGCTTACCGCGTGGACTACCCGATCATTGTGCCTGGTGCATGTGGAAGTAGCACTTCGGGTCAGAGTGCGCGGGGTAAACATGTAAGTGGCCTTCGCGCCAACGCGCACATTGCAGCGTTTAGAGATTTAATCTGGGATGACCGAATACCCGAATATTACAGCGTGCCCACGGTTTGGGGATTCTCAATACTGAAAGCGATCGAGGACAATCCGCACTGGCTCCGGCGCGCGAATTTCTCTCACCTCTATGTTAAGTGTGCAGTTAAAGATCCTCAGTACATATGCTTCGTGCTGAGAAGTTTTAGCAATCATCTGCAACGATCAGGAGCTTTGCGTACCAGCTTTGAGTTGCTTACCGCCCTCACTGGCGAGGCTTCGCGCGTTGTAAGAAAACTCAAGGCCGGTTTAATCGGCAAGTACAGGCCGATAAAACGAAGAGTCATTCCTGATGTACTCGATACAGAACAGGCATTGCAAGCGCTGCTAAGGGATCTCTCCGCGAGTGAGCACATGCTCGAGCTGAACTAGACGCAAACATCCCGCGCTAACTGGGGGATGATCGGACGAGTTTCGTCCTACACTGGTGGAGAGTTCTCCGCGCACAACGGGTGAATCACGATGAGCGCCATCAACTGGTCCGACCAGTTTCATAGGCCGCCGCGACCGGTTACGGCAGCATTGACGTCGTCGGTCGGAATTTCGTGATGGTTGTGACCGGCGTCAAACGTGCTCGGAACACCTCACACGGCTAATGAATGGCTGCGAAAGCTAGCCCCCGCGGTTGCACGCCCAATCCAACATTCGTACTCTCCCTGCGGTGCCGAAGCCTCCCGCCGGGCGGATAGGCCGGCTAAGTTGGGTCTCCTAAGCGGACCCGACGAACGACTAGTGCTTTCGGCGTTGAGTTGAGGACTCTGAGGCATTGCTCACCCGTTAGCGTCTAGCACCCGTTAGAGGCGGTCTACCGGCCCAGCGCGGCGTTTACCCCGCAGCGTTCCTCATTTGGGTCCCCAGCAGGCATCCGGAAATTAGGCACATCCTTCACGATGCCGGCTGCCTGCTCGTAGATCTCGATGCAAGGCTTGTTGTACGTTTGAAACCAATGTGCGGTTCCGGCCTTGTCCACGTAGAGACCCCAGAGCGTGAACAGGGGCGCGATCAGACCAAGGACAAGTGTCAAGGCGACCGGTCGGACGAAGCGTCTCCGTCCCTCAGCAGAACCATCGCCAGCGTGGCTTCGCGTCGCAAGACCGTAGGCGATCAGCGACAAGCAGATCACTGCGCTTACTGATATCAGAAGCAGCGAGATGGCGCCGTCGGTATTTCTAGCTGTGAAAGCCGCGGGCACACGGTAGAAGGTAAACAGATTGGCCAGCAGCAACAGCACCCCGAGCAAAACAGGAACTACAGCGAACGGGTTGCGCTCTGGACGGGCGGCTGAGGATTCCCTATCGACGATGGCGATATCACGATCGACGTCATCGGCCTCGGCGGGAACGCTCTGGTTTCGATCCTCGAAATTAGTCATGTGGCAAAGCTTATCCCAAACGCGAGCGTACAATGCCGGAGGGCGTTTCGACTTGACCTCTCTCTGATTATCTTCCTGACGACTTCAGTTGCTCTGCCCCGGAGGTGTTGGTTGCGCGCAAATTGATCCTTTGGCGGCCGAGGTTGCATGTTCTTCTGTCCGCTCTCACCAGCTAGGTGGGCGGAGGCCCGACGCGCGCCTCCCCGCTGCCGGCCGGAGAAGTCCGCGGCGATTCCTACGGACGACATCCGAGATCTGCTGGC
>Ga0194059_1000990_pt1 | contig 12484 bp, 11 predicted proteins | sample SepL6211m_MetaG_FD_163426 | JGI IMG/M metagenome (GOLD analysis project Ga0194059, IMG submission 163426) | Anoxic zone freshwater microbial communities from boreal shield lake in IISD Experimental Lakes Area, Ontario, Canada - Sep2016-L626-11m | ecosystem: Environmental > Aquatic > Freshwater >... | reverse complement strand
TCAGAAAACAGCGGATCTGGCGGAAGAAGGCCTCGAATTGCGTCAGGCTGAAATTCGGGTCCCCTTCGCCTTCGAGCCCGCCGCGGCGCTGGACCAATTCCTCGAGCAGAGCCAGTCCCTCCTGTCTTTCCTTGACGGCGCTGGGATCGCGGCTGAGCAGGTCGAGAACCCGGTAGGGGGCCATTTGTTCAAGGGCCTGGCGCATATTTTCCCGCAGTTCCGGCCGTTGCCCCATGCGTTGTAGCAACAGCAATCCGTCTTCCAGGGTCTGGGCGGCGCTTTGATAATGGCGTCGATCTTCAAGATCCCTTGCTGCGGCTAAACATGCCTGGCCGGCGAGTTGGGTCAGGTCGGCTTCTCGACCACTACCCAAGGCGGGGGCTTGGGGGGGCTGGAGGTTGCGGCGGGCCAGGTTGAAACATTCCAGGGGTTGACCGGCCTCCAGCAACAACAGCAGGCCAGCCACCTCCTTGGAGGAGGGCAATTCCAGGGCGGCCATCATGGGTTCCCCCGCCGTTCCCAGGGCCGTGAGGGCGGCTTCGTAGGCGGGGCGACGGTTGCCGTCGCTGAGCATTTCGGCACTGGAACGCAGCAGGTCCGCGCGGGCCTGAAGTGTTTCCTCGGTGTAGGCCTGGGCCGGAGGGCGATCAAGCCGAAGCTGGAGGGTGCGCAGCACCGTCTGGGCATCGGCCGCCGGGCTGACACCGAGCAGACGGAAATGGTCAATGGGCAGATCCAACCCAAAGGGGTGCCGGAGCCGCGACTGTAGTCAGTGGCAGCGGTTTTGACCGTTGTTGCTGGACGGACCCCGTACAGTCGCCCGAAGCGATGCCTAGTGCGACTGTCATGAGCCAGGAACTCACTGCTGCCCTGCCTTCCGAACCCATGATGGCGGCCCAGGTGGTTCCACCCCCGGCACCGCCCCACGAGGCGGGGTTCCATGCGGAGCGGGCCGAACGCCTGGTGTCGCTGCTACCGGCCAGCGTGGGCCGCGATGAGGGTCTGATGCTCTATCGCGACATGACCCTGGGCCGGCGTTTTGAAGATAAATGTGCCGAAATGTATTATCGCGGCAAGATGTTTGGCTTCGTCCACCTATACAACGGCCAGGAAGCCGTTTCCACCGGTGTGATTCGCGCCATGCGCCTGCAGCATGACTGGTTCTGCAGCACCTACCGCGACCACGTTCATGCCCTGAGTTGTGGTGTGCCGGCCCGGGAAGTAATGAGTGAGTTGTTTGGCAAGGTCACCGGTTGCAGCAAGGGCCGCGGCGGCTCCATGCACCTGTTCTCCCGCGAACATCATTTGTTGGGTGGTTACGCCTTCATCGGTGAGGGCATTCCCGTAGCGATGGGCGCCGCCTTTGCCAGTCGCTATCGGCGAGATGCCCTGGGCCAGCCCGATAGTGATTCGGTGACGGCGGCCTTCTTCGGTGATGGCACTTGCAATGTGGGGCAGTTCTATGAGTGCCTGAACATGGCGGCACTGTGGAAATTGCCGATCCTTTTCGTGGTTGAGAATAATAGTTGGGGTATTGGTATGGACCACAATCGGGCCACCAGCCATACGGAAATCTGGCGTAAAGCTGACGCTTTCGGCATGGTCGGTGAAGAAGTGGATGGCATGGATGTGCTGGCCGTTCGCGGCGCTGCCCAGCGGGCCATCGCCAGAGCGCGTGCTGGCGATGGCCCAACCCTGCTCGAGTGTCTGACTTATCGCTTCCGGGGCCATTCCCTGGCCGATCCCGATGAGCTGCGCTCCCAGACGGAAAAGGAATTCTGGCTGAAACGTGATCCCATCAAGGCTCTGTCAGCCCATCTCTTGGCTGAAGGCAAAGCCACCGAAGCGGAATTGCGCCAGATCGAGCTTGAGGTGGATGCCGAAGTCGAGGATTGCGTCACCTTCGCCTTGGCTGCGCCCGAGCCTGATCCCAGCGAACTCACTCGTTACATCTGGGCCGAGGATTGAGAGGATCACCCAAGTTATATTACTTGGGCTTAACTTTCTTTAAATTAGATAGAAAAATCAACCTGTTTTTGCTTAGATAGCTACGGGCATCTTACGGGTGAGGTGCCTCAGTTTGCGTAGGGCTTTGAGTTCCACTTGGCGGATGCGCTCCCGTGAAACATCAAGTTGGCGGCCGATATCAGCGAGGGTATGGCGATTATGACCATCGAGTCCGAAGCGCAGGGAGAGAACCTCCCGTTCCTGTTCATTGAGGTGGCTGAGCCAGCGGGCTAGTTGTTCTTGGTCAATGCCCCGCTCCACCCGTTCGAGGGGACCTTCCGCACGGGAATCGGCAATCAGATCGACCAAGCAACTGTTGCCTTCGTCGGCCTTGATCGGGGCGTCCAAACTTGATGTGGTCAAGGATTGGCGCAGCACTGAATCTAGCTCCTCGATGGGCATCTCGATCGCTTCGGCGATTTCCTGGCGACTGGGCATGGCTCCGAGTTTGTGGGCAAGATCCAGGCTGACCTTGCGGATTGTGGTCAGCCGTTCACTTAGGTGAACAGGCAAACGAATCGTGCGGGATTGGCAGGCAATGGCCCGGGTCATGCTCTGGCGAATCCACCAGAAGGCATAGGTGGAAAACTTATAGCCGCGGCTTGGATCAAATTTTTCCACCGCGCGCTCAAGGCCTAGGGAACCTTCTTGGATGAGGTCCAGCAGTTCAAGACCTTTGCCTTGATATTTCTTGGCGATGCTAACCACAAGCCGTAAATTGGCCTTGATCATGCGATCTTTGGCGCGGCGACCAACCCGAATAACTTTTAATTCTTGGGGAGAATATTCATCGGCTTTTGTTTCTATAAGTCCCATCATTTTCTGAACCTGGTTGCCCAGTTCAATCTCCTCGCTAGGAGTAAGTAGGGGCTCTCTGCCGATGGAGGCCAGATACCACGTCATCGAATCGCTGCTTCTGAGGCCTGATGCTTCGCGCCCTTTGGAGGGGGGGGCGGATGGCGAGACGGTCATGGCGACAGCTGATCGGTGTGCAACTATCGGCGCCCAGCCAGCATTCGATCCACTTTTTCAGAAATATTTTAGGTTTGATCCAGAATGAATGCCGATTTCCGCACCTCTTTGGTTTTGGTAAATACTTCTAAAGCAATTATGGAGGCATTTCTTTTGTTTTGCTTAGCTTTCTCCCGATCGGCGTCCCCGGTTCGTTGGCGATGGTCTGGCGGGCCAAGGGGTCAAATTCCGGGCCACGGTGAGGGGCTCGGTGCCTGCAGGTCCAGGGCGATGGCCCACCCGGCATCCCGCCAGGGCGTGATTCAGGGCTGCAGCCGCCAGTAGCTGGGCGTCCAGGCCGCCCTGGGACTGGGCCCGGGCCCCCATTCCTGCGGCATAGCCGGCAAGCACATCCCCCAATCCGGCCCTGGCAACGGCAGGGCAGGCCTCCAGGAGTTGCCATCGCCGCCCGTCGGCAGCGGCGATGACGCTGCGTGCTCCTTTCAAAAGAACGGTGGCCCCGCAGGTCTGGGCGGCGGCGAGGCTGGCATCCAGGGCCGGAAGCTCGGCCAGATCCGGAAATAACCGGGCGAATTCGCCCCGATGGGGGGTCAGCCAGGTGGGTCCGCTCCTACGGCGGAGCCAGGCAAGGGCGCCATCGGGTTGTTGGTCCAGATCGGCCAGGCGATTGAGGCCATCGGCGTCCAGGACCAGCAGCCCCTCGAACGCGCCCAGCTGCTCCCAGGCGCTGGTGTCGCTGGGGGGGCTGAAAGCGCTCTTGGGGTTCGGGCGTCCTATCCCTGGGCCCAGAAGGACGGCATCCAGGCGCTCCACCCCATCAAGTTTCAGCGCCGCCAGGTCTAGGCCCCCCATCTCGGTGGCCCCCAGGTCTTGGTGAACCACCACATGGGGCAGCAGGGTCCAGAGGTCACCGGCCAGTTCTGCGGGGATCGACGCCTGCAGGCTGCCGCAGCCGGTGGCGGAAGCCCCGGCGAGGGCCAGGTGGGCCGCGCCGCGATAGCGACGGCTGCCGGCCACCACCAGCAATCGCCCCCGTTCGTATTTGGACGCTGCGGGATCGGGCTCCCGCCAGTCATTCCCCGAGGCCCCAGCCGAGGCGACAAAGGATCGGGCATCGCGCGCCCCGAGGGCGAGGGCACAGTCCGCCAGGTCGGTGAGCCCCTGGGGGGGCAGGCCCAGGTCGATCCGTTCCAGGCGACCGACATGGGCCAGGGCCCCATCCTGGATCAGCCCCTGTTTGATCAAGCCAAGGCAGAAGGTGATGGCGGCTGTCGCGGCGCCCTTGCCGAGGCGTCTGCCTGTATCGGCGCACAGGCCGGTCGGGCAGTCGATGGCGACCAGGGCTCCTGGGCGTTGTCGCTGCCGTTCGATCAACAGCTGTTCGACTTGCTCCCCAGGGGGCCGGCGCTGGCCGATGCCGAAGATCGCATCCACCCAGAGATGGGGTTGGCAGGGATCGGGAGGATCCGACAGCTCCGGTAGACCAAGCCAGAGTGCATGGCGCCAGTGGGCTTCTGTTAAGGGTCGCTGGGTTGGGTAGGGCCGCCAGATCCGCACCGCAAGCCCCGCCAGGTGTAGTTCGCGGGCCACCACAAGACCATCGCCGCCGTTGTGGCCCGGGCCCACCAGGACCACGATCTCGCTAGCGGCCAGCCGCTGCCAGGCCTGTTGCTTCAGCACTTTCAAGAGACGCCGGCTGATGGCCAGGCCGGCTTTTTCCATCAGGGCTTCGACGGGCAGGCCACTGGCGAAGAGCCTGGTTTCCAGATCCTCCAGCTGGGCGCCTGTCACCAGAAGGTGGTTGGCGTCCCGTGCTGGCCATGGGGCAGAGACCATCCCTTTCGATAACCAGGGGCTTGCGCCCATGATGGGCACCTCGCCTTTGTTTGTCTTCGTGTCGCCCCTTGCCCTTACCCCCGTCACTGAGGCGGGAGGCACCGTGCTTAGCCTGCTGCGCGCCTGGCCGGGCGACCATCAAGTGGCCGTTGGCCTGTCGGGCGGGGTGGACAGCTCCTTGGCGGCGGCCCTGCTGGTGGCGGCCGGTTGGCAGGTCGAGGGGCTCACCCTCTGGTTGATGAGTGGTAAGGGAGCCTGCTGCGCCGAGGGTCTGGTGGATGCAACGGCCATCTGTGACCAACTGGGCATCGTCCATCACGTGGTGGATGCCCGCGACACCTTCAGGGCTGAGATCGTGGACTTCCTGGTGGAGGGCTACCAGGCCGGCGTGACGCCCCTGCCCTGTTCGCGTTGCAATCGGCAGGTCAAGTTCGGCCCGATGCTGGAGTGGGCCGAGCGCGAACGGGGGCTGCCACGGCTGGCCACGGGCCATTACGCCCGCCTGCGCCATGGGCAACAGGGCGGCGAACGGCATCAGCTTTTGCGGGGTTTGGATCGCCATAAGGACCAGAGTTATTTCCTCTACGACTTGCCCCAGGAGGTCCTGGCCCGCCTCGTTTTTCCCCTCGGGGAGATGGGTAAGCCCGAAACCCGCGCCGAAGCGACAGCCCTTGGGTTACGGACCGCCCAGAAACCTGAAAGCATGGATCTGTGTCTGGCCGACCACCACGGTTCGATGCGGGCTTTTTTAGATGCCTACCTGCCACCACGGCAGGGTCAGATTGTCCTGGCCGACGGCACAGTGATTGGCGAGCACGATGGCATTGAGCATTTCACCATCGGTCAGCGTCGCGGTCTCGGGATCGCCTGGAGTGAACCCCTCCATGTCATCGGCCTCGAGCCCTCCGCCAACCGGGTGGTCGTGGCTCCCCGGGCCCAGGCCTCGCGGCAGGACTGTGGGGTCGGGGCCGTGAACTGGGTGTCCATCGACCCCCCGCAGGCGCCCCTGCGGGTGCAGGTTCAGTTGCGCTATCGCAGTGAGCCCGTGGCTGCCCTGCTCACGCCGGTGTCCTGCCAGGAGTCCGATCGCCAGGCGGAACGTCCCTACCGTTGCCGGCTTGATTTCGATGCGGATCAGTTTTCGATCACCCCGGGTCAGGCAGCTGTTTTTTACGAACAGGACAAACTTCTGGGTGGTGGTTTGATCCATCTTTAGGCTGCACCACTTGCTCCCATGCCCCAATCGATACCAAATTAAAAGGTTACTTTATTGATGATGCCGAATCGATCCTGTGCCGTTGTCTCAACGGATTATCTTGATAAGGATGTCTATCTCAATATCGAGCTTTTCTATACCCTCGCCGGATATCGCGTTTTTGTCTGGTCCCCCTCCGCGGCGTCAGCTTCTCGGACTCCCGATCTGATTGTGATGTTGCGGGGCGACCCGGGGAAGGCCTGGGTCGATTACCGCGGTCCCGTGCATGTCTATGACTACGTGAAGGAGCTGGATATTGATTGGAGCGATCGCTTTCCCCACGCCATTCGACTGGAGCGCATCAGCTTGGAGGGGGGAGATGTCACCGGCTACCTGCCGGTGTTCCCGGAGATCTGGCGGCGGTCCTTTTCCCGCAAGAATTCCCGTCCGGTCCACCTGTCCAATTACAAACCGATGCCGGCCGATACCTTTCAAACGGATCTGGTCTCCCTGATTCAGCAGGGGCGGGTTCGGGTGTTCGGCGGCCGTTGGCAGCGCATTGGCGTGCCCAGCCGCTCTTTGAGCTATTGGCAGGCCAATCGGCTGATTGCGGCCTCAAGCTGTTGTTTCGGTCTGATGTATCCGTATCAGCGGGGACGCTCCCTGTCCGGAAGGATGTGGCAGGCCCCCATCAATGGCTGTTTTGTGATCAGCGAGGCGGGAACCAATCCCTATACTCTGCCGGGTCTGATTGAGGTCGAGAGTTTTGGTCCCCAGGAGGCCGATCGACAGTTCTCCTTGGAAGAATGTCGTCGCCTTTCGGAGCAGGCCAGTGTTTTCTGGCGTAACCACACCACAGACCTGGCCCGTCAGCTGGACCTGTCATTACCCCCACAGTTGCCTGTGGCCATGATCCAGGCCCAGCGCCGCACCCTGGTTCGATGGCACCTGGAGTTTGTGTGGGATCAGACCCTTTCCAGCCTTCAAGGCGCCCTGCAGAAGCAGCGCCTCAGGGTGACGGGTGCCGCCCGCCGTCTACATCTCCATCCCCGTCAGATCGCCGCTGCCTGGCGGCGACCTCACCAGTAGGGGTCGCTGACCAAATCGATTTCAAGGGAGACGCCTTCCGCTGCTTTGACACAGGAGATACAGGCCCGGAGCGTTTCGCCATTGACGTCGATTTCGCAGGCTCCGCAACTGCCCCCAAGGCATCCGGTGGGAATCGGACAGCCGGCTTGTTGGGCGGCCTCCAGCCACGAGGTCCCGGCGGGGGTGCGACTGACGCGGCCATTGGGCCATCGCAGGCAGATAAGCCTCATGGATCCTGGCGCAGCAAGGGCTCCAGGTTGATTTCCCTGGCGAACTCTTCGGCCAGTCGGTCCAGAAGACTGTCCCGATGGTGTCGGTGGTGGGGGGCGTGGGGGCTGAGGGGAGCCAGGCCTCGCCGTTGCCGCAGCAAGTTGAGCCAGCGCCGTCGCCAGGGGCCATTTTCAAATACCCCATGGAGATAGGTACCGGCGACCAAGCCGCCGTGGTCGCCCACCGGTTGCCACCAGCCCAGGCTGGGGTCGGTTGTCATCGGGTCTGGGGGCTTGCTGGACGCATCGATCCCACCCGTTTGGGGCTCAGGGTCAATGGTGGTGGTGCCATGGTGCAATTCGAAGCCTTCCAGGCTCAGGGGGGGACCCGGTGGCCAGAGGGACTCCACCTGCCGTTGGCGCAGCTCCTTGGTGCCGATGAAGCGGGTGGACAGGGGCAGCAGACCCAGGCCGGCGGCACGCGCCGGGCGCCGATGGCCTTCCAGCGCACCTTCCAGTCCATCTGGATCCTCGAGCCAGCGGCCCAGCATTTGCATCCCTCCGCAGAGGCCGAAGATCAGGCCCCCCGCTTGGCTGTAGGTGCCCAGGGCGGTTTCCAGACCTGCCTGGCGCAAGGCGGCCAGATCCCGCAGGGTTTGTTTGCTTCCCGGCACGATGACCGCATCAACCGGGCCAAGGTTTTGGCCCGGTTCGAGCCACTGCAATTGGACCGTGCCTTCGGCTTCGAGTGGATCGAGATCGGAGAAGTTGCTGAGGGAAGGAAGTTTCAGGACAGCAATTTTGATCTCAGCGTTGTTTTTTCTTCCCCGTCGCTCCAGCAGATCTAAGGAGTCTTCAGGGGGGAAGACATCGTCGAGCCAAGGCATCACCCCAAGCACTGGTAGGCCGGTATGGCGTTCCAGCCATCGGCGCCCTTCCTCGAACAATTCGCGGCGGCCGCGGAAACGATTGATCAGCAGGCCACGGATAAGGGGCCGTTCTACAGGCCGCAGTAGGGATAAGGTGCCAACGATCTGGGCGAACACCCCACCCCGCTCAATGTCCGCCACAAGCAGACAGCGTGCCTGCAGGTACTGGGCTAGACGCAGGTTGGTGAGATCACGGGCTTGGAGATTGACTTCCACAGGGCTGCCAGCTCCCTCCAGCACCAGCCTGCCCTCCGGATACTGGTTATCGAGCTGCTCAAGCCCCTGCCGGATGGCCTGCCAACCGGGACGGAACCAATCGCGGTAATAGTGCTCTGCCCGGACGCTCCCCACCGAACGCCCCAGGTGGATGACTTCGCTGGTGCTGTCTCCCTGGGGTTTGAGCAGTACCGGATTCATGGCCGCTTCCGGCTCCAGGTCGGCGGCCCAGGCCTGTACCGCCTGGGAATACGCCATCTCGCCGCCGTTGTAATCCACCCAGGCATTGAGGCTCATGTTCTGCCCCTTGAAGGGCACCGGCTGTTCGCCCCGCTGCATCAGGTGGCGGCAGAGCGCTGTGGTCATCAAGGATTTGCCAGCGCCACTGCTGGTACCAAGCACCATCAGTGGCGGTGCTGCGGCCGTCTTGGGACGGATCAAGGCCAGGACCTGGCGAAGTCAACCATCAAAAGCGGGGCCGGTGACGTTGAAAGTTTTCCTGGATGCGCTCGCGCAGGCTTGCCCTACCGATTTCCCCATGGGACGTCGCTAGAAGCTCACGGCCCATGGGAGTCAGGCGGACCCGTTCGGTGAGGCCCTGGCCGTCCACTTCACGCCTCAGGATCCCAAGGCGGATCATCCAGTTGAAGTGGGCCTCGGCCCGTTCCGGTCCGAAGGGGGCGAATACCAGATCGGCCCAGTCGGCACGACTACAGAGTGCGTTGCTGGAGATCGGGGTCTCGGCCACTTCTTCATAGAAGGCCCTGCGGAACGGCAGGCAGCGCATTGATTGGGAGGCCCGATCCAAGGCGCGGCGGTCGGGTGTGGGGGAAAGGGTAAGGCTCATGGGAAGAGACCCTGGAGCAGCTGATTCAAGTCCTGCGGCTGTTGGGAATGGCCCTGGTTGCGAGCGGGACTGGCGGAACGCCCGCGGCTGGCCTTCAGTTCCAGATCGGACCAGCGGAACATCACCTGGTCGCCCCAATCACGCACGCCCACGGGCCAAAGCCCCGTGGCGTCACGCAGTAACAACTGGTTGCCCCGCGCGAAAAAGGTGTAATTCCGTCCATCGTCGGTGGTTACTCGGTAGGTGATGCCGCTTCGCTCGGGCCGACTCTCCAGGTCGCAGGGACCCCGAAACAGGGTTCGCCCCCTTTGTTCCAGTTGACATTGGCGCCGAGATTGGGCGCTGTCACCCCAGCCATTGCTGTAGCCACCGGAGGAGCCGAACAGCTGGCGGGTGATGGTGTTGCTGGGGTTGCGACGTTGGTTGCCGTCATCCCAGCAGCGGCGCTGGCGCAGATCACAGAGTTCGCCGCCACTGAGGCGAAACACCGGGACTGGTGGCCGCCCCGAAAGGGACCGCAGCAGTTCGTCCTGAGCTTTGCGCCCGTATTCGCGCCCAGTTTGGGCAACGGAGGGTCCTTGGTCGGTGTAACAAGTGGTCTGAACCTTGTCACAAACGACGCCCGGCCGAGGCAATCCGTAGGCCTGGGCCCGGGAGGGGACTGCTGCCAGAGCGAGCATGGGCAGGGCTAGCAGCACGGCAGGGGTGACGCAGCGGTGGCCCATTTGGGCAGCAACCGACAGAGCGATACCCATCGGGCACAAAAGCGATCTTGATCTTGACGGTAGCGACCACCACAGGCTGGTCACAGGTCAGCTGTGGCAGGGTTTGGTCTGATTGCAAAACGGTGATGCTGGTTCTGGCTTCTGCTTCAAGGGCCCGTCGCCGCCTGCTGGAGCAGGCAGCCATTCCCCATCAGGTCCAGATCAGTGGAGTGGATGAAGAGGCCTTCGGGCCCATGTCCCCGACAGCCCTGGTGGAGCAGCTTGCACTCGCCAAGGCCCTGGCCGTGGCCCAGTCGTTGCAGGCTGGGGGCAGCGGCCTCCCTGGGGATGGGGCGGCAGCCATCCCCAGGGCGCCCATTGCGCCCGTACTGGGTTGTGATTCCCTGCTGGAATTTGAAGGGGAGGTGTTTGGCAAGCCCCGTGACTCCCAGGAGGCCATCAGCCGTTGGCGGCGCATGGCGGGAGGTTGTGGACGTCTGCATACGGGCCACGCTTTGGTGGTCAGCGCCGACGACAACCGATGCAGACAGGAGGTGGTGACCACCCTGGTTTGGTTTGCTGCCCTCAATCCCAATCAAATCGAGGCTTACGTCGCCACAGGGGAACCCCTCGCCTGTGCGGGTGGCTTTGCCCTGGAGGGGCGCGGCGGGATGATGGTGGATCGTATCGAGGGGTGTTATAGCAATGTGATTGGCCTGAGCCTGCCGTTGCTGCGACGCTGGCTGGACGCGAACCCGGTTGGACGCGAACCCTGGTGAACGCAAACCGGTTGAACGCAAACCTGGCTGAACGCAAATAATGAAAAAGCCCCCATCTTTTGTGGGGGCTTTTTGTTGTAATCCCAATTAGACAGGGTTTCAGTCCAGATCGGGCATAGCCAACGTGGGTTCGGCCTCGCGGTCGATGCCTTTTTCGAAGCCGGCTGCAGCAGCGCGGGCCCGACCGGCGTGCCAGAGATGGCCCACCAAGAAGAAGAAGGCTAGAACGAACTGGGTGGCCGCGAGCCACTGACGGATGTTGACGTAGTTCACCGAGTTGGGCTCAGTGATGATGCCGCCTACGGAATTTAGGGAAGCATTGGGCGCGTGGGTCATGTATTCGGCCGCACGACGCACCTGCCAGGGTTGAATGTCGTTCTGGAGCTTGTCCAGGCTCAGACCATTCGGACCGCGCAGGGGTTCCAGCCAGGGACCACGGAAATCCCAGAAGCGCATGGTTTCACCACCGAAGATGATTTCACCGGTCGGTGAACGCATCAGGTATTTACCCAGGCCTGTAGGACCCATGGCCGAGCCAATGTTGGCGCCCAGTCGTTGGTCACGGACCAGGAAGGTGAAACTCTGGGCCTGGGAGGCTTCGGCGTTGGTGGGGCCGTAGAACTCGGAGGGATAGGCGGTGTTGTTGAACCAGATGTAGGCCGAAGCCACAAAGCTCATCAGGCTCAAGGCCCCGAGGCTATAGCTCAGATAGGCCTCACCGTTCCAGATGAAGGCGCGCCTGACCCAACCGAAGGGTTTAGTGATGACGTGCCAGATGCCACCGAAAATACAGATCAGGCCGATCCAGATGTGGCCACCGATGATGTCCTCCATGGAGTTCACCCCGATAATCCAGCCTTCACCGCCAAAAGGCGCACGCAACAGATAGCCGAAAATCACTCCAGGGCTAAGGGTCGGATTGCTGATGAGACGGACGTCTCCACCACCCGGAGCCCAGGTGTCGTAGACACCTCCAAAGAACATGGCCTTGAAGACCAACAGCAGGGCACCGACACCAAGAAGGATGAGGTGATAGCCAATGATGTTGGTCATCTGGTTCTTATCGCGCCAATCTTGGGAGAAGAAGGCGGAATAGTTTTCCAGGATTTCCGGGCCACGAATGGCGTGATAGAGACCGCCCAGGCCGAGAACGGCAGAACTGATCAGATGCAGCACCCCGACCACGAAGAAGGGGTAAAGGCTGGTGACTTCACCGCCTGGTCCGACCCCATAACCCAACGTGGCAACGTGGGGAAACAGAATCAAACCCTGCTCATACATGGGCTTGTCAAAGGTGAAATGGCTCACCTCGAAGAGCATCATGGCTCCAGCCCAGAAGACCATCAGGCCTGCATGGGCGACATGGGCGCCCAACAAACGGCCAGAAAGATTGATAAGTCGGGCATTACCAGCCCACCAGGCATAGCCGGTGGAATCAAGGTCTCTGCCGGCGACTGAGACAAGGCCGGAATTAAAGGGCGTTTCCACGGGGCAGGACCTCTTCAGGGAAGACGAATTGTTCGTGTGGCTGGTCTGCGGGGGCCATCCAGGCGCGCAGACCTTCGTTGAGCAGGATGTTCTTGGTGTAGAAGGTTTCGAATTCCGGATCCTCGGCGGCCCGGATTTCCTGGCTCACGAAGTCATAGGCGCGCAGGTTGAGCGCCAGACCGATGATGCCGATGCTGCTGGTCCATAGACCCA
>Ga0194059_1000989_pt1 | contig 12503 bp, 10 predicted proteins | sample SepL6211m_MetaG_FD_163426 | JGI IMG/M metagenome (GOLD analysis project Ga0194059, IMG submission 163426) | Anoxic zone freshwater microbial communities from boreal shield lake in IISD Experimental Lakes Area, Ontario, Canada - Sep2016-L626-11m | ecosystem: Environmental > Aquatic > Freshwater >... | reverse complement strand
TGACGGCTCAGCTCAAGAGAGGAGATCCCGGTTTTTGCCTGGCCGATCAGATAGAAGGCCAGGAACCAAACCGTCAGAGGCAGCTACTGCTTCGCAGAAGCCTATGGGTTAAATGGTCTGCAGGATGGTGCCTGCAATGACGGTGGCTTGATGGCGGCAGGAGCGGCATTGATAGCGCTTCAGACGCCGTCCGTAGACAATGCCGTAGTCATGGCTAGCGCAACGGGGACAGCAGAAACCAGCAGGCCATCGAGCCCGCTCCAAAGCAACCACACAAAGCTCTTCTGTCCCGTACAAACTCTGAAAATCAAGCAAGGAAAGCCCTTTCTGAAACTGAATGCTGTTTCGTGCCATGACTGGACTAGTAACTGTATACCACGGTACTGCCCTGGCAGCGGGCTTGCGGATCAAGCTGGGTAATCAAGTAGTGATATGCCAATCCCAGCGTCTCCTTGAGCCGGAAGCTACAGACATGAAGGTTGTTTTGCTCCACGAGGATGAGCTGAGGGTGCATGGTGTGAAGTGGCTCATTCGGGGTTGGTATGGCCTCGCTAACATCTGCCCTCGCGCGGGTCGTCCTTGAAGCGAGAGCATGGAAGGAGCTGGCGACTAACTACTTCGCATCAGGCGGAAGCTGCCCTGAATCACTAGGCGGCTTAAGGGATTGCACTTTCCCCTGGACTTTGTTCTGCTCTACTTCCGAATCAATCCGATTCCTTGCGTAGACCTGCGAGAGCCGGATCGCTTCTTCAAGTTTCTGCTTCAGTTCCTCGTTGTCTTTGCGCAGCTGTTCAGCGATCTCCCGCCAAGCCTCTGCCTGGGCATTTGCCCTAATGCGGTCTTCATCCGTTGCCGCACTGTCAGCCTGTCGCTGGGCATCACGGGCTCGATCTTCTGCGCGTTGTTGCTGCGCCTCTGTGGTGGCGTTGAATTGCTCGGCGACTGCTTTTCTGAGCCAAGCAGTGAGATCCTGAACAACCTCAATCATATTGTCCCGAATGATGGGCCATAGCAATGGCCAAATCACCTTTCGAAAAACGACCAGAATTTTTCGATCATGAGCGTAATAAAGAGAAAGGGCTTGGAACGGGAGTTACTGAAAGTCGCCGCGCGAGTTTTCGGGCAGAACCGTCCCGATTTCGACTAATTTGGAAGTGAGGCTGTACCACTGATCGGCCCAGGCCCACTTCTTCTCAACATATGCCTGCTGTTCGTTGGCCTTGGCGTCCTCATTCATGAAATGTCGGCACAGACGGCTGTAGGAGACGCTTTCCTTGCCTTCTGTACGCAGGGCCCAATACTTAATCGATGCGAACCAATGGATAACATCATTGCCGAACCCGAAGTCATTGGCGACAATTTGGATAGCACTCATCATCAATACAACCCCGGCTTCTCCACCTTCAGCGCCGCCGAGTTCTCCAGCACGATCCGCGCCGTCGCTTCATCAATGCCGCCAGGGGCCCGAACCTGAACCTCCAGGGTCATCTCAATGTTTACCCCCGGAAGGGCCTGCAGGTGGGACATCACTTCGTCGAGGAACTTACCGACCTGGGGCCCGGCCGTGACCGAGTCCAACTTGACCGAGGCGGTGTAGGTGGTGGGGAGTCTTGGTAGTGGTGGCGGCGGCGGTGGTGGGGGGGTGCCAATGGGACCTGGGCCAGAGGGAACGGCCGGTTTGGGCATGCCTGAGCCCGTTTGACCGCCAATCCCTTCGAGCCTCGCCGCCTGCTGAATGCTCAGTTCCGTCGCGATTTGTAGTCGCAGCTCCTCAGCCAGCCGATCGGCCTCGATCTGCGCCAAGGCCACCTCGTCCTTCACCACCAGGGTTGCCAGTGAGGCCGGGCCGGTGTTGGGATCCTGCTGGGGCCTCAGGCCGCTGTAGCGCCCGGTGCCCTCATCGAAGTCAACGGCCAGGTGGAAGGTGGCTTCACCGGTGAGGGCAGCCTGGGGATTCACCAGGGCGTTGAGGATCACCTGATCGGTGGCTACGCGGGGCAGGTAGAGGTACTTGCGGGTCCAATCGACCAGGTCGCGGACGGCCACATGGGGTTTGTCGGTCCAGAGGAAGCAGTTGAGGTCGTCGCGGAGGCGGCGGGCACCGAGCTGCAGGAAGAGAACGTCCTCCTGCACGCAGCGCTCACTGGCCCGTTCGGCCAGGCTGCCCTTGCCGCTGCTGAGCTTCTTCTCGTCCCAGAGCGACCCTCCGGGACCGGGCTGGCTCTGGTAGGGGATCAGAAGGTGGCACCAGGTTTCGGGGATGCGGCTGGCCACGGCCTGGGTGGCTTCGGCGATCTTGCCGATTGCCTGGTTCTTTTGGGCGACCGTGAGGTTCAGCTCCAGCTCGTTGTCGATGATGTGCTGCCAGGCGCGGCGATCGGCGAGGGCGTGGAAGAGATTTTCGAGGCTGGCTTCATCGGGTGCCAGGAAGATGAGGGTATTGGCGAACTGGCGGGGGCTATTGCCTCGGCTCTGTAGGCAGGCGGAGGCCCACTGCCTTGCCGCGCTGGTCTCGACGCTGCGGCGGTGGGTGTGTTGCGCCGCCAAAAGCACCAGCCGGGTGGCTGGCTCATCGGGCACGGCACTGTGCTCGAGCGGTGCGGCATGGAGTCCAGCAAAGTCGCCCCGCTTGCTGGCCTCCTGGGCCAGACGGGTGTTGAGTTCGGCCAGGAGTTCATCGCGCTGGCGCAGGTAGCTCTCGCGGTGCTCCTCGGCGGTGCGGTTGAGGTTGGGACGGGTGTCGATCCAGTAGCGGTCACCGTCCTGCTGGATGAAGCGGCCCCGATCGCCGAGGCGGCGTAGGGCATCGCCGAAGACGCCGATCGGCTCACCGGGCATGACGCAGGCCAGCTTCACCCGCTGGTCGCCGATCCCCTTGCGCAGGGCATCGGCATCCGGAGCGGTGCCGATGTAGAGGGCACGGGCCACCCGCTTGCAGGCGCTGACGCGGCCGAAGTTGGGGTTTTCCGTATCCAGCCGGGTGGGCGTGGATTGGGGACCATCCACATCCTGGGAAATGATCGGCTCCCACTGGTTATCGAGGAAGCGGACCAGCTCGTTTTTGACGTCGTTGTCGTCGAGCGGGATCGAGCTGGGCATGATCATGAGGTCTTTGCTGTTGCCGTTCCAGAGCCCTTCGATCGTGAGTGCCAGCAGGCGCAACACGCCTCGAGTGCGTTGGAAGCGATCGAGGGTGCTCCAGTCGTCGTAGAGGCGCTTGAACAGCTCCGGGTGGATCGGGTAGGCGCTGATCAGCAGATCGCGGTAGCCGGCTTCGCGGGTTTCGGCCGGGAACTCGGAGGGGTTCTGGGAATAGAGGTCGGTGAAGCTGCGCACCACCGCATCGCGGGCGGCGCCGGCCTCCTTGGTGGTGATCGGCTCGAACAGCCGCCGCCGCACGATCTCGAAGCCCTCGTTGCCGGTGGCAGGCCGCCACTGGTAGGCAATGCGGGTAACCACATTCTTGAGGGAATCGACCGCCTTCTCGCCATCGCTGCCGCCGATCTCGTTGACGCTCTGGGGCACGGAGATCAGCAGCAGGGCATTGGGCACCTGCTTGACGGCCTCGGTGAGCGCCTGGGCGAAGGACACCTGGGAATCGAACGTGCCCGCCGGCAGGGTGGCGTTGCTGACCAGGTTGCGGGCGTAGGCCACCCACTCGTCCACCAGGATCAAGCAGGGGGCATGGGCGGTGAACAGGGCGGCCAGATCCTGGGCACCGGGGGCCACCCGCTGTTGGTCGCTGCTGGCGATCAGGGCATAGCCCTGGGGTCCACCGAGTTGATAGGCGAGATCTCCCCAGAGGGTGTTGACAACGGTGCCGTCGGGATAGGTGGTGGCCTTGGAGGGGCTGAAGGCGGTGCCCACCAACACGGCGCGGGAGGCCCTGGGAATGGAGGAAATGCCCACCTCGCTGCAGACCTCATCGAGGCCCGGCAGGCTGGCCAGGGACTGACCGGAGCAGAGGTGATAGAGGGCCAGCATCGAGTGGGTCTTGCCGCCACCGAAGTTGGTCTGCAGCTCGATCACCGGTTCTCCGCCTTGGCCGTTGAGCCGTTCGAGGGCGATCCGCAGCAGGGCGCGCAGGCCGGAGGTGATGAAGGTGCGGCGATAGAACTCGGTGGGATCGGTGTACTCCTTGCTGCCGATGCCACGGCGCACCTGGTCGAGATCGGCGGCGAACTCGGCCTGCTGGTACTTGCCTGTGGTCACATCGGGGTGGGGCATGATCACATCCCGCCAGGGCAGCAGGCCGGCCTGCACCTGGTTCTCAATCGACACCTGGTAGCGGGTGCGGTTGCGGGCCCGATCGCTATACACCTGCTGCTGCAGTTCCTCACGCAACAGACGGATCGCCTCGGCGGGCTCGGGTGCAGCGATGTTGCGGCAGAGGCGGGCGGCGGTGTCGAGGGTCCGGTCGGTGTCGTCGGAGGAGAAGGCTTCCTGGTGCGCCCAGCGGTTGCGGGCGTCGAGGAGTTCACTCACATAGGAGCGGTCCGCCTGGCTGAGCAGCCGCTTGAACACCGTCTGCCAGTGCTCCATGAACAGCTTCAGCAGCACTGACACGTCTTGGAGGCTGGTGTTGGGCGCCAGGCCCTCCTGCCAGTTGCTGCCGATGCCCTGGTAGAGCTCGCGGCTGATATAGGGCAGCAAACCATCGCGGAGCTGATCGAGAGCCTTGCCGACACGGTCGCGGTTGGAGATGGCCATGGGAAGAGGATCAGATCAGGGTGGTCTGAAGGGGGGCTGTTGAACTGCTGGAGGCATTAGCGGCGCGCTTCTCCAGCTCGGGCCAGGCGATCACCAAGCCGTTGTAAGCGCGGGCTTCCTCGGCCTGCTTGGACTTCTCGCAGTGGTTGTAAAGGCGGTAGGCCAGGGCGCGGCAGTTAGCAGCCAGATCACCGTGGCCGGTCACCTTCTTGAGCTGAAGCAGCAGTTCGGCCGCCTTATCTTCGCCGTCGGCTTCCAGCCGCTTGATGAGCTGCTGGGTGGCTTCCCAGACGCAGAGATGCTTGTCGCTGGCGAGTTCCCAACTCTCGGGGAGTTCTGCGCGCGGCATCAACCGCACTTTGCCGGCCACGGAACGGAGGATGCCTGCTTCAGCGACCCCTGCCACCGAGAGGTTCCGGGCCTTGGCCAGACCCTCCGCATCGCCGAAGTCGCGCTCCTTGTAGCCGAAGCTCTCGAAGAAGGTGAGGGCAAAGCGGCTGTCAGCATCGAGTTCGCCTTCGTCCTGGGAGAGGTACTCGTCGAGGGCAGCGTTGATCTCGATCAGGGCTTCTCGCACGCTCATGGGGCTGTCGTCGGGGTTGAGCACGGCCTTGGCACTGCTGAAAATGGCCATGCCTGGGCCGATCGCCGCCTGGGCTACATCAACGGGGGCGATATTGGCGGTTTCCAGCTCGCTGATAGCGACTGGCAGTTGGTTGCGCAGTTCACGGCGGAATTGATTTCGCGTGAGCACCTGTGCATCATTGTCTCGCTTGCGGCAGACGAGCACGATGCTGGAGGCGAGAGCGTTGGTGTCGTTGCCAATCATTCGACCCTGTCGTTCAGTTCGGATCGGCCAAGTACCGCTGATACTGAAACCTGCTCGGACTACAGCGTCAAGGAAGGTCTCCCAGCCGGTACTTGCAGTTCCTGCATCGGTCTTGCTCTCCGACTGCTTGAAGGCGTAATAGATCGTGACTGGAAATGCAAGATGCGCCTGATCGACAAGGCGATGAATCGCTTGGGTCATGCCATTGAGGAAGAAGGTCTCGGCCTTCTTTTTGCTTCCATGACGAAATGGCGTGGCGACCAGCTCCTCGGCCTTGGGGACGGCGAGCGTGGCAAACAGCTCCGGGAAAATAGTTCGCAAGGAGCGACGCAGCCAAACATAGAAATAATCGGACAGATCAGCGTATCCGATGTTGTCGTAGTAGGGGGGGTCTGTTGAAATCAGTCTCCCGTCAGACCTCCTGCCGCGCGATGCGTCTTCTTGGACTGCATCACCCATGCCCGAGGCAGGCAAGAAATCAATCCCCATGCCCACATAGCTTAGATTTTTTGAATAGTTGCCACCAGATTCACTAAATGGGTTTGCTTCAGCAAAGTCCCATGCCATAGGGATTCCCTGTCGACCAAATAGATGCGTGACGAGTTCGTTCTTGGGCTGATTAGCCCAAATGCACAGATTTGACCAAAAGTCCGCCGATCGGCTATTGCCGCATCCCAAATACACTCCTACCGCCTCCGCATAGGCGTTGGCGCCTGTGCCACCGTCGCGCAGAGGCTTGGGCTCCTCTGGCAGGCTGGCCTGGAGTGCGTCGTGGCGGACCTGCTGCATCGCCTCACTAACAAGATCAGAGAAGGTTGTCAGGGCCAAAAGTTGCCGCGCAGTGAAGAGCTTGCTGTAGTCCGTTAGGCCGTACAGTGTGCACCAAAAATTAGTTCTGCCAATGCCTTCTTTGGGCAGTCCCAGGGTTGGCTTGTAGGAATCCTGCTCGCATTCTGCTAATGCAATGTGTTCACATGATGGCGGAAGATAGACGCGTTCACGGTTTCCCTCCGCCGCGATCGCCATCAGCTTGGTCCCCATGCGACCGGCCATGCCCTCGGCTCTTAGGTAATCGGCTGTGATTGGTGTTTGAGACATCAGGCAACGGAAGTTGGCTCCACGGCCGTCTGCCTTCGTTCCACTCTTTGCGCTCTTCGTGTCTTTTGGTATGCCTGCTTTTACGGTGAAGTGGTATCCATCGTCCTTGATTACTGGCTCCACATAGGCCTCCTTCCCTGGCTTTGTTGACAGCACAAACGTTGATGCCAGTGGAACATCCACGTGTGAGAAAGCCGGGTTGGGGCTCTTCACCGTGCGGGCCCACAGCCAGGCGATCACGGTGAGCTTCTTGCCCACGTAGGGGTTTAGATCCGGCCGCTCCTTCGCCATCTCTGCTGTCACCTCCACCTTCGGGTAGAGGTGACCAATGCGCTTCTCGGCCTCATCGCGCATCCACTGGCCGTAGTAGCGCACGTCCTCTGCCAGCCCCTGGGCACCCTTCCAGGAGCTGATGTCTTGTTTCCGCTGACTCTCTGGATTCACCGGCGGCAGCCCGGCGAACTTGGGCGGGATCTCGATCATCGCCTTGTTGATCAGCACCGCCACAGGGTTCAGGTCGCTGGCGTAGGCCTCCAGCCCCAGCCTCTGCGCCTCCAGGGGCAGGGCTCCACCGCCGGCGAAGGGATCATGGAAGCCGGGCAGCTTCTCCGGGTTGAAGAGCTCGGAAGCCTCGGGGTGGTCGGCGTTGTCGGCACAGGCCCGGCGCCAGCTGCGGCGGATTTCAGCCCGCGCCCGGTTCAGCACCTGCTCGTTGGTGGTGTTCTCCCAGGTCACCAGTTCGCTGATCAGGGCAAACAGCCGCAGCCGTTCGTTCTCCTGGGCCTCGTCCGTGGGGAACTCCTCCGGTACTGCCGAGGGGTCGTCCACCATCTGGCAGAAGATCACCGCCCGCGCCGCCGCCAGCGGCCGCCGGGCCCACCACAGATGCAGGGTGCTGGGGTGGCCGTGGCGGATGCTCTTCTCCCGCGCTGAGGCGGCATTGATCGCCTCCAGGGGGATGGCGACCTCGATCAGCTTCTTGCGGCGGTGGACGGGGTGGGGGGTCATGGCGAAATTCCTTGGTCGTGACGCAAGTCGAGCACCTGGCATCGCGCAAACATGATTCCGCTTATGAACTGCTCTGGAGCCGATCGATACTCAGGAATTATTGCAAGAAAGTCTATGATTTCCGGTTCAACCAAATCCAGATAGAGCTGCAAGTTTTCATCGGTTTCAAATGTATCATTGTAATTTTCTAATCCAAGACCTAGCAATAACATTTCGTAGTGATCCTTGATTGATTTGAAATAATTTTCACGCTGCTTTACATGGCGTGTATGATTAAGATTGAAAACATTAATCGTCAACCTAGCACGTTGGTAATCGCTGGCAGAAAGTCCTTCTCTTGGCTCTGCAAAGCCACTATCAGCAAAAACAAGGAAATTCCATGGATCATCCACGTCGGGCTTGATCAGTTGGGTGGGATCGTAGATGGAATAAGGATTATCGGCGTCGTCCTTGTAGTGAGCACAGCAATCTTTGAGTCCACAGCTGCCAAACAAATTTGACCACTCAAATATCAGCTTTTGGCCATTTGCTAAATCACGACCGAAGTAGTCTCGTGCGACAAAGTGATCGATGTGGCGATCAGATTTAAGTTTTGCTTCGCAGTAAGCACAATAGCTTTTTTGCATTGCTTCTAACTCGGCCCATATCATCATCCTGTCGTCATAATTAGGCTTGATTGGACTACCTCCCCATTGTTCGCACCTCCAATCGTATGCCCGAAGACAAACCGGTCCAGGATTAGGGCGTTGCAAAAATCTCATGATTCTTCTCTCTGCTTGGCAGCCAGAACACGAGTACGGAAGGCCTGAAGCCTGATGAGACGGTCACACTCCAGTAACTGAATCGATTCATTTCCAAAATGGTAGGTTAGTTTTTCTCGAAGCTCCCTCCCTGCTGAACCTTCCTGCAAACCCTGGCTGATCAGAGCCTGGTAGCGCTGCAGCCATTGGGCAGCTTGATGATTGGGCCAGATTGGATGAACATCCATCACCTCGGCCAGAATCTGATCACTTGAAACAGCTGCTGTCTGCTTGGTAGGAGTCAAGACTTCCCCATTTTTGATTATACGAATGTGTTTATTGCTCACGGTGCTAATTACCTCAGAGCTGTGCGTTGAAACGATAAATTGCAGTTTAGGAAATACTTCCATGAGCCTAGTGAGAACAGTTTGCTGCCATTCTGGATGAAGATGCATATCGATCTCGTCGATCAATACAATTCCTGGTGTTTCGTTGGCTACATTTTCACCCAGCTGAGGATTGAGCTGCGAGCAACGAAAAGCCATGTCGGCGGCCATGGCCAACATGTTTCGTACACCATCAGACAGGAGCCGCACTGGAAATGTTTTTCCATCGGAGTGGTAAGCCTTTGGCTCACGATTGACAAAGTCCCAACGGATTCCCTCCCAGCCTGTAGGTTCCAGGACTTTCTGGATCACGCCACTCACCGCTTTGACTCGCTCTTGCGCACGATGGCCAGCAATAAGGCCGCTTTGAATTTCCGCCTGGGCCTCGCTACTCATCGGACCATACCAGGCGAGAAATGCCTTATAGCTTGAATTGGGATTGAGACAATCTTCGTAACCATCCAAGCGAGAACGACCAGACTGCTTAGCATTTGATGCCTTGATTTGTGAGAAAAGTCGTCCTGTTCCATAGTAACTCATCATGGGAAGAGTGCAATCTCTTGCATCTTTGCTCATAGCGCTTTCTGGCTGAATAGCACGTAGGAGTTCAAGGGCAATCGAACTAAGCCCTTTGGCGTTTTCGGTTTTTGTCTTTGCACTTGAAGCTATAGACCTCAACTCTCTTCTCCAGCTCACTTTCTTTCCACGAAACCATGCCTCAGCGCTAAGCATTGTTGGCTCATGGGGCAAGTAGTTTTCCATATTTCCATCGGCACCGGCAACTAGTTGAATATCATCTTTGGTAAAACCTAAAGAACTTTGCCTCTTTTGAAGAGTATCAATAAAAAATCTTAGTGAAATGGCAACAGCATCAAGAATTGCAGTTTTGCCCTCTCCATTGGGAGCAGAGATGATGGTGAGATTAGGATCAAATTCAATATCCAGCTTCTTAAAGCAGCGGTACCGCTCTAGTGTTAGCGAGCTGATCCCGAAGCGGTCATTGCCAAGATCGACCCAACCCGCTTTGAACTCTTCTTCGCACGGTTGCGACAACATGCCTGAACCTTCCCCGTTCATGCGGATGCCTTCAGTTTGGCATCCTCAATCAGCATCTTGCGGCGGTGGACGGGGTGGGGGGTCATAAGGCGTACTCGCTGGCAAACTAGAGCTTGCGCTCCTGGTCGGCCTCGTAGGTCTCCAGCTCCACGCCCCATTCACCGCTGAGGTACCGCTGGGCGATTTGGGCGCGACGGCGCTGCTGCAGGGCCTCCTCCATCAGGCGGCGGATAGCGGGGCCCTTCTTGCGCTCGCCGGTGAGGTCCAGGATTTCGGCCATCTCGTTGTCCGAAAGCTCGACGGTCACTTTCATGGTCCTGGCCTCCTGAAGTCGGACTCTGTGGTCAGCATCGTAGGCCTGGGAGTCGCTTGCCACAGGGGCTGGCCAGACCCATTCCAATGGTCTGGCCTTCACGATTGGGGACTTAGGCTGCGAACCTACACCGACTTTCATATCGGCCTTTTCCAAAGTTGAGCGGTCAAGCGATGACAACCATCAAACGCAAACCTGAAGAGCCTGTCATTGCTGAGCCAAATTCCACCGAATGCGGACCAGGCTGTTTTCTGTGGAGCTGATTGCACATCAACGCCATGTCGTCCGAATGTCTCGTATAGATCGTCAAGTTGCCTTAGGCGACCAGCCCAGATCTGTCTGGATTCTGGCCATGCACATAGAGGAGATAAGAATCCGTCAGGCTCGGGGATTTCAGCTATATCAAGAATCGTAAAAAGCTGCGGGTCCAGAATGGTGACAAAACCACCTCGTTGATTCCTTAATTCCGTAGTTACCACCAGAACCGTATTGATCCAATCGTTTTCCAACAGAACGCAGGCCCTTTCAATGCCAAGCGGTTTGCCATCCACTGCACGGAGCTTGAAGCCAGGCATTAGCCCATCTTGATTATGCACCCAGAGCATCCTGATCACACAGGCTCCCGGAAGTCTGCGTTTGTCCAACATCTCCTTGCCATCCGCAGTCCAGAGCTGAACCTCGGCGATCGCCTGGGAGACAGTATCAAGCACTTTTCGACCAGTCCCAATGGCCAGCCAGTCTGTATTCGGATGGACAGCGACTGTCTGAACGCCATAATCGACTTCGATCGTGCAGCCTTTATCACTGCCAAGCTCCCAACAGGCAGCATAAGCTGCTTTGGTGGCCACGGCAGCGATGGTTCTTGTTCCGTTCCTGGCTACTGATAGGTCTCTGATGCCCTTCTCAGGGCCTCTGTGCCATACCTTCCACTGCTGCTTGATCCAATCTGGCTGGAACCACTTCTCTGGTTGGTAAGAGCGATTCCCTATGTCGAAGACAAAGCAACCATCCTCATAATCGTTCGGCAGTTTTAAGGCAACCAAGACTTTGTCTTCATCCGCCTCGACCATCAAGCCTTCAAAGGAGCCGGGTAAATCAACGGGCCATTCATCAATCAATTCCAGCTCTTGCGTCTCTGAATTTCCTGGTGGTTTTGTCATGGTCAATGGGGTTGCCTCCCTGCCGCCAGCAGTTGCTGCAGGTTCTTGGTGATCTGGGTGTCACCAAAACCCGGCAAGCCCCAGTCGATGCCGCTCACGTACACCGGCCCTGCAGCCTGATCTCCCGTCACGGTCACGAGGGCCAGCCGGAAACGGTGGGGCGAATTGCGGCCAGTGTTCACCTCGTTGATCGTGAGTGTCACCGAATCGACCCCATCGACGCGGCCCTTCACCTCGATGAAGAAGAGATCACCTTTGTCGTCCAGCGATTCGATGTCGTAGCCGATGCCCCGCTGGGCACTCACATCCTTTGGCATCCGCCCCATCGCCTTCTCCGCCTGGAACACGGCGTTCATCGCCAGCAGCTCCACCCGCTTGCGGGCAGCCGCGTCGACCCCAGTAGGATTGGCCTGGCCCTGTTGGGCGAGCAATAGGCCCACCGGAATCACCAAGGTGCCGCCCTTGAGGATCGGCACTTTGGCGCTGATCTGGGCCTCCAGGGCCAGTTGGGCCTTGCGCTTCTCCAGTCGGGCCACCAGCAGCTCGTAGCGCTCCTTGGCCACCTGGGCGGGCAGGCGCACCTGCTTGCCGGCCGACTCCTGCAGCTTCAGCTCCTCGTAGCGGCGGTACCAGAGGTTGATTTCCCGCTGCATGCGTGACTGGATCTCCTGGCCTGCCTTGGCGATCCGCTCCAGCCGTTCGCCCTTCACTTCTTCCAGGTGCTGGGGGACAAGGGTCGTGAGGGCTTCGGTGATCACCAACTGGTCCCAGTCCTGCGCCAGCCAGCTCTCGCTGAGCACCTCTTCGATCTGCTCACGCTCCCCTTCTTTCAAGGGCCGGTAGTCGAGGTAGGGCGCGGAGCCGGCAATGGCAACCTCGCCCTGGCGGTTGATCTCCAGGAACTGGAGGCGGTTGGAGATGAGTTGTTGCTGGCCGTGGCGGTTGCGGCGGCCGTCCTGCAGCCCATGCTCCAGGCAGAACAGCATCCTCGGCTCGGTGCCCAGGTCCCGTTCATCCACCAACACCGCCCCCTGGGCGAGCACCGCCCCATCCCGCTCCAGCACAAGGGAGAGGCAGGCCTCCAGCAGCGGATGGCCCGGGCTCACCAGTTCCGCCCGGGGGGTGGCGGCCACATGCTCCTTTTCAAAGCAGATCCGTTCGTAGCGGGATTGCACCGGCACCCCGAAACCAATCTGCTGGTTG
>Ga0194059_1000987_pt1 | contig 12536 bp, 17 predicted proteins | sample SepL6211m_MetaG_FD_163426 | JGI IMG/M metagenome (GOLD analysis project Ga0194059, IMG submission 163426) | Anoxic zone freshwater microbial communities from boreal shield lake in IISD Experimental Lakes Area, Ontario, Canada - Sep2016-L626-11m | ecosystem: Environmental > Aquatic > Freshwater >... | reverse complement strand
GGCCAGCTCGCGGCGCAGGGGCTCGGGCAGGTCGGCGGCCAGTTCCAGGCCTTCGCGGCCCACCAGGTCGGCCCGGGGGGCCGCGGCGGGCTGGATGCGCTGCCACAAGGCCGCGACCAACATCAACACCACCGCCAGCAGGCTGGCCAGGACGGCGGCGCGCTCCAGGGGGGGATCAATGCGGGGGGCCGTTACCTGGTTGAGAACGACCAGGGCCAGGGCGACCAAGCCAATCGCCAGCATCAGGCGGGAGGCCAGGGGTGTGGCCATGGGACGCTTCACAGCAATGCCAACAATGGTCGATCCGAAGCCCTGGCACCGACCCGCTGGGGGACCCTGGCGGTCTGCGTCAGACTGGAGGGACTCCCGTGCGATCGCCTTGTTCCTCGAACGCGCCCCATGGCCTCGCCCCATGGCCCCACTTTTTCGCAATCAGGTTCGCCATCAGGTTCACCATCAGGCCCAGGCCGGACCCTGGGGTTGGCTGCCCTCCCTACTGGTTTCGGCGCTGCTGCTGTTAGGTGTTGTGGCGCCGGCGATCGCCCTGGCCGTGGGCGACCTGCCGGCGCTGCCACCGACCAGCCATGTGCTCGATCGGGCCCAGGTGTTGAGCCGGGCCGCCAGTGGCGACATCGAAAAGGCCCTGGCCGCCCTGGAGGCCGATCATCTGGATGCCCAGCTGGTCACGGTCGAGCGACTCGACTACGGCGTCAGCCTTGATGAATTGGGGCAGCAATTGCTTCAGAAGTGGCACGACGCCGCCCCCGATCAAGCGCGCCTGCTGGTGTTGCTCGACACCCAGACCCGGGCGGCCACCATCGTTGCCGATCCGAGTGTCGAGCGCCAACTCACCCCCGATCTGTTGCGCAGTACCGCCCGGACCACGATGGCCTTGCCCCTGCGCAGCGGCGATCGCTACCGGCAGGCCACCCTGGATGGACTGGAGCGTCTTTCCACGGTGTTGGCCGGCGGGGAGGATCCGGGAGAGCCGGTGGAAGAAATCCTGACCACACCGGCCCGCACAGTTCCAACCCAGGAGGAAACCGCCAAAAGCAATGCCTTCACTTGGATTGTCGCCTTATTGGCGGTGGGCACGATTGTGCCCATGCTGACCTGGTGGATCTTCTCCCGTTGAGTCCTTTTTAAACACCATGGGTCTCAGCAATTGGATCGGCGCTTTTGGCCCTGGCAAGGGCGACAGCACGACGAATGCCAACAGCGGCACTATCCGGATCAACCACGACTTGGAGCGGGGCTATGAGGCGGCCCTGATGGTCCAAAGCATCGAGCTGGAGCACTACAACGATCGTCCGGTGCGACCTGAGTTGGAACTGCGCCTGCCCAAGGGGATGCAGGCCCAGGTGCTGCGTCGCTTTCGCGCGGCCTTGCAGGTCTGCCTCGAATCGATGCACCGCCTTGAACCGATCCGGAGCCAAATGGCCGGCCAGGAATTGCGCCAACTGCAACTGATCGAAACGGTGGTGACGCGTTATGACTCCACGCGCAATGTGCTGCCGAGTCTTAGCCGCACCCCGGAACTCTTGCCCCGCAGCCTGCTGGGGGCCGTCGATCAGGTGCGCCGCCAGCTGGACCCGGAGGCCGAAGCCAGCGTTCTGGCTGGTTTTCGACGCCGCCGGGACTCGACCTTGGTGGCCCTGCGCATCCTGCTGCTGCTGATCCTGGTGCCCCTGTTGATCACCCAGCTGAGCCGCACCTTTGTGGTTTCCCCGCTGGTGGACCGATTCGCCCCGCACCAGAATTTTCTTGGTTATGCCAAGCCCCACCTCGAAGAAAAAGCCGTCGAAGAACTGCGGGTTTACCAGGCGGAGCTGGAATTTGATGCCCTCCTCAACAAAAAAGCCCTTCCCACCAGGGAGGAGCTGCAGGAAAAACTGAGCGAACGGGCCCAGGAACTGAAGCTGGAGGCCGATGAAGGCAGCACCCATGCGGTGAAGAATGTGCTTTCCGACTTGTTTGGCCTGTTTAGTTTTGTCTTGGTTTGCCTACTTGGCCAACGGGACATTCAAGTCCTCAAGGGATTCATCGATGAACTGGTCTACGGATTAAGTGACAGTGCCAAGGCCTTTGCCATTATTTTATTTACGGACATCTTTGTGGGCTTCCATAGTCCCGAAGGCTGGACTGTGCTGTTGGATGGTGTAGCCCACCACCTGGGTCTTCCCGCCCAGGAGAATTTCATCATGTTATTCATCGCCACCTTCCCTGTGGTGTTGGCCACAATCTTCAAATACTGGATCTTCCGCTACCTCAATCGCGTCTCGCCTTCCTCAGTGGCCACCCTGCGCAACATGAATGGAGGCGGTTGAATTGATCCCACCCCTAGTCCGCCCCCCCCAAGGCCATCGCACCTTGGTGAGTGGTCCCGCCGGCAGCGGCAAGAGCCGCTGGGCCGAGGTGCTTGCCGAACGCAGCGGCTTAGCGGTGGTGTATCTGGCCACGGGCCCCCAGTTGCCCGACGATGCCGACTGGCAGCAACGGCTGGAGCGGCACCGCCGGCGCCGTCCGAGAGCCTGGCACTGCCGCGAGGTGGCCGGTGAGCTGGGCCCGGCCCTTGGCCAGTTGGGACCAGGTCAATTGGGACTGGTGGATTCCCTGGGCACCTGGGTGGCCGCCCATCTCGAAACGGGTGATCGGGACTGGAGTCAGCGCTGCGAGGAGCTCAAGGGGGCCCTCGATCATGCTGCGAGCCCAATTATTCTGGTCTGTGAGGAGGCGGCCTGGGGAGTGGTGCCCCCCAGTGCCCTGGGGTTGCTGTTCCGCCAGCGGCTGGCGGATCTACAGCGGCACCTGGCAGCCGACTGTGACCAGGCCTGGCTGGTGTTGCAAGGCCGGGCCATTGATCTGCATGCCCACAGCCTCCCCGTGCCCCCCGACCCCAGAGACGCCTGATGCCACGCGTGGTCCTCTGGCAACCCCAGATTCCGCCTAACACGGGCAACGTGGCCCGCACCTGCGCCGCCACCGGCAGCGAGCTGCATCTGATTGAACCCCTCGGCTTCCAGATTGACGACAGGCAATTGCGCCGTGCCGGTCTGGATTACTGGCCCTGGGTCCAGCTGCATCGCCATGGCGATGCAACAACGTTTCTGCAAACCTGCCGGCGCCAGGGTGGTCGGCTGGTGGCCTTGAGCAGCCATGCGGCCATCTCCTATACGGATTTTGCCTTCTGCGCCAGTGACTGGTTGCTGTTTGGCCAGGAAACCGATGGGCTGCCGGCCCCCTTACTCGCCGAGGCTGATGCGGCACTGACGATCCCCATGGCCCAGAAAGCCCAACCAGGCCAGGGGGGAGTCCGCAGCCTGAACCTTTCCGTGGCGGTGGCAGTGGTTCTGTTTGAGTCCCTGAGGCAAATACAATCCAATCAGGGGAAAGAGGGAGGGCAAAAATGATTGAATGCAGGATTAGATGCCCATTTCAACTATCCCTAAATCCAACCTTTCATAATTCTCTAGCACATTCCTGCCCCAATGTCAAGCCGATCGTGTTCACGGTCTGCTTTGACGTATGGAGGTCAGCACGCTAAGGTCTGGCGGACTTGGGGATCATGGCTTCTCCAACAGGTCTTGTTCATCGAATTGATTTGCATGAAGCCCGCTCAAATTTGGCCTCTATTGTTCTGTGGTTCGGCGATCATCTCCCCCTTTCTGACCGCCATTGCCCGCGATTCCGTATTAAGCGATACCCAACAAGCCCTGGTCCGTGCCTTGTCGGCTCCACCCTCAGGGGTAGACGATGGGGGTGATGCCCCTGCTTCCACTGCAACGCCCCAGGACCCCACAGCGGCCTTGCAGGCCCCCCCTACAGGGCCAGACTCCCCTGCCCCTGGTCCAACCCAGACCCAAACGGCTTCGGCCGAGGGTCTGAACTGGCAACCCCTCTATCCACCTCCCGCCAGCGCACCGGCAGCCCCCCGGGGCGGCACAGGTCTGGTGCGCTCGGGGGACACCCTGCTCAGCGTTGCCCAGCGCTACGGCATGACCGTCAGCGATCTGGTGCGACTCAACCCTGGGGTCGAAAGTGCCAGCCTGACCCCTGGCAGCCAGCTCAGGGTGGCCCAAACGGCGCCCATGCGGGCCCACATGCTGCTGGCCCTCAACCCCACGGGCAGTGGCGGTCTGAGCTGGCCCGATTTGCCGAACCTCCCCCAGGTCCCTGCAGGACCGATGCCGGGCGCCGTGGCCGGGGACTACATCTGGCCCACCCAAGGGGTGTTCAGCTCGGGATACGGCTGGCGTTGGGGTCGGATGCACAAGGGCATCGACCTGGCTAATAGCACCGGCACGGCCATCGTGGCGTCTAAGGAGGGGCGGGTGACGTTTTCGGGCTGGAACGATGGGGGCTATGGGTATCTGGTGGAGATCAGCCATGCCGACGGTTCCAAGACCCGCTACGGCCACAACAGCCGCCTACTGGTGAGCGAGGGCCAAGAAGTTCGCCAGGGCGAGGTGATCAGCCAGATGGGCAGCACGGGCAACAGCACCGGGCCCCACCTCCATTTTGAGATCATCGCTCCGGGCATGGGCGCCATGAATCCCCTCAGCTTCCTGCCTCCCCGGGCCTGAAGGGTGCCCGTCCCCTGAGGGGCCATCCTCTACAATCTATCGATGCCAAGGCTCGGTAGCTCAGCTGGTTAGAGCGTGGGATTCATAACCCCAAGGTCGGGAGTTCAAGTCTCCCTCGAGCCATTGATCCTGGATTCATCGTTGGACTTGTAGTTCGACAGATTCCTGGATTTCTATTAATGTTCGATTTGAATTATTTTTTTGCCTAAGCAACCGACCAACGTCGATTATTTAGCATCTAATCATCATCGATGCGTTTCGTCTTCCACCATGGCCCAACTGGGCGCGTTGCGGTCGGCACCTCGGGCTGTGAGAACTCGTATTAAGCGTTAGCGACCAGGCTGCTCCCAGGGACCACGGCATCCTGAGCAGCGAGGAGCGCACTTAGCTCAATCGCCTCTCCGTAAGGAGAACCGGGAACGCGCCACAATCCGATCTCCCTGGCGAATCAGAAGCTGCTGGTCACGGATCTGCACCATCACGTTCTGGCGCACCCAGGCCGCCGGCACGCTGTACCAGTTGCTGTCCAGTTTTCGCTCTCGGCTGACAGAAGGTAAGTCCTGCTACCGGTGCTGTCCCGCCTCCGCCCCCAGAGTGGACAGGCCACAACGGGTCAAAGGCGTGCAGGAGCTGGTAGGGACGGTGCAGACGCTCTGGCGCTACCCGGTCAAATCGATGCTCGGAGACTCTCCACAGCGGCTGGATGTGGAGGCCCGCGGCATCCGGGGCGATCGAGCCTATGCCCTTTGGGACCACGCCAGCGGCCGGGTGGCCAGCGCCAAGAACCCACGCCTCTGGCAGGGCCTACTCGGCTACCGCGCCCGCTTCCTGGAGGAACCCGTGCCATCCGCGCCCCTGCCGCCGGTGCTGATCGGTCCGCAGCAGGGGGACGGGGCCGCCGAGCTCTGCAGCGGCGACACCGATGTCGGTGCCTTCTTCAGCGACCTGTTCGGGCGCAGGGTGAGCCTGCTGGACACCCCCCCGGACGGCGCCAGCCTCGACCAGTACTGGCCGCCGGTGGAAGGGCGCGCCTTCCAGGACGAAACCAACGCCCTGGAATTGCCCGCGGGCACCTTCTTCGATGCCTGCCCCATTCACGCCATCACCACCGCCACCCTGGAGCGGTTGCGGCAGCTGGAACCCCAGCGCGATTTCGCCGTCGAACGCTTCCGCCCCAACCTGCTGATCCGCACGCCGGAGGGGGCCGAAGGCTTCGTAGAGGAGACCTGGAGCGGCTCCTGCCTGCGGATCGGCGAGCAGCTGGTGCTCCGGGTCGACGGCGGTTGCCCCCGCTGCGTGGTCACCACCCTGGCCCAGGGCACCCTGGGTGAAGACCTGGAGATCCTGAGGGCGACCGCCCGCCACAACGGCGTGGTGGCCGGCATCCGCCTGAGTGTGGTAGCCCCCGGCCCGGTGGCCGTGGGCGATCCGGTGCGACTGGTCAGACAAGACCAGCCGCCAGGCGGTTGAGGCCCTCCTCCAGCAGGCCGGCGGAGGTGGCGAAACTCAGCCGAAGGTGCCTTCAGCCCCTGGGCCAAACCAGCGGGGGCACACCTCAAGCGCCATGTGGGCGGAACGGAACTCCACTGCGAAGCCCTCTCGCCACTGGGGTCGTACCAGAGCACCACCCGCTTGCGGGTGGCAGCGGTGGATGCAGGCATCAGAAATGGCCGCCATGCCGGGACCGCCACTGAGTGTTGAGGTCCCGAGGCCGGCCGGCAGGGACAGCGACAACGGGCGGAACTGGCTGGAACGAAGCCAGGATTCGGCGTAGGTGAAGGTCTGTGCACCCCGAGCCGGAAAGGTCCAGGTACCGACCCGTGCGCCGTTCATCCACACCGCCAGGGAGCGCGCCCGCGTTGGTCTGCCCATCACCACTCGGCCTTCTCGGTGGGGCTCTGGCGGGGCCGTACCACCAATTCGAGGTCGAGGGCGGCCAGGATCAACAGCAGGCGCTCCAGGGTGAGGCGACCCGGTTGCAACTCCAATTGGGAAAGCCGGGCCTGGCTGGTGCCACCAGCCTTAAGAGCCAGATCCTGCTGGCTCAGGCCCTGCTGCCGCCGGACGCCTTTGAGGAGCCCCCCCTAGCTGGACAGGGGCATGGATCACCTGCTCGCCTGCGGCCATGACCTACTTGGAATCTCAATAAACACCATTTAGCAGGATTCTTGATAAATGCCTTTTATTAGGAATCCGGCTAGAGGGTTCATCGGGCCGTTGGCACCACCACCGGCGGCGGCAGGTTGAGCTGGCGGATGCGCCGGGCAAAACCACGGTCATCGAAGGAGGCGATCACCTCGCAGTCGCGGCAACTGGCGTGATGCAGAGCGTCGGCGAAATCGAGGCCGGACCGCAACCCCGCCAGCGCCTGCTCCAGATCCGGCCGGTCTTCGACGCTGAGACAGGTGTGATTCAGGAGTTGCTCGAATACCTGCAGCACCGCCTCCACCCCAAATCCGTAATAGCCGCGCAACACCCACTCCAGCTCCAGGGCCACGGTCTTGGGCAGAAACAACTCCTGGCCGGATTCGATCAACTGGCGCGCCGCCTGACGCTGGGCTGCGGTGGCACGGTCGGCCTCGGCTTCTTCTACGAAGTAGCGGGCCAGCACATTGGTATCGAGCCCGATCACGGCCGCAACAGGCTGGCGGCATCGAAGTCGACCGGCACCGGCGGGCGCTGGCTCTTGAGCAGACCGAAGCCACTGGCGGGCAGGGGCTGCTGCGGCTTGAAGGGCCGCACCTCGATATGGTCACCCACCAGCTCGAAACAGACGCGGCTGCCCCGGGCCAAACCCAGCTGCTGGCGCAGGGCCTTGGGGATCGTGACCTGCCCTTTGCTGGTCATCGAGCAGGTGCTGGAGGCATTCACGGCCAGACCCAAGCAAGTATTACCTGGTAAGACTAGCGTCTGCATGCTGGCGGCCAGCAGCGAGCAGGAGGGCAATCCCATGGGCAACGACAACCCCTAGACCTAAGATTGATGCTTGATGCGGAGTCATCAGATGCGCACCACCCTGCAGCTCGACGACGACGTGCTGGCCGCCGCCCGGGTGCTGGCGCGGCAACAGCGCTCCAGCCTGGGGGCCGTGATCAGCGAGTTGGCACGCCAGGCCCTGGTGGCCCCGGCGCCAAGCGCCAGCCCAGTCAGCCCCGAACCCGACCATCGCAACGGCTTGCCCCTGCTGCCCTGGAACGCCCAGGGCGCTCCGGTGGATCTGGAGCTGATCAACAGCCTGCGGGACGAACTGCCTTGAGCGAACTGCCTTGAGTAAACAGGCTGTGAGCGAGACAGAGCCGTGAGTGCTGCCCTACTCGATGTGAACGTGCTGATCGCCCTGCTGGATCGGCGCCATGTGCATCATGCGCCTGCCCACAGCTGGTTCGCAGCCGCTCAAGCGCATGGCTGGGCCACCTGCCCACTTACCCAGCACGCCGTGCTACGCATCCTGGGCCAGCCGCGCTACCCCAACAGTCCGGGGCCGCCGGCGGTGGTGGCGCCCGTGGTGGCCGAACTGATTCGCCATCCCAATCACCAGTTCTGGCCCGATGGAATCAGCCTGCTCAATCCAATCGGCATCGATGCTTCCCGGCTGCTGGAGGCGGGCCAGCTCACCGACACCTACCTGCTGGCCCTAGCGGTGCACCACGGGGGCCGGCTGGTGAGCTTCGACCGCCGCCTCAGCTGCGAGGCCGTGGTTGGTGGGCGCGAGGCCCTGTGGTTGATCGATGCGTGAGTCAGGCGGATGACGGTGCGATCAACTCCAGGCCGGGGAAGGCCTGGCGGTAGCGGCGCCGGTCGCGGCTGAGCAGGGGGACCCGCTCCACCAGGGCATGGGCGCCGATCAGGAAATCCGCCAGCACGGTCTGGCGCGAACCGCCCCGGGCCCGGTAGTCGGCGTGGGCGCGGGCGGCCAGGAAAGCGGCTTCGCGGGGGATGGGGCGGTAGGCATAGAGATGGGCCGGCAGCAGCTCGTCCACGGCTTCGATCGTTTCGCAGGCGAAGGCGATCTCGGCATAGACAATCGGATTGATCAGCACGGGACCGCGGTCGAGCCAGCGGCTGAGTTGCTGCTCGCTCCAGGTCTGCCAGCGGGGATCAGCCGTGATCACATCGAGGATCACATTGGAATCGACGAACACCATCAGGGATGCTCTGCGCCGCGGCTGAGGGCGAGCAGTTCATCGGTGCTGAGGCGGGTGCGGAGCCGGGCCCGCCGCAGCCGTTGCAGGCCATCACGACTGGGCGTGAGCGCCGCAGACTCCTTCTCGATCAGAACGCGGCCGTTCTCCACCAGGAAGCGCACTTGGGTGTGGGGCATCAGGCCGCACTGCTCGCGGATCTCCTGGGGAATGGTGACCTGCCCCTTGCTGGTGATCCGCATGGCCCGATGGGAAGGCGACAACAGTAAGAATCTTACTGATATGGCCGATCGGCGCGGCAGCCCAGCCTCAGCAACCCCGCCTTGGCAGCTCCCGCCCCAGCCAGCGCTCCAGCAGCACCTGGGCGACCACATCGTCCCAGTCCCGGGGCGGCTGGCGCAGGCCCTCCGGCAGCATTCGCCGCCAACCCCGGGGGGGCACCAGCTGCCAGTAGCGCCGCCGGGCCGCCAGGGTGGTGCCCCCTTCTTCGATCAGCTGAACATCGATCAGGCCCTTGAGCTTGTCGCGCCAGGGGGCCGAGCCGGTGCCGGCCCCCAGCAACAGCAGGGTCACGGGTGCCTCGGCCTGCCACTGGCGCAGGCGGGCCAGGGCGGCCTGCGGCGCCAGCACCTGGGCGGCCACGATCCGGCTGCGTTGGTCATCGGTGCGCACCAGGCCGCATTTGCTGCGGCCTGGATCGAGGGCGGCGATGGCCCCCGGGACGGCCGCCTGGGTTTCAGCAGCGGGGCGTTGATCGATCATCCGCCGCGGCCATTGGGCGGGATCCAGCGCAGTTCGACCACAACCGGATCGGGCGTATCGGCGGCCACCAGGGCCACGGCCTCCAGGGTGGCCTGCACTCCCTGGGGCCGGGCGCTGAGGGCGCGGCCGAGGGTATTGAAGGCGGTTACATCAAACTGCAGGCCGTCCACCAGGGTTCCCTGGCGTTGGGCCCGGGCAAAGGAGGCCGCCAGCAGCAGGTTCATGCGGCTGCGGATCTCCTCGGGGCTGCGCACATCGGCCTCCAGCACCGTGCGGGCCAGGGATTCTCCCTGGCGTACGACCTGGCGATTGGGCCGCAGATCGGGGAAGGCCAGCACCCGATTCTCGCCCCGCAACACATTGGCCGCCGAGCGAATCGACACCACCCAGGTGCCGGAGCGTTGCAACAACTGCTCGAGTTTTTCCACATCGATGCGGGGCACCAGCAGGATCTGGCGATCGGGCTTCTGACCCGGCAGCAGCATGCCGAAGGCCGTCTGGTTGGCCCGTTGCATCAGGGCATCAATCACCGCTTTGGCCTCTTCCCCCTTGCGCAGTTTCACCTTGGCCGTGGCTAGGGGCTGGCCGCTGGCAATCACCACATCGCCGCGGCGCAGGGCAATCACCTTGGTTTCCAGACCCTTGAGTTCCTGTTGCCCTGCCGTAATGCTGCGCCGCACCTTCGCCAATTCGGCCTCGGTGCGGCGAATGTCCGCATCCCGACCCTTGATGTCGTGGCTGAGGCGATCCCGCTCGCGTTCGAGCCGCTGGCGTTGGTCCTGCAGGGGCTCGAGTTCCTGCCGCAGGGAGCCCACCCGTTGCTGGGCCGCCGCCAACTGGCCGGCCACGACCCGCTTGCTTTCCAGCGCCAGGCTGCGGCCGAGCAGGGCCTGCTTGCGGCCCTGCTCGGCCTGCTGCCGGCCCTGCTCGGCCCGGTTGCGATCCTGGCGGCTGCGCAGCAACTCCTCGCGGTTCTGGGCCAATTCGAGGCGGTTGGTTTGCAGATCCTTCTGGCTGCGGGCCAGGGCGACGCGGCCCTCCCGCACCTTGGCCTGGATCTGGTCCAACTGGAACAGCCCCACCCGCAACCGCTCGCTCACCAGCAGCATCAGCCCCAGCGAAAGGGCACTGATCAGGCTGCCGGTGAGGGCCGTGATCACCACAGCCGTCTTGCGGGGCCTCAGGTTGAACAGGCTCAGGCGGGCCTTGCCCACCATCGAGCCGAGGCGATCCCCCAGGGTGGACAGCACGCCGCCAAGCACGAGCAGGGCCAGGATCAACAGCCAGGCCGACAAGGGAGTCTCCGGATCGGCTCCAGTATCTCTGGCCGCTAGCTGAAGCGCTTGGCGAGGGCGATGGGATCAAACACCGTGATCTTCTTGCGGTCGATCTGCACCAGACCCTCATTGCGGAGATCACCCAGCAGGCGGGTAATCGTCACCCGGGTGGAGCCGATGGCCTCGGCAATGGCCTGGTGGGAGAGGCGCAGATCGATGGTGATTCCCTCACTGCCAGGTACCCCGAAATCCCGACAGAGGACCAGTAGAAAACTCACCAAGCGGGACGACATATCCCGGTGGGTGAGGGTTTCGATCATGGTTTCGGTTTGCAGGATGCGGGAGGACAACCCCTGCAACAACAACAGGCCGACACTGGCGTCCTGTTCAATGGCCCGCCGCACCGAGGTGGCTGGGGCCGTCAGCATCTCGACCCGGGTGAAGGCCACTGCGTGATAAAAGCGGTCCGAACGCTGGCCCGTGAGCAGGGACAACACCCCGAACAGGCTGTTTTCACGCAGCAGCGCCACGGTGATCTCTTCCCCCGATTCATAGACCCGGGACAGCCGTACGGCGCCCCGACGCAGCAGGTAGACCTTTTCGGCGGGATCACCGGGGAAAAAGATCGTCTTGCCCCGCTCAATGGATTCCAGGCTGCTGCCCGCCAGGGTGCGCATCACCTCCAGGAGGGTGGGCGCCACGGCAAGGGCCGGTGATGGGGACGTCACCGAACCTGGGCCCCCCGGATGGGGAGTGCTGGAAAGGCGGGTAAAACCGCTGCTGGCTCCAACCATGTCGGTGGGTCCGGTCCTGGGGAAACTACGGATCGTCCTGGGGACTCCCTGTAGCGGATCACACTGTTTTTACTTGCTGGTGCGTCGGGGGGCCTCAGGGGGCTGCGGCCAGGGCCTCCTTTTGGTGGGCTTGCAGCTCGCTGATGCCCCCCTGGGCCAGATCCAGCATGGCGTTCAGTTCGGGGCGACTGAAGGGCGCCCCTTCGGCCGTGCCCTGGATTTCCAGCAGCCGTCCCTGGCCATCCATGACCACGTTGAGATCCACCGCCGCCCGGCTGTCCTCGCCGTAATCCAGGTCCAGCAGGGGCCTGCCGTCGACGAGGCCCACGGCCACGGCGGCCACCTGGTGGCGCAGGGGATCCTCCAGCAGCAGGCCCTGGTCCCGGAGGCGCCGTAGGGCGATGGCCAGGGCCAGCCAGGCGCCGGTGATCGAGGCTGTGCGGGTGCCGGCGTCCGCCTGCAACACATCGCAGTCCACCAAGAGGGTGCGCTCCCCCAGGGCGGCCATGTCCAGGGAGGCCCGCAGGCTGCGGCCGATCAGTCGCTGGATTTCCTGGGTTCTGCCCGAGAGTTTCATCAGTTCGCGGCCCTGGCGTTCGGGGGTGGAGGCCGGCAGCAGGCGGTATTCGGCGCTCAGCCAACCCTGGCCTGAGCCCTGGCGCCAGCGGGGCACCCCCTCTTGCACGCAGAGGCTGCACAGCACCCGGGTGCGGCCGGTGGCGACGATCAACGAACTGAGGGCAAAGCCCATCGGATCCCAGCTGAAATTCACCGGCCGCAGGGCGTGGTCGGGCCGTTGCTGGGCGCGGGCCGGGGCTGCGGCCGCCGTTGCCACCGGCTCTTGCGAAGGGCTGGACACGGCGGCCACCAGACAAGGGGATCGCAGCGTAGGGGCCTGGCCCCCGGGGCCCCGGGGCGCTATTGGTGGTGTCGCGGCTGCCTCGCTACCGCTACATTCAGGCGATCAGGGCCCGTCCC
>Ga0194059_1000983_pt1 | contig 12555 bp, 6 predicted proteins | sample SepL6211m_MetaG_FD_163426 | JGI IMG/M metagenome (GOLD analysis project Ga0194059, IMG submission 163426) | Anoxic zone freshwater microbial communities from boreal shield lake in IISD Experimental Lakes Area, Ontario, Canada - Sep2016-L626-11m | ecosystem: Environmental > Aquatic > Freshwater >... | reverse complement strand
GACAGGTGACCGTCGACGGTGCGTGCTGAGATGCTCAGTTGAGCGGCGATCTCTTTCGATGTCTGTCCGTCTGCGGCCAGTTCAGCGATCCGGCGCTCCTGAGCACTCAGCGGTACGGGTTCACCCAAGGACTGTTTGGCTGATGCCCCGGCGGCGCGCAGTTCGGCGCGTGCGCGCTCGGTCCACGGGCGCGCACCCAGGCGATCGAAACCGTCCGCGGCTACTCCGAGCGCGGCACGAGCCTCGGTGTAGCGCCGCATCCTTCGCAACCACATGCCCTGCGCCAGAGCGATTCTGGCGTGCTCAAAGGGGAACTCGGCAATTCCGGGGTGGGTGAGCGCGGACTGGTAAAGCTCGCCGGCGTCGGCATCGGGTGCCGTCATCGCCGATATCGCGATGGTCAGAGCCGCCACCCGGGGAGAGATCTCGGCCAGGTTCAGCCGCACCGCCTCGGCGGCGAGCGCGCAGGCCTCGTCTGGCCGAACGGACTGCAGTGCCGCCTCGACCAAATCCAGCATGTCATCGGCCACCTCGTGAATATTGTGAAGCGGCCAGTGTCCCGGTGGGCTGATCCTGACCGCCGCGTGATACGCCGCCTCGTAGTTGGCTTCTGCGAGGCCAACCCGCACCGCGATTCGGTCCGCAGCATCCAGGAGCCGGTGCAGCCCGCGGGGTGTGGACCAGGCTTCCACTTCAGCGGCGTAACGCAGTGCGGTCGCCATATCGCCTCGCCTGGCGGCCAGTACCCCGAGATCGGCGAGCAACTGGTGACGACGCAATTGGCTGCTCGGGATCCGCTGCGCCATCCCCAGGCAGGCCGCTCCGACCTGCTCAGCCTGCGGCCAGAACCCGGCGGCGATCAGATCGAGGACCACGACCCGCCCGCACTCGATGGCATCAACGGACGCGCCGTGCTCGCTCAGCTGTGTGAAAGCCGCCTGGAGCGGAGCGCGAAAATCAGCCATGGCCCCGGCGCAGTACGCCGGGAACGACAGCAGCGCCATCCGCTGCGCCGGTAGGTGCGGCAGTAGCTCCACATACCCACTGAGCATGGAGCGGACGGCGTTCGCGGTGTCGGCGATGTCGTCGACGCCAGTCCGGTACATCAAGACCGCCGGATCCAGCCGCGCCTGCAAGGCGAGCAGGGCGGCGTTGGTCTGCTCCCGATGCCGGGTGTCACCGGAATAGTTGGTGATCGACAACAGTAGGTAGACCAGTCGGTTCAGGGTTTTGTCGTCCAGTGCGTCGGACTTGCTCAGGGCGTCTAGGACCCGACGGTGGGTCGAGGTCACCTCGCCGTCGGTGTGAAACGCACGGTAGGAATCCGCCAGAACCGCTAGGGCCGAATCACTTTCGCCAGTCTCGGTCCGTTCCAGTAGATCCTCCGCATCGCCCACCTGGCCGGCCCGGGCGGCGACGAAGACCGCGTCGGCCAGCAACTCGGTCCGTCGGCCAGGGTCGGTACTCAACTCGGCGGCATTGCGCAGCCACTCGACGGCGACCGCAAGCCCGCCCCTGCGAATGGACACCTTCGCGGCCCGGGCGAGCAGGTCTGCCACCTGCTGGTCGGGTTCGGTAGCCGCCGCGGCCAAGTGCCAGGCGTGCCGCATGAGTACATCCTCATAGAGTCCGGCCAGGTCACGGTGGGCATCGCGGCGGTCCTGCGGGTCGGCCTGATGGATGACCGCGGCACGCACCAGCGGATGGCGAAAAGCGATCTCCCCCAGGGGATTCACCACCAGAAGCCCCGCAGCGACTGCGGGCTTGACATTGCGCATCACATGCCGGGCCCGGGTCGAGGACCCAACGCTGCCGTTGACGCCGTCGAGTGCCGCGCGCAGTAACTCGGCGCGAACAGCCGCATCGAGTTGTCCCAGCCGCCCGGCGAACACCGACACCAGACGCTCAGTCAACGGCAGCGTCGCGGCGCCGGTTTCGATCTGATCAGCACCCCGCGGAAGTTCAGCCAACGCCAGCGGATTGCCCGCCGCGGCGGCCAGGATCGCCCGTCGTGTGGCCGCCGTCAATGGCACCCCCGCGCTCTCCAGCAGCCGTGCCGAATCGTCGGAATCCAGCGGAGTGACCGGCACGTCGGTCCAGCCCGCAGTGGTGAACGCCGACTCATGTGGCACCCGGCGCCCGGCCACGATCCCGATTCGAGGGTGGGTCAGTCGACGGCCCACGGCACTGAGAACCTCCGCGCTGACGCCGTCCAACCAGTGGACGTCGTCGATCACCAGCAGTACCGGTTGGGTGTGGGCCGCCGATTCCAACAGGTTCAGCAACGCCGCCACCAGGGGCAGCACCGCCACCACGGAATTCGGATCGCCGCCGAGGATCGGCGCCAGCACCCCACGGTCCTGCTCGTCCAGTCCGGCCTGGTACGGCTTCAGCCCATACGCCACCTGATTCAACCCGCCCAAGGCGAAGGGTTGCTCGGCCTCCACACCCAGAACCCGCAGTACCTGCCAGCCATCCGCCGTCGCGAGCGCGCAGACCTGATCAATTAGCGCCGTCTTGCCTACGCCCGGCTCCCCGGACACCACAACGGCCCGCTCGGCGTCCTCGGTCAGCACCCGGCTCAGCTGCGAAAACTCGGCCTGTCGGCCGATCAAATCGCTTCCCCCGGGCATGTCTTGATTATCGGGGTAAGCGGCTAAATTCGAGTAATTTCACCCATCCCTGCGGGGGTATCGGGCGATTACGCTGCGGGCCGGTTGTCGGGAGACAGCCGTTGTAGACAGGAGCGGACTGTCGACAATGGATGGGAATCGAATGGCTGGTGGGCCGTCTCGCGAAGTACGGATGTCGGCGTGGCTGGGCGCTGGCGCGCTTAGCGTCGGCATAGGCGCGGCGGTCTTCGGCGGGACTGCGGCAGCACATGCCGATAGCGGTGACTCCTCTGGCGGCGCTCGTCCTGGAACTCGGCCAGCCACCTCAGCTGCCCCTGGCGCCTCGGCCAACACCCCGCATTCTTCCCGACCGGCCGCGGCCGGGCGATCAGCGACCGCCCGCCGTGCTGCTGAGCCCGATGCGACGCATGCCGACACCAGTGCAGATATCTGGCTCTCGGTGAAACCGCGGCGCGCCGCGGCAGCGTCGACGATATCCACAGCGAAACAGGTTTCGCGCTCACAAGCCACACCGACCGGTAAGACGGTCGGCTCCAAGCCGGGTCCCATCGTCTCGCTCTTCATCTCCGACGGCACGCTGTCCCATCCCGACGCGGGCCTGTTGATCGGCAACGGTTTCAGTTTCACCGCCGTCAGCTGTGCAGCGAACGAACAGTGCAACGGTGGCAACGGCGGGCTGCTGTATGGCAATGGCGGCAATGGCGGCAATGGCGGTGTCGGCGGCCAAGCCGGGATGGTCGGCAATGGCGGCAACGGTGGCCCCGGCTCAAAGCTCTTCGGCGGCACGGGCGGGAACGGCGGATCAGCCGGCCTCTTCGGTAATGGCGGCAACGGCGGCGACGCCGAGCGCAGCCTCCCCGGAGGCCGCGGCGGGAACGGCGGATCAGCCGGCCTGGTGTTCGGCAATGGCGGCAACGGCGGCGGCGGGGCCGCTTACGCGATCGGTGGGCGCGGCGGTGACGGCGGGCTGTTCTTCGGCATCGGCGGCCGCGGCGGGCCGGGCGGCCCGGGGATCGTGGACTGCAGGGAGCCCACCTGCTCGGTTTCCGTCCTGGGCGGTGTGGGCGGCCGCGGCGGTTCCGGCGGGCTGCTTTTCGGTCGCGGCGGAGGGGACGGTGCGGGAGCGCTACCGCTGAATGCGCCGCAGTTCACCGGGTACACGCCGGTCTATCCCGCCAACGGCGAAGTCAACACCAACGGAACTGCAGTCAGCTACCCCAACCCCTACTACATCCCGGGCACCGTTGTCGCAGACATTCAACTCCCGGCGGGCCTTGCGCTGAGCCGCTGGGGATTCCAGGGTGGCGGGTTCCTTGCGCCTGACGGAACCTCCTTCGCCCAACTGGCGCTTCCGCCGTTCAGCCAGGTCGTGCCTTACTTCGAATACATCGTCAACGACCCGGCGAGCCTGCCCCCCGGTTACCAGATCGAGCTATCGCAGGTCGCATCGTATTTCGGCCAGCCCGGCGGAGGCGTCCAATACCGAATCATCGATCCGTTCGGAAAGGACGGAACGGTTCAGGCGCTGCTTGATTCCGGATATCTCCGCTATCGGTGAGCCAAATTCGAGTAATTTCACCCATCCCTGCGGGGGTATCGGGCAATTAGTCTCGGGCTCGGCTGTTGACGAAAAGCGGATGTGGGCGAGCGCCAACGCGAAGGGAAAAACGTGATGGGCAAGACCAAGAACGCCGTGCGGGTAGGTGCCGCGGCATTCGCGCTCGGATTGTCACTGGCCGGCCCGCAGGCAGTAGGTGTCGCCTCAGCCGATAGCCCGGACCCGGATTCTGCCTCCGCGTCGGCGGCACCCGATCCCTCACCGGCTCGTGGCGCAGCGTCTCCCCGGTCGGCGACGGAGCGCGCGGCGCGCGCGCCAAGGTCTGCCGCCACGGCGCCCCCGGTGGGGCGTGCAGCCCTGCCGGCCGTGGCGGTGGAGCAGCACAACTCCCGTCCGGCCAGAGCGGCTGCCGCCATTGCGAGGTCTGCGGCGTTACCCGCGAACCCGACGGGTCGCCGTACCCGGCAGGTCTCTCCTGTCGTAACGGCGGTATCCGATTCGGCGGCCATCCCGACGCCGGCTAATACCGTCGCACCCGTCGCTGCCTTTGCGGTGGCACTCACGAATTCCGACTCGGTTGCCTCGCTGCCGACTCCACCCGCGATGGCCGCCGCCGGGACTGATCTGCTGACTCAGGTCAACGCGGCAGTAACCAACTGGTTCGACTCCTCAGCGAACTGGTTGGCGACGGGTCTGCCTGGCGGCCCGGTCACTGACCTGCTGCAAGGCGCTCTGCTTCTGGTGCGGCGCAACCTGTTCAATCAGATCCCCACCATCGACCCCGTGCAGATCAAGACCACGTTCTCCGGCCAGATCCTGGGCACCCTCGGTGCGGTCGACCCGGAGGGCGACCCGCTCACCTATACCCTCACCGAAGCTCCCAAGCTGGGCTCTGTGCAGTTCAGCCCCGACGGGACTTACATCTACACCCCGGGAACGGACTTCACCGAGGGTGACAGCTTCGCCGTCGCGGTCAATGACGGCGGCTTCAACATCCTTGACCCGCTGGGGAATTGGCGCCCGGCCCAGGCCACCGTGTCGGTACGAGCGTCGGATCGCGAAGAGCCGCCGGAAGGCGTGGCCACCAAGGCGTTGATCTATCGAACGTTCGAGGTCACCAACCTCACCTCGACACCTCAAAAGTTGACGGCCTGGTCAGCCACCAGGAAGGTGGTGGAGGTCGCGCCCGTAGGAACCATCCTGCTTCCCGGGGATACTACGGAGGTCTTGCTCGCGCAGTACGTCTTCCAGGACAACGTCGCGGTTGCTGAATTTCGTCCGGTCGACTCCAATGGAAATGCGGTGGTAGCGCCCTCAGGGGGCGGGTTCACGGTTCGACTCGCCACCAGGCCATTCGGATCGACAACCGGTTGCACGGCCGGGAACTGCGCTAGCTACGTTGATGATTACATCTTCGGGAGCCGTGACCGGGTCGCGATTCTTCTGGATCCCCCCGGGACGGTGATCAGTCTGCCCAGCGGGGAAGGTCAGAAGCAGGCCGATGCTCTCAATCGGCTTTGTGGGGGGAGCGGAGGTCCCAAGTGTCGGTTCGTCGCCAAAAACTGGACCAGTAAGGCTTATGCGCCCTGGGAATACGCCGAAGGTGCAGCGGTCGAGAATGACACCACCTCGAATCTGACCACCACGCTTATGGCGAAAACCACGGAGACGTTTTCAACGGGACTCAAGCTGACAGTAAGTGCGAAAACGACCCTCTTCAAGATCGTGGAAGCTTCGGTATCCGCCGAGTTCAACAAGACGTGGACCAAATCCTACGAATTCAGCCAGTCGATCACGCCCACCGTTAAGCCCGGCGAGCGGGTCTTCGTCGTGGTTCGGTCTCCAATTCAGACCGCGACCGGTGATTTTACCGTCGTCCTCGGCAACACGACGTTCAACCTCTACGACGTAACCTTCAACACGCCGGATAGCAATCGTCAGTTGGACTACAGGGCCATCACCGTTCCGATATCCCAGGGGAGTTACCTTCCAACTGATTGAGGCCTGTTGGGCAATGCTGAAGGCCGCTGCTTAGACTGCTGACGCCACACCGAAATCCGCCCGGGGACCTGTTGAAGAATGCGATCCTGGCCAACATCGCGCACTCGCGTGACGTGATCAAGGGCGATCCCGAGCTTGAGGATTATCTGAAGTTCGACGCGGTCAAGATCGCCACTGGGTACTACAGCCTTTCCGACGGCACCGCGCCGTTGTCGTAGAGTCCACGCATGCAGATCCGAGAGCATGCGCAGGCCACGCCCGACAAATCCGCCGTCATCCTCTATCCCAGCGGCACCGTCGTCACCTTCGGCGAACTCGAGTCTCGGGCGAATCGGTTGGCGCACCTTTTCCGTCAGGCAGGACTGCGCGAGGGCGACGCCGTCGCGATCCTGATGGAAAACAACGAGTACTTCCACATGGCGATGTGGGCGGCACGGCGTGCGGGCCTGTACTACGTGCCGATCAACACCCACCTGACCTCCGCTGAGGCCGCCTACATCATCGACAACTCCGCAGCCAAGGCCATCATTGGTTCGGCCGGCACGCGGGGTGTCCTCGAGAAGCTGGGCGAACATCTACCCAAACTGCCGGGTCTGCTGCTGATTGCCGATGATGATCTCGACGGCTGGCTGAGCTACCCGGAATGTGTTGCCGACCAACCGGTTACGCCCATCGATGACGAGATCGAGGGCGATCTGCTGCAGTACTCCTCGGGCACCACCGGCCGGCCGAAGGGCATCAAACGCGCTCTGCCGCATCTGCCGCCATCGGAGGCTCCCGGCCTGATGACCGCACTGGTCAGTTTCTGGGCGAAGCCCGACGGGGTCTATCTCAGCCCTGCCCCGCTCTATCACACCGCGCCGTCGGTCTGGTCGTTGACGATGCAGGCCGCCGGCATCCCGGTGGTGGTGATGGAGAAGTTCGATGCCGAAGGCACCCTCGATGCGATCGCCCGACACCGAGTGACCCACGGCCAGTTCGTTCCGGTGATGTTCACCAGGATGCTGAAACTTCCTGAGGCGGTGCGCAATTCGTATGACGTCTCGAGTCTGGAACGCGTGATGCACGCGGCCGCGCCGTGCCCGGTGCCGATCAAGCAGCAGATGATCGACTGGTGGGGCCCGATCGTCGACGAGTACTACGCCTCCTCGGAGGCCCACGGCTCGACTCTGATCAGTGCCGAGGAGTGGCTGGCACATCCCGGGTCGGTCGGTAGGCCGATGGGCGGGGCAGTGCACATCCTCGACGAGGACGGCAACGAACTGCCCGCCGGTGAACCCGGCGAGATCTACTTCGAGGGCGGCAACGCCTTCGAATACCTCAACGACACCGAGAAGACCGCAGCCTCACGAGACAAGCGGGGCTGGACGACGGTGGGTGATATCGGCTACCTCGACGACGAGGGCTACCTCTACCTCACCGACCGTCGCCACCACATGATCATCTCGGGTGGGGTCAACATTTACCCGCAGGAAGCCGAGAGTCTGCTGGTCACCCATCCCCGGGTGATGGACGCCGCGGTGTTCGGCATTCCCGACGACGAGATGGGCCAGTCGGTCAAGGGCGTCGTGCAGTTGGTCGAACCCGGCTCTGCCAGTCCGGAATTCGGCGATGAACTGCTCACGTGGTTGCGGGAGCGCCTGGCGCACTACAAGTGCCCGCGGTCGATCTCCTTCGAGGAACAACTTCCGCGCACCGACACCGGCAAGCTCTACAAACAGAGCCTGATCGAGAAGTACTCCGCGCCGGCAGAGTAGCGCACCTACCGGATGCACTCGATGAACGCCACCGGCGGGAAATCCATGAACGTCGACCAGCACTCCGAGTCGTAGTCCGCCATTGCATCAGGAGACAGCGTCGGCGAATGCCAACGCACCTCGGAAAAGCCGGCCCGCTCAAAAGCCTCCTCGTGGGCGGCCACGCTGAGGTGATAGTTCTCGATCGTGAAGGGGCCGTCCTCGAGATGGAAGGTCCACTGGATCGGAGTGCCCTCCTGCCACTGCCCGGCGGCGGTGGTCTCGAATCCGTACGTGCGATACGACGGGGTGGCGGTGAGGTCCAGGTCCGGGTTGGTGTTGACCGTGACGAACCGTCCCCCGGGCTTGAGTGAACGGGCGATTCCGTCGCACATCCCCTGCAGTTCCGCCCGGGTTCGGGCGTAGTTGAGCAGGTAGGCGGCAACAGTCAGGTCGACGGGATCCTCCTCGGACAACTCCCGGGCGTCAGCCACCGCGTAGCTGACTCCGAGTGGTTGGCGTGCCTCCTGGGCTTCGGCCAGGGCGATCATGCCCTCCGACAGGTCGAGTCCTCGCACTTGCGCTGCGCCGCGATGCCGGATCAAGCGGGTGTAAAAGCCTTCGCCGCAGGCCAGGTCCAGGACACTGAGTCCGGTGGGGTCGCCGATGAGGTCCATCAGCGTGAAGCACTCGATGAAGGTTCGCCACGGCTGCTGCTTGGATCGCTGGTACTGCTCGGCGATCGGGTTGTAATCGGTTGTCACGACGAACTCCGTCCGAATCGGCTGCGGCGCATACCTATTCGGTATAGCACCGCCGCCACGATGAATCCAGTGAACCAGGCATACGGGTAGATGGCGTCCCACCCGTCGGGCCCGCCGCCCAGGACCTTCACGCTACGCAGGAAACCGGGCACGTTGGGCGCGACGCCGAGTACCAAGGCCGCCATCGCGATCGGGTTCACCCCGGCGTAGCGACCGTTGACGCGATACAGGTCGGGTACGTCGAGTTCCCGACGCCGGATGAGCCAATAGTCGACCACCATGATGCCGGCGATGGGGCCGAGCAGGGCGCTATAGCCCACCAGCCAGTTGAAGATGTAAGTGTCGGCGCTGGCGAGCAGGTTCCACGGCATGATGAGAATGCCGATCACGCCGGTGATCACGCCGCCGGACCGGAAGCTGATCAGGCGCGGGGCGCAGTTGGCGAAGTCGTTGGCGGGGCTGATGACATTCGCCGCAATGTTGGTGCTGATAGTGGCGACCGCCACGCCGAACAGGCTGAGGAGTGCGACCAGGATGCGGGTGCCGTCGCCGGCGAGCAGTGGCGCGTCCAGGCCGGGCGGGGCGGTACTGCTGGTGATCTGGCTGAGCAGCACCACCGGATCCCACAGTGTGTGCGGGTCGCTGCCGATGAGAATGGTCTGCGACGCACTGGTGATGACCACCGCCATCGCACTGAAGGCGATCATGGTGATGGGCAGGCCCAGCGTCTGGCCCAACAGTTGTTCGCGCTGGCTGCGCCCGAAGCGGGTGAAGTCCGGGATGTTCAGACTCAGCGTGGCCCAGAAGCCGACCATGGCGGTGAGGCTGGGCACGAACACCTTCCAGAATTCGGCCGACGTGGCGAAGGTGCTCGGCCGGTCGAACATCGGCCCGAGACCGCCGGCCCGCATGACGACCCACACCATCAGCCAGACGCCCATCAGCAGGATGAGCGGGGCGCTCCAGTTCTCGAACACCCGCACCGCATTCATACCGAACACGATGATGCCGATGTTCACCAGCCAGAAGATGCCGAAGGTGATGGCGCTGGGCACACCCAGACCGAGAATGCTTGCCCCGCCGCCGATGTCATCGAAGGCGGGCCAGACCGCCGTCAGGAAGATCCGGACCGCCTCCCCGCCGATGAAGGTCTGGATGCCGAACCACCCGCAGGCCACGATCGCCCGCAGCAGTGCTGGAACATTGGCGCCGACCGTGCCGAAACTGCTGCGCGCCAACACAGGGAAGGGAATGCCGTACTTGGTGCCGGGGTGCGCATTGAGCAGGATCGGTATGAGCACGATCAGGTTGCCCAGCGCGATGGTGAGCAGCGCCTGCCACCAGTTCATGCCGAGTGCGATCAGGCCGCCGGCCAGCATGTAGGTGGGAAGGCAGTGCGCCATCGCGATCCACAGCGCGGCGAAGTTGTAGGTGGTCCAGGTGCGCCGGCTCGCAGGTGTCGGTGCCAAGTCGTCGTTGTACAGCGGGCTGGCGGCGATGTCGGGTGGCAGTTCAGCCAGCATCGTCGGCCCGACTTCGCCCTCTGGCATCCGACCACAGTGACACACTGATGACTGTGACGCGGCACGGCGATACCGGTGGCGGCGGCCCTCATTTCGACGACCTTGTGGTGGGGCAGGTCTTCGACTCGGCGCCGTCGATGACGATCACCGCGGGCATCGCGGCTGCCCATCAGGCGATCGTGGGTGACCGTCTCCGGCTGGCACTGGACGCGGAGTTATCCCGCGCCGTCCTCGGCGAACCCGGGCAACTGGCCCGCCCGGGGTTGGTGTGCGATATCGCGATCGGCCAGTCCACGGTGGTGACTCAGCGGGTGAAGGCCAACCTGTTCTATCGCGGATTGGCGTTCCACCGGTTCCCGGTGATCGGCGACACCCTGTCCACCCGCACCGAGGTGGTCGGCCTGAAACGCAACAGCGCCAAACCGGGCCGCGCCCCGACCGGTCTGGCCGCATTGCGGATGACCACCATCGACCAGGCCGGTCGACCGGTGCTCGATTTCTACCGCTGCGCCATGTTGCCGTGCAGCACCGATCCCGATGACACCGGCCACGACGACGATCTATCGCAGATCGGTGTGGGCTCGGCACCGGCGGCCGACCCGACCCGACACTGGGACGCCGACGCCTTCCGTCGTCGGGTGCCCGGGCCCCACTTCGACGCCAATATCGCCGGCTCGGTTTTACGCAGCACCGGCGACGTCGTCAGTTCCGGGCCTGAACTCGCCAGGCTGACGCTGAATATCGCTGCTACACATCATGATTCGCGCGTTGGTGGTCGGCGACTGGTGTACGGCGGCCACACGATTGGCCTTGCACTGGCCCAGGCCAGCCGCCTGCTGCCCAACCTGGCCACCGTGCTGGGCTGGCAGTCCTGCGATCACACCGGCCCGGTGCACGAGGGCGACACCGTCTACAGCGATCTGCACGTCGAAGCTGCGGAGGAGTTGCCTGGACACCGCGGTGGTGTGCTGCACCTGCGATCACTGGTCTACGCGGCCGGTGACGGCGAGGATCGCCCGGTGCTGGACTGGCGCTGGCGGGCGCTGCAGTTCTAGGCGCTCGGCGCGCGGCCGGTAACCTTGCGGACGACCCGAAAGGACCGTGCGAGCGCACATGATGAACGACAACCTCGTGGTGGACACCACGTACGGGCCGGTCCGTGGAATCGACGTCGGCCGTGCCGCGGCGTGGAAGGGCATCCGCTACGCCGCGCCGCCCGTCGGCGACTTGAGGTTCCGGGCGCCCGAACCACCGCAACCCTGGACAGAGGTGGCCGATGCCAGTCGGTACGGGTTCGTGTGCCCGCAACCCCCCCTCCCGGTATTTCCTCTCGACCTCGGCGGGGCGGAGAACGAGGACTGCCTGAGCCTGAATATCTGGGCTCCCAGGGGCACCACACCCGGCGACGCCAAACCGGTGATGGTCTGGGTCCACGGCGGCGCCTTCGTGCTCGGATCGGGCAGCCAACCCCTCTACGACGGCAGGCGACTGTCCAGCGAGGGTGACGTCGTGGTGGTCACGCTCAACTACCGACTGGGGGTGTTCGGCTTTCTTGACCTTTCCGGAATGGGCCGCGGGAACTTCGATTCCAACGTCGGGCTGCGCGACGTCCTCGCCGCACTTGCCTGGGTCCGGGACAACATCGCCGCATTCGGCGGCGACCCGAACCGGGTGACACTGTTTGGGGAATCCGCCGGCGCCGGCATCGTGACCACTCTGCTCGCAGTGCCACAGGCCGCAGGTCTGTTCGGTGCCGCGATCGCCCAAAGTTCCCCGGCGACATCGGTCTACGAACATGAACGCGCCCAACGGGTTACCCACCTCGTGCTCGATCATCTCGGTATTGCCGCGGCTGAGGCCGAGAAGTTGGTCGACGTGGACATCCGTGCCCTGATGTCGGCGACCGACAGGGTCTTCGCCGAGATCCCCGTCAACCATCCGGGCACCGTCGCGTTCGTCCCGGTGGTCGACGGTGATCTGCTGCATGACTATCCGGTGCACTCGGCCCGTGACGGCCGGACGCTTCCGGTCCCGCTGATCATCGGAACCAACAAGCACGAGGCCGCACTGTTTCGGCTGATGCGCTCACCGCTACTGCCGATCACCCCGCGCGCGATCACCTCGATGTTCAACGATATCGCCGCCGAACAACCCGATATGGCGTTGCCCACCGTGGAGGAACTCGAGTCCTCTCACTCGCGCTACCGCGGCAGCGGACGCGGCGTGAGCATCGCCAGCGATGTGGGGTTCCGGATGCCATCGGTATGGCTGGCCGAGGGGCACAGCCGGGTCGCCCCGGTCTACCTCTACCGCTTCGACTATGCCACTCCGATCATGAAG
>Ga0194059_1000979_pt1 | contig 12610 bp, 24 predicted proteins | sample SepL6211m_MetaG_FD_163426 | JGI IMG/M metagenome (GOLD analysis project Ga0194059, IMG submission 163426) | Anoxic zone freshwater microbial communities from boreal shield lake in IISD Experimental Lakes Area, Ontario, Canada - Sep2016-L626-11m | ecosystem: Environmental > Aquatic > Freshwater >... | reverse complement strand
TATCATCTATATATTTTTTAAGAGTAGTTTGTATTAGCTCAAAAACTTTAGTACCAATATGTACTTTGTAAAAACTACTATCTATTCCTGATTTTATAATTTCTACAAGTTTCCACATAAAGGTTGTGATATCATCTGCTTTTATTATTTGGTCTAACACATCCCTACTAAACAATCCTCTACCTGGACTAAGACATTCTCCAGCTGTACATAGTTCAGCAGTTATTTCATCATTAGTTGGTATAATTTTCTCAGCTTTGATCTGTATATCAATAGCAGACATACCTGGTACAATAATGTGAATTGATAATTCATTTTTATCAAATACAAAATCAATGTCCCTAACCTCTGTGACTTTTTTTAAATAAATGAACTGTTCTACAGGAAGTTCAATTACAATTACGTCATTATTTATTTTTTTACTCATAGCTCTTAGTTTCTTTATACCCCGGTATCTGTTGATAAGGAATTATGCGATCTCCTTTTACCTTAGCTTGTTCCTCTTTAAGAACATTCTCCAGTTTGTTGTAGTTTTCCCAGTATGTAGAGAGCTCTTTAAGCATAGCTCTTATCTCACTGGCATTACCATCTTTACCTGTAGTAATCTCTTCAGCATCAAGAAACCGTCCTACTTTATCCAGCATCTTCTTAGCACCTATAAAGGTTCTGAGTACTGGTGTTTCATAAAGCTTTTTACACTTAAGAACAGTGTCTACTATAACATCATCCTCAAGAGAAAAAGTAAGGGGTGCCAAGTCAGCCATAACAACATCTTCTCTTTCATCTTCAGGAAGATTGACATAAGGGTTAATAGTACCATCTGGGCAAGTTGTAAAAAATAAATATTTATATACCTGTATGTAGTTCTCCGGGTAAAGTTTTATTATCCTTTCTAACCATGGTATAGCATAGCAAGCATGACTAGGAGTAAGTTTTCTATTTTCTACGTCAAATAAGTTTATTAGCATGATGCTTCTGGGTATTGTTCTATGTGAGGTTGTTTGTTATTACTGTAAGGGTACCAGCTTTTTTGCATTACAGATACAAGCATTTTCTTTACATCTTCTTCACTATAAAGTTTTTGCCCCTTTATCAAAAAAGGTGTAAACCGTTCTAGTACATCTTCTATCATTTCATTAATGATTTAAAAAGTTCTTTTCTTGTTTGATTCCATTTAATAAGATCGTATTCTTCTCTTGCCCATGTACTCATTTTTTCTCCCATCTCTTTTACAAAGTTAGGGTTCTTAATACAGTACTTAATATGTTTTATCCAGTCATCAGGTGTTTCCACCCACATGATGCCGTCTTTACCATAAAGGGTGCTGTATGGAAGCACTTTTGAACAAATAACCGGTATACCTTTACAAGCAGCTTCTATTATTTTTAGTTCACTTTTATAACTATTCCAATCAGTTTCAGCTAATGGAATAATTGCTACATCTGCCTGATCATAGTAACTAATGTAATTATCAAGATCAGTAGATGGTAATATTTTATGACTACCTGTTTGTGAAAAGACACTAGACATTCTTTCCCAGGCATCAGGAATTTTAACTATTACTGGTTCATTTTTTAACTGCTGTTCTTTTGTAAGATACCTAGGTATATGAGTTGCTTTATATCCGGCTAAAATAAACTCTGCATTGTTTTTGATATAAGGATCGCTCCCTATTCTTTTAAACTTTCCCCTAAGCATTTCTACATCATGCACATGAGAAGAACCTGCTACGTAAATAAAGCCCATTTTTTCATGCTCTACAGGCATTGGTTTATATACATCATGTCCAAAAGGAAATGCATTAGGTATAACTACAGTATTCTTGTTGTACTGCCTTATCTTATCCTGTAATCGCATTGTAGTGCAAGTAACTACATCTGCCAATGTAATATTATCAATTACTTTTTGAGCATTGTCTCTCTCCTTCCATGTGTTGTAAAAGTAATGGTTTACAGGAAGGTCCCAGGAATCATCTACATCAACTACAATCTTTATACCTTTCTTTTTAAAAGCTTTTAATTGATCAGGTTGTGTAGCAATAAATTTACTGTACAGAAGAATATCTCCATCTATTTTATGCTCTTCTTCTTGTATCCATAACATCTCTGCAGAGTCTTCTGCATCCCATTGCATAAACTCCATGGGGTTAATAATCCTATGATATGCAATACCTGATTGAGCCTGTACTATAAATTGTAGCTTCATTTTACTAGTTTCTCTTTGTTACTTTTTAACCAATTAACTATTGCATAAACTTCTTTTTTAAGATAAGGAACTTCTATTTCCTCTATACCCTTTACTATAAAATTTCCCGCTTCATCTTTTTTATAAATAGGATAATCGTATTTATCTTCTGATTCTATTTCAAATTTAATATGCTCAATAAACATTGCACCTGGTTGTAGATTAGGGTTGTGCCTAAGCATCATATACATATACAACGATAACTGCAGTGCATAGTGGTAGAAATGGCAATCCTCAAGATGTTTAACAGGTCCCGTCATCATTTTAGAAATACCTTCCCAGTTAACAAAGCTTTTACGATCAATCTTTTTTGAGGTCTTGTAATCTCTAATATATATACTACTATTTGTAACTTCTACATAATCAGCCTGACCACAAATACCTTCTGATCTTAAATAGATAAAGTGTTCTGGGTAGATACCGTCATACAAAACCTGATCAGGTGCATACTTCACACCTGCTTCTACTTTTTGTTTGTGCACCATTATAGAGGAGCTCATTTCATAAAGAGCATCTTCTCTTGTCTTGTGGTACCAAGAACCTAACTCTGCAGAACGGTTTCTCTCAGCATCCCATGCACCTTGTATTTCTTCTACGGATAAACCATACCATTTGTTTGGTCTGGTTGGAGTTGGCTTTTTTACAGCACATTTTTCTACTGTATCCTTAGAAAACGGTTCATGTAAATTACCAATAAGGGTTGTTACACTTAACCACTTAACCCCATCATTAGGGTCAACTGATTCATACCGGTGGCCTTCTTCTATAAATTTAAGCATTAGTGATTTGTTCTATTATTTCAACAGATGATCTTGGTTCATTTATAACCCATTGGTAGTATTCTTGTGCAATAGCAAGAGTATTTTTCATCTGCATAGTACTTATTGCATCTGAGCTTATTGTTATCTGTGTCTTAGCTGCTGTAGCTAATTCAAGGCATTTAATCTTTAAAGCTTGTGTTTCCATTTTTATCACTGTTTAATTGTTTCCAAAGATTGTATTCTTTTTCTGATATCAGGTTCCAACTGATAACTTGTTTACGCAACATTTTTGCTGCAGTAAAAGGATGTATATCAACAACAATTTCATTCCAGTATTCTGGATCAGTAGAAGATGCAGTGTTTGCATAAAGCACCCACCAGTATAGTTTCGGTTCCATTTATTTTACTTTAAGTAGTATATCCCTTTTTGAAAATATAAGGTACTCAATATTGTTTATTGTGATCTTTGCCTCATATCCAGATGGATATGTATACACAATATCATTTACTGCAAGACCGTTAGAAGGTATATTATAACTGCTTTCTGTTGCATCTACCCCTATTGATTTTACTATGGAAGGTACAATAAAGTTTTCAACACTTTCCATACTGTGCTTTACATGCTCAGGTATATAAATACCTGATTTCTTCTTTTTACCTTCTTCAGTTTCTACCTGTATAAGAACAACCCTGCTTCCAAAAGCTTCATAAGGACATTCTACTTCATACGCTTCATCATATGTAAGTTTCTTTTTTTCTTTCTGAAACTCCATTGGCATTACTATGTTTTCCATATTTTCTATTTGTTGTTTTCAAATTGTTTTTTGTAAGCTATTTTATTAATTTCCATTTCTTGCTCATGTGTCATTACTGGTTCCCACAGTGCAACACCTCTTGGTTTACCAGTTTCAGGATCTGTATCACCAAGAAAACATTGTGCACTCATTGCATGACACTTTGCATAAAGATCACAACCACATCCCCCACAACTTTCTTTACCTGGAAATACGGCTTTTAAGTAAGGGTTGTTTAAACCTTTAGGATTATACAAACCGCATTTATTAGTTCTACATATCTCCAGTCTTCTTACTGCTTCTTCTTTTACTTCAGTATTAGCAGAAACATAGGCATTGTAAAAACCTTCTACAATAGTTCCTTTGTTATTCCAAGCTGCTTGTATCTTTTCTTTCAGAGTCATTTTCTTTATTTTTATAGTACTCCTGTTTTAGTTTCTTAGCAACCATTTTTCTTTTCTCCTGTTCTTCCCATAAGGGTAATACTTTTTCAAATACTTTTATTTTATCCTGGTAATGTTTAATAGATTCTTCTGCTCTACATATACGTACTTTATTTCTCATGTATTCAAGCCTCCTCTGTATTTCCCATCCTTTAATGGTCATTCTACCAAGACCCCTTAATGTAACATGAAGCTTCTCCATATTAGAAAGTATCTTTTTATTCTCTTTAATATAAAAAGAATACATTGCAGATAGATGGTCAGCAGGTAACTGTAAAGTATCTGCAACTTCAGGTATTAACTCTTTTACTTTAGTTGGCCTCATTAGATACACTTTCCTTACTGGGACTAAAACATTTTATATCAACCAGTACATTCCCTTTATTCTGTATCTTTAAATCAGGGTGAATACAAAGTAATTTCTTATTCTTCCCTTCCTTAATAATAAGACTTTTATCCTGCAACCTGGTAATAGCATTTCTACTACTTTGAATACTTTGAAAAATACCACGTTCAGTAAGCATCTCACAAAATGGCAATAGTTCTGCACTACCCAATAAACCCAACAGTGTCAGGCAATCAAGAAGTGCAGGACTAATGTTTGTAGTCTTTTGGATATAACAATGCACCATAAACTGGAACCGAATAATATCGGATCTATCCATATTAGGTATTGTTTTATTCCATTTTACTACTTGTATTTCAGCCATTGTTGGTTCTTATTTATTCTCTACTTACTTTGCCAGCTTTAAAATCATCTATAGTATTATAAACCTCTCTGAAGTCTTCTTTCTGAAAACTTTCTTTATCATACCTTGTACCGGTTAAAATAAACTTGTCATCTTCTTTAACAATTTTAGACCAGGTATTATCGCCATTTTGTTTACGGCCTATCTCTTCATAGATACTATAACCCATAGCCTCAATCATTTCATACTCAAAACTTTTCAGATCATCTATCATAACTAGTCCATTGTATGAATAGAAGGATCTATTGAAGCTGCTGCTTCTTTGGCTTGCTTTTCTATCTCAGCAATATTAGCCTGTGCTTGCTTACGATACTCATCCTGCTGCTCAGGTGTCATAGCATCCCACTCAGCTTTCATCTTCTCTTCCTGTTCGTGTATCCGATTAGCCTCATCCTGACCAGCCTTCCACTGACTCAGATAACCAATAGCTTCCAGTTCACGAACCTGCAGTTCAAGATAAGATACCTTCCTTTCTGCAAAAGCAAATGCAAGTCTGTCATACTCATCCTGCATACGCATGAATGGTAGGTTTTCATCAAGATGCTTGATAGTTTCTTCTTTGGTCATTGTCTTTTTTTGCTCTGACTCAGGACCCTGATTAAACTGTCCTTTAATACTCTGCTGTTTTAGTTTTTTGCTTTCCATAAACTTCTATTGTGTATGCATTTAAAATGTGTAATAAACTTTTATTGTGTAAAGATACATTTATTTTTGAAATAACAATATCTTTGTAAAAATTATTTTCATGATAGGCTGGGTCATTCTTCTTGTAATATGTGTTATAGGACTTATATTATTATCCTGTTCTGATTCAGGTCCCAGTTCTTTGAATAAACTTTCTTCTAGTTCTGGTTCTTCTACTTCTAATTCTTCTGCAAATACTGTCTCTGATTTACCTGTAGCAGAGAGTAGTCAGCAAATACCTGCTTCTGATGTAGTAGTAACTGGTACAACACAAACTGCAGATATTGAAATGGCAAAAAAGCAAAAGAGTTATTTAAAGAATGTAGCAACTAATGTAAAAAGACCATTAGATTGGTTTGTTGTACGTAGGGCACAGGATCAGATCAGTGAGGCTGAGAAACTAATATCTGCAGAGTTAAGCAGATACAAAGTAGATTGGTATAGAGAAGTAGCTTTTGAAGGACTAAAGTTTAGTGACTATGGGTATGCCAGATACGACTTCCTTATTGTTACTTCCAGAGGTATACATCTTATAGAATACGATGGCAAGTTTTCTCATAGCACACATGAACAGAAACTAAAAGACACTCTTAAAGATAAGTTCTGCAAAAACAACGGTATACCATTAACCAGGTACAGTAGCAAACACTACTACCATCTCCCTTATGAAATATCAAAACTAATGAACGAGTATGGTATTAAGAAAAAGGGAAAATAAAAAATAGGAGAGATGAAGTAATTGCCGAAATGCCCTTGCTATATCTGGCCCTAGCTTAACTTAGAAATGCAGGAAAATCTGTTAATCTTTCGGTATACTTAATCTGCATTAGCTACATCCCCCCTAATACAAAAGTATATATTTTTGCCTGTTCACGAAACATAAAATGTCAAGTAATGTGAACGGAATACTTGTTTATTTTATATCTTTTTGTGGTGCTATAAGTACCTAAAATGGGTCTTATCCTACCACAAAAGGTTAGACAAAATGTCCAAGCTATTGTCTAAGTTACTTAATGCCTAATGCGATTATCTATTACCCAACAACTTCAAGTACTCCCTTGTATCTTCAACTGATAAAACACGACTGCTAGTAATAGTTGGCAGTTCAATAACAGGGATTCCCATTTCTATTGCCTTATCAATTTCTTTCTTAACACCTGCACTTATTTTGCCATCAGGGAAAGACCTGAAAGTTAATGCGTTACATTCCTGCATAGCTTGTAAAAATACATCCATGCCTTCCGTCTTGTATCGTTCCTGTAGTGCTTCTTTATTTGGGTTTAATATTTCAAAACCTAAATCGGTTAAAGTTTTGATGTCCCGCTTATCTTGCGGTGTGTTGTAAAGGTTAATTGGTCTTGCGTAATAAATTTTTATTGACATGATTTAATAATTTTAGTACAACAGCAAACTATAATTTTGGTACGACATTAAACTACAACTCGTAGCAAAAATAGTAGATATTTGCGACAAAATTCTGGCAAATTTTATACAAAAAATTTAGCACCCCTATTAAGGTATAGATCCTTATAAAAATTTTAGTACCCCCCTATAGCCATGTTGTATATTAGAGAGATGCTATGGCTACCTTCAAATCACTCCGTGCTTAATATCGGCAGGATGCATCCCCCCTGTCTCTCTCATATGAAATATGTAGATTTCTTGAACCAGTATAATGCTGGTGCTGAGTTATGCTTCTCCCCTTGTTTCAAAAACAACAAGGTGCAAAAAGCAATTGCTACTAAGAATGGCATTCACGGTGTGATTGTCTTTAAAGACGTAGCAACAAAAATCTCTGCAAAGCTTAAAGCAGAAATGACCTTAGACAAAGACAATAAGATTGTTTGGTGGCTCAGGTAAAGAGAAGAGGGGACTACACATCCCCTTTTTAGAATCTACATAACTTTAATGCATCACAACCTGTTTCCCAAGGACAGGCAGTTGTAACACAAATCATATTGTTAGTTGAGGTATATTTTAGATATACCCTTGAACAGCAACTAATCGGTCAATCTACTATGTGGGTTTACCAGTGTTACAACTGAATGCAGAGGGGAGTATTCTCTAACAATCTAAACATAAAGCAATGAATCAGCAACTGATTGCAATTGAAGGGTTCTATTCTAAGATGGAAGAACTCAATAAAGAGCTTGATATGGAACGTATCTCTATAGATGAGTATATATCTAAAAGATCTGCATTAGAACAAATGCTTCCCAATAGGAACTAATCGGTCAACTACTAAAGTTGAACCAGTTACAAGTAAAGAAACTGAATACTAAAAGCTTATGAGAGAGAGTCTGGAGATAACTTCAAAGGGCTCTCTTTTATGTATCCCTTTTTTGGGGAAGAACAGTAGGTAACCTTGTGTTGTTACTAAGACCTCTAAATCACCAATCGTGTTACCGGTTTTCAGCATATTGCTTAAAGACCTCTAAATCACTTCTTACTTAATTACGGCACTACAGCCAAGTCAACTAGCAAGACTATAACATGTTCACTGAAGAGAGCTAGACGAAATACATATGTATCTGAACAATATTTATTAACAGCCTAAAAACAAAAACAATGGCAACAGTAAACACAAAGAAAGCACCGGCAGCAATCAACACAGATGCACGTAAAGATGCACAATGGAACTATGCACGTAAGTGCCAGGAAGCATTGGGTAAGAGAGATCCCAAAGCAAGTATGGGATGTTTTGTAATACCTGTATTTACAACAGATGGTAAAGAAACAGCATCTGTAGTAAGGGCTATTGAAAGTCCAACCTTATCTATGGTTATGATTATGTCAGTAGGTGACATGGAGTATGACCCAACAGCAAAGATCTTCCGTGAAGAAAGGAAGAATACCATCATCTTTGCACCTACAGCATTTTTGGGTACTAAATACAAACCAGGTCAGAATATTGGTGGCAAGATAGTAATCAAGTATTCTACTAAAGGTAATGACCGGGACATCATGCTTGGTATAGGTACCAATGTCCCATGTGTTAATGAAGATGGTGAAGTACTTTACCGTACTCAAAACTGGTATCCATCCTTTGCAGAGATGGCAGAATCAGCCAAAAAGAAAGGTAAGGTTCTCACACAGGATGAGTATCTGGATATGACAGCAGATGATGAAACACCAGTAATTGCCAATCTGGAGGAAATTAAAATAGCACGTCTGGCCAACCCACAAGCTGGAATTAATAAAGCAGCAAATGATGGCAGGGTAAGATAAACCCACTAAAGGATAGTGATAGTGTGTAGGAATTAAAAAGCCTACACACTTACCCTTTTTTAGAACCTACTTGGTATGTATTACTATCATATTATTTTTTTATGTAGCACTATCGGCCAATGTATAATATCTTCCATGTTCACTACTATTATATAATATAAATACTACTGATCATTAATCAGTTGTATATTAATAGAATTAGTTATTTGCATGAATTTTCAATGCAGTTATACATAGTGGTTATTCATCTATCTTCATTGGGTGAGGTTTTGCCACCGTGTAGATAAAAACATTTACGTCTGAAGCTTAAAATCGTGTAAGAGATTAGATATAAGTGTTATGTATAACTGATTGTGGAACGTTAATTGCATTGTGACACGTGGAACATTAGGTAAAAGAGAGGAAGAAAGTGGTTAAATGGGTGTATTAATACCTCTTTTCTTCTCTATTGTCCACTATCTTTTCTTTAAAACACTAAAAAACACTCTTTCTTACTACCCCAAAAAAAACCTTCCACTCTATAGCTGGCCACATCTGTTATGTGTATAGACATAGAGGGATAGAAGGGGAAAAGAGAGGATGTGTATAGTCTTATCTACAGGTGTACTGTGGTTATAGGGTATAGTATTGTCGTTTAGTTGTATTGTTATTGATCTGTAATGGTTGTATGGAGGTTCGATTCCTCTGCAGGTTCTATGTATGGTTAGCTCTAATGCGCCAACAGTTATTATGACAAATTCACAGAAGATTACACAGATACAGCAGGAAATAGCTGTTATCAAGAGTAAGATGCATGAGTACTATCCTGGTGGTTTATCTTCAGAAGACCATGAAGATGTATCTGACCGGTATCAGGAGATGCTGGAGTACAATGGGTATTGTGATGAGCAGAGGGAGATTATCTCGGCTCTACAGGAAGATATAGTGGCTCTACAGTCATTACATCCTTCACATACTTATAATGATCCTGCTATTGCTGAGATTGAATGGCCAGTGCAATCAGATGGTGCTCAGAATGAACTCTCCGAAGCTGATTGTTGGGATGGTGATGCTAGTTGGAATGAATAATGTTGTTACCCTGTGCGTAGGATGGTAGACGCTCAACAATAAGGTCTGCAGCAGATGGGATACTCTCGTCTGCAGATATATGTTAATCCTCGATAATGGATGTGTACTTCAGGTATGCTCCATCAGTGAGTTGATAGATGCTATCACAGAGTATCGTGATAACCAGTAGCAGCTCTTCTGTAAATCGTTAGTACCTTACACCTCTATACAACAGTTGGTTGTGTATGTGTTTTATCTGCAGATTCATTCATTCATATATGCAGTGTAGTACCTGTAGTGTCAGCAGTGGTGAGTATGGAGAATTGTACCGCTATAGTAGTACTCCATATGTGTGGCCGATAAGGATGCTATAGTCCTGGCTACACAACTACTGTTGATGCTACAGGTATATACTATAAATAGTAGTTGTTATTAGTTATTGTTCATCAGATAGTAAATAGTGTAGTGTTATGACAGATATCCAGTATAGAATAGCAATACAGCAGGTGTCAAAGACATGCTATCCACAATGGCACTATGATCATGGCAAGTGCTACTATGGTGTTGTTACAGATTGGGGAGTAATAGGTAGTACACCAAAGAAGAAGAATCAATGGAAGTCTGCATATAACTCATTACTGCAGATGAAAAAGATAGTATAATTATTGTTCATTCATCTGTAGTAGAGGATAGTAGTATAGGTAGGTGGTGTGGGTGGCATAAGGCCAGTTCGAGTCTGGTGGGAGTCATGGATGATGGAGATATCCTGTATCGGAGTTCGACTCTTCGAGCATCACCTACCTGTAGTACTACTTTTTGCTATATAGGTATTAGAAGTAAACAACACACAATAGTTCACAGAAGGTAAAACCAGCACATATGTGGTTAGCAGATAGTATAGAAGTAGTTAGTCAACCAATACTATATTTGCATACAGGTCAAGGATGGCTACAATAATAACTTATTAATTCACAATCAAAACTCAAAAACAATGTGGATGGAACTGAATCAAGAAATCCAGGAAGTACCCAAATTAAAAAAAGAACTTGAACAACTCAAACAAGAATGTCTCCAGTTAGCTGCAGATGTACCTAATTGGGATATGATGGAACAACTTTAATTACTAACTTTTAAAACTCAAAAACAAAATGAATCAGATCTTCAAATTTCAGTTCAAAGCTTCAACAAACAAAAATGCTTTGTTAAAAGAGTTTATCGGCACATGGAAGGAAATGGATATGTACTATCCTTCTGTTATTATTGTTAATCGTATACCTGTACAGGAGGAGGAATTAGAACTTGTATGAGCTACATATCAGAGAACTTCCACAAATTTGTACCAAAGTTTGGTAAATACAGTAATGGTCGTACAGCATTAGAATATCTAATAATAGATGAAGATATGCAAATGCTAGTACCAGCTTGCACTGCTACCATTAATTTACCACATATAGAGCTTGCAGATGATGAAGTAATTATAAAAGATTACTCAGAAAATCAAGGTCTATATGAAGAAATGGTAAAAGCTGGTCACATATCTCCTATGATAAGAGATGTTGCATCTGGTTGGATAAGTGCTCCGGTTTGTAAATTATTACTAACTCCTTAAAAATCGTAATACGATGAAAAATAAACTCGCAGATTGCTTTATCCTGTTCTTACTGCTACTGGTGGTAATGTTAGACATATCAGGGTATTATGTGTGCCATACTCCACATCTTCATGTTGATAGAGTATTCCTATGGGGATTCTGTAGCTTCATGACTATTGGTGTATTCCTGATTAATGGTATCTATTTTGGTCTTTTCGATACAAATAAAGTAGCCGGTAAATAGCCGGCTACTATTTTTAACAAGCAAAACCATAACAAATGGAAGAACTATATTTATACTTTGACGGTATAACAAGACCAATAATGACCTTTGACATAAAGGTAATGCCTGAAATATCCGAATGGTGTAGGGCCCTTGCAATGACCTTTATGATAGATGGATACTGCTACAGACCATATAACCAGGATGCAATGAATAGTAATAAATATGAGCTAGATCATATGCACGAATGGGATAAAGATCTGTTTACTAAGATATATAACTCAATCCCTTAACTTTCTTAAATATATTTTATGAAACCACCTGTAACAAGAGTTTCTGAAAAAGTAATTTTTAGTAAACAAAACTTCTAAACCAATTAAGTTTATTAGTTTATCTTTGCACTTTAGTTAGTTAGAGTAAACATGTTTTTATATTTTTAATCAAAACAAAAACAAATAAAATGTTAAAGCAACCAAGTACTGCACAATTAGTAGAAGTTCCTAACGAGGGGCTTATTGCACTTATAGGTGAAGAAGTTCTGATCTTTTGTTTTAATTACTTTTACTATGGAAAATTAGTGGGAGTAAATACAAGCTGTATAAAACTTGAAAAAGTTTATCAAGTATTTGAAACCGGAACCTTTTCAGATAGTAAATTTAAAGATGCTCAAAAATTATCTGATGAGTGGTATGTGCAGTTATCTGCAATAGAATCATTTGGAAAATCATTCAAAACAACTTTGTAGTTATGATATCGTCTCATTTAAAGAAGATAAATAGGTCAGGGTCAGGGTCAAGGTCAAAATCATGGTCAGGGTTAGTGTCAGGGTCAGGGTCAGGGTTAGTG
>Ga0194059_1000977_pt1 | contig 12617 bp, 10 predicted proteins | sample SepL6211m_MetaG_FD_163426 | JGI IMG/M metagenome (GOLD analysis project Ga0194059, IMG submission 163426) | Anoxic zone freshwater microbial communities from boreal shield lake in IISD Experimental Lakes Area, Ontario, Canada - Sep2016-L626-11m | ecosystem: Environmental > Aquatic > Freshwater >... | reverse complement strand
CCGAGGCCCGCGGCAGGAATAACAGCGGTACGCGATCTCATGGAATCCCACGCTAGCCAGATACCATTTGGCACTCGATGGACCTGAGTGCCAACCCCGGAGACCCCAATGCCCACATACGTATATAAATTCGTTGAAACAGGCGAAACAGTCGAGATTTTCCAAGATTTCTCAGAAGACTCGCTCACAGAGGCCAAGCACCCTGTCGATGGCACCATGCGCCCTGTCAAAAAAGTCTTTCTTCCTGTTGGCATCACCTTCAAAGGTGGCGGCTTCTACAAAACAGATAGCGGCAAGTCCGGCAGCACTCCTGCACCTAGTTCGTCTGGCGATTCGTCGTCTAGTGCCGCAGCACCGGCCGCTGCACCTGCGCCGTCAACACCTTCCTCTTCTGATTAAGTGATGCACACATAGGTACCTGAAAGGGTCCCTATGAAACCACTCACAGTTTTTTTGCGCGCCGCACTCGAGCAATTCACCACACTTCTCAATGCCGTCATTCGTGCATTACAAGTACAACGTCGTGCTCAACTCTGTGCCGTCCTCATCGTCTCGGTTGTTATTGGCTTTCTTGTAGCTCGCACCGTGCATTCAACACACACGGCGCAAAGACAATGGGTATCTCAGGTATCAGTGCTCGTTACATCACGAAACATGTCAACGGGCGAATTGCTCACTAACGCCAATACTCGACATGTTGCACTACCGCTCGCAATCCAGCCTCATGATGCGCTCACGGAAATTCCCACTAATGCGCGCATGCGAATTGCAGTGTCATCTCGTACCGCACTCTCGTCGTCCATGATCATTCGCAACAATGCCCGTATTCAGATTCCGAGCGGTTGGCGCGGTGTAGCCATGCCTAACGATCTTGTGGCACCAACAGTCACTGCCGGCGACCATGTTGATGTCGTCACCGCAGACACTGTTATTGCAGCCGGAGCGCTTGTCATTGAGGTTTCACCAACCAATGGAATCACCATTGCTGTCCCTGCGGAATCTGCCGCAGTTGTCGCCACCGCATCACGCAACGGTGACGCTTCACTAGTGCTCGCCACATAGACCTCTGTCCAAGTCGTAGACCTCAGAAAACCTGAGTATTCTTAGGGCGAACATCTACCAGTGGGAATTGCCATGGCATACGGATCAGACGACAAAATCGAATCAACACCAGTCAAAGACTGGGTGAATGACTGGGACTGGTTGGACGACGGCTGGGGCGAAAACGCAATCGACATCTGGAACAGCGTGCGCGAACAATGCCCTGTCGGTTCCACCGAACGTTACGGCCGTGCATTCATGCCCGTCACCATGGAAGCAGTGCGCGACATTGCAAACAACACCGAAGACTTCTCTTCAATTTGGGTCAACGTCAGTCGTCCTGATGCACCACGTGCACCAGCGCCACCAATTACATCTGATCCACCAGATCACCACGGACACCGTCGCGTCATCCTTCCTGCGTTCAACCCCAAAGCCGTTGCCGCAGTTGAACAAGACATGCGCGACTTTTGCCGCAAGCTCATTAAGGACCTTGACGGCATGGATGCAGTTGACGCTGCCGTGCAATACACACAACACATTCCTGTGCACGGAATTTGCATTCTCACCGGATTGCCAGAAGAAGATGCTGACTTGTTCCGCGACTGGATCTACAAGAACTTCCAGTTAGCACCAAAAGACAACACCGTACGTTTGCAGGTTCTCACCGAGATGACGCACTACATCGATGCCATCTTGAAAGATCGTCTTGTGAATCCGAAAGATGACCTTCTCACCACAATCGCGAATGCCGAGATTGACGGCAAAGAAGTTGCGTGGGATATCAAGGTCGGTTACATCCGTCTGCAAATCATCGCGGGTATCGATACAACCTGGAGCGCCATCGGTTCAGGCCTCTGGCACTTCGCGCAACACAATGACGAAGTGCAGCGCCTTGTTGCAGTTCCCAATGATGATCCACTATGGAACACAGCCAACGAAGAAGTGTTGCGTTACTACGCACCTGTCACCATGGCACGCAAAGTAATCAACGATGTTGAAGTTGCTGGTTGCCCAATGCGCGCGGGTGAACAAACACTTGTCACCTTCCCTGCTGCAAACCACGACCCCGCAGCATTTGAAGACGCACACATCTTCCAACTTGACCGTCAAGACAATCGCCACGTGGCGTTTGGCGTTGGCATTCATCGCTGCGCAGGTTCAAACCTTGCTCGCTTGGAAATGTTGGTGGCGTTTCAGGAATGGCTTCGTGCATTCCCGAACTACTCACTCGATAAGTCAAAGAAAACTACGTGGGCTAATGGTCAAGTACGTGGCCCACGTGAAATTCCGGTATTACTGAACCGCTAATACTCTTCTGTCACGGAAGGCACAATGCGTGCGCTCCACGGACGATGCATATCCCAGTGATGACCTACTAAAACGCCGTCGCCCAGCTTTGCCAAGAAATCAGTTGGCCCATCAAAGTCGGGCATTTCTACAAAGGCACTGCCTAAAGCGTGAGGCACATGAGCATCACTGCCAGCGCCCAAAGCCAAACCATATGATTCGCCAAACTCACGCGCACGCTTGTTCAGCGACTGCAACGACGTCTTTGAATTATGCGCCTCAATGGCATCCACCAACCCAAGGTCAGTCAGCTCAATAAGTGACGCTTCAGTGAGATTACGGCGCATTGGGTCGAACGGGTGCGGCACATACATAATGCCACCCTGTTTACGAATCTGAGTCGCGGTATCAACAGCGTTGTCACCAAACGAAATGCGTTCTGTCAAGAACAGTCCAATAATTTCGCCCGTATGCGTACGCACTTCTTCGCCAACAATCACCCGACATATTCCGTCGCCTTCTAGTTCACGTTGTAACCGCACCGCACCTTCAATGGCATTGTGATCCGTTACACACAGCACGTCAATGCCGGCTTCCACTACAGATTCAATGATTTCATCAAGCGTTGTGGTGGAGTCACCAGAAAACATGGTGTGTGAATGCATATCCACACGCACGTAGCCATCACGGCATGGCGTTGCCAGGTGCGGATGTCGCTCTATTGCAGCCGCGGCCGCATTGCCCATGAGCAGTTACGCCCCGCTCATGGTGACATCTGCAATCACCATTGATACGCCAGCTGCACGCATTGGCAACCAGTCGACATCGTTTCCTACAGCCAATACATCAAGCAACATACGCTGCAATGTGGAGGCAATAGTGAACTCACGAATTGGTTCAGCAACTTTGCCGTTACGAATCATGACGCCAGAGGCACCAGTAGAAAAGTCACCAGAGATGGGGTTAACGCCACTATGCAAACCTTGCACGCTCTGAATCAAAACTCCTTCTTCAATGTCTGCAATCAGTTCTTCTTGCGACTTCGTGCCAGGCGTGAGCTGCAATGCCAAGCATCCGACTCCGCCACCAACGGCATTACCTGTGCTCTTTGTGCCAGCGCGACGTGCTGAATACGACGAATGTACGAACATCTGCAATACGCCATCTTTAATCAGAACATTGCGACGAGCAGCCAAACCTTCACTATCAATTTCAGATGCTGTGTATGCACGTGAATCAGTCGGGTCATCAACCAAAGTAATCAGTGGGCTTGCCACTGCTTCACCGAGACGGTTAGCAAACAAACTGCGACCTTTCACCACACTCTCCCCATTCAAGGTGGATCCGATTATGCCAAGGAACTGTGCGGTCACCATTGGGTCAAGCACAACTGTTGTGCGCTTGCTTGGTGGCTTTACTGCACCAAGCAATCCGGTTGCTTTGTTCGCTGCTTCAACGCCAGCTTTTGCCAAATCAAACTCTGCAGGGTTCTTGCCAAGCGCAAACGCCCAACCTGTTTGTGTTTCACCAGCATCATCAGCCATCACGCTGACACTTGCATAGCAACTATTCGAACGACCACTGCTACGAATACCCATGGTGGTTGCAAACGCTTCTTCTGTTGCACCATCTGAATAGTTCGAATCATCAATACGCACGCGTGGGTCTGCACCTACTGCTGCACGCTCAAGTTCTTTTGCAATCTCAATCTTCTTTGCCGTGTCGAACGCATCAAGAGTGTCGTCCCACAACTCTTGTTCCACAATGGCAACACCATCTGGTTCAGCAAGTCCTGCCCATTCGTCAACGCCGCCCAAGGTTGCGTTCTCTCGTGCTTCGGCAAGAACTTCGCGCCATGCAGCTTCATCAAGAGTTCCTGCATGTGAGGAACCGGTACGGCCATCTTTAATAACCCGCACGCTGATGCCCTGGCTTTGTGCCGAAACGAAATGCTCAAGATCTCCGTTGTACACACGAATATCTGTCTCGCGTGAACGTGCAACGTTTGCTTCAATCTGTTCGCCTGGTTCGGCCATTGCAACAATGGCATCGGCAATTGCTTGCAAATCATCAACGGTGTGGCGGCTCATGCTGCGGTTCCGCCAATGGTGAGTGACTTCACACGCAATGTTGGCTGGCCATCGCCCACAGGCACGCCTTGGCCATCTTTGCCGCACATTCCGGGGTTACCCATTGCAAAGTCGTTGCCCAACATGTCAATGTCTGCCAACACTTGTGGTCCGTTACCAATGAGATTGCTCTCACGCAATGGCTCGGTGATTTGGCCGTTCTCAATGAGGTATGCCTCGGTCATGCCGAACACAAAGTCACCGCTTGCAGTGTTGACTTGTCCGCCACCCAACTTGGCTACATATACGCCATATTCCGTTGCGCGCACAATGTCGTCTGGCTCGTCGCTGCCGTTCAACACAAACGTGTTGGTCATACGAACCATTGGCAAGTGTTCATAACTTTGGCGACGTCCGTTACCACTTGGGGCACGACCTTCTTTATTGGCACGAATGTGATCCCACATGTAATCGGTGAGCACACCGTCTTTAATCAGAACATTGCGCTGGCTTTCATGACCTTCGTCATCAATTCCAATTGCCCCCCACTCGCGGCTCATCGTGCCATCGTCAACAAGTGTGACAAGAGGCGATGCCACCTGGTCACCCACGCGGTTTGCATACACACTTGCGCCACGTGCAACAAGGTCTGCTTCTAAACCATGACCACATGCTTCGTGAAACAACACTCCACCTGAACCGCACTTGATAACAACTTGCAAGGCACCACTTGGCGCAGGACGTGCACGCAATTTGGTGACTGCCTGGCGAGCTGCACGCTCTGCCAATTCATTAATGTTTTCTTCTTCGAATAATTCAAACCCAATGGTGTGGCCCAATGAGTCGTATCCGGTTTGCATACCGGCATCGCCGTTAGCAACTGCACTGACGCGAAAGATTGTGCGCACTTGCTCATCAGTTGCAAATACTCCGTCAGAGTTAGCAATCAGAATGCGACGTGTTGCATCGGAATACCCAGCTGACACTTGCACGATGCTTGAATCAATTCCACGTGCTGCATCATTAGCAATCATCAACAGTTCAACCTTGCGCGCTTTCGGCACACTTTGTGGCGCAATGCGCACTGTGTTCACGGGGTGACGCTTTGCAGTTCCTAAAGAAACGGTGTGTGTTCCGCCATCACCAGTACTTGCAGCAGCAGCTGCTGCACCTGCAGCTGCCATAAGACCCGCTTCAGATAGATCAGCTGTGTATGCAAAGCCTGTGGTCTCACCATTAATAACGCGAATACCTGCGCCCGAGTCGCGGCCGCTTGAGACTTGCTCAACCAACCCGTCATCAAGGCTTGCTCCCATTGAGCGTTTATCTTCAATAAACACCTCGGAGAACCCGGCCCCAGTGGACCGCCCCTTTGCTAGTACCCGCGACAAAACGCTGGAATCGAACTCATGTGACAGATCAATAAGGCTCACCTTGCCAAGCCTACTGACGGCGTGAGGCGCCAGCCCTGCGCAGACCTAATGTAGAGGCACCATGACCGACGCCATCCCGACCCCTGCGCCAGACGAGGTGCGCGAGCACCGCACGTGGTGGTGGAAAGAGATCCTCATCATGGGGGCGTTTTATTTCATCTATTCGCTCACCCGCAACCGATTCGGGTCCATTCGCGTTAAGGGCGATGACATTCCAGTGCATTCCTTTACTAATGCCATGAAAGTCATCCGGTTCGAACGCGCCGTCGGTTTGTACCACGAGGAATCCATCCAGCAGTTGTTCCTTCCATATAAGTGGGTCCTGCAGCTCATGAATACGTATTACGGCACCGCTCATTTCATCGTCACCATCACTGTTTTCTTCGTACTTCTCAACCGCCGTAAAGACGTGTTTCCACTATTCCGCAATGCGCTCGCAGCCATGACTGGTCTTGCCATCATCGGTTTTGCCATGTTCCCCCTCATGCCGCCTCGATTGCTTGATGCGCCGTGCCCTGGCACTCAAAAAGTCATTGTCGCCGGCGCTGAAGTTGTGAAGCAGACGTTTGGGGGCGACTGCATTCCTACGAAACTGCGTAACTACAACGGCGCAACCGAATTCGGATTCGTTGACACGTTGAAGGTCTATGGCGGACCATGGGACTTTGATTCAGGCGGCGTAGCTAAACGTTCAAACCAATACGCAGCCATGCCAAGCCTTCACATTGGCTGGGCATCATGGTGTGCGTTTGCTATCTGGCCTCTTGCGCGTCGTAAATGGATTCGCGCAGCAGTGTTGTTGTATCCGGCGCTCACATTGTTCTGCATCATCGTGACTGCGAACCACTATTGGGTTGACGGCATCGGCGGACTACTTGCACTCGCTGGTGGTTTTACCCTTGGCGGTTTATTACATACGTGGAATCAACGACGCCTTGATGCAAAGTTCGAACAATTCCGCACAGCGCACCCCACAAGCAACACGCTCTAATTTTTAGAAACTGTGGTAACCACCGTCAATGGTGATTACATCGCCAGTGTGATACTTGCTTGCGTCGCTTGCAAAGTACGCAGCGATTCCTGAAAAGTCATTGGGGTCTCCCCACCTGCGCAACGGCACGCGCGGCAACACCTTTGCAATGAACGTGTCCCAGCCCAATGCGGCTTCGGTCATTTCACTTTCAATCCAGCCAGGCAAAATTGCATTGCACCGAATGCCATGACGTGCATGTTCAACAGCAATTGCTTTCATCATGGAAATCACGCCGGCTTTTGATGCACCGTAATGTTGGCCGCGTGCTTGTCCGTAATAGGCAGAACCTGATGTCGTAAACACCACTGCCCCGCCGTTACCCGCCGCCACCATGTGTCGTACTGCAACTTGTGCCGTATAAAACGCACCATCCAAGTTCACGCGCATCACTCGATGCCATTCGTCATCGGTCATAGATACGAAACTTTCTGCGTGTCCGCCAACACCAGCGTTTACGAAACACGAATCAACCCGACCCAATGCTTCCACGGTCGCAACAAATACAGCTTCTACTTGTGACTGGTCGCCCACATCACAAATGAAATCGGCCACACGCACTCCCATCGATTCAAGTTCTGCTCGAGCTGTTGCATTCTTCGAAGCATTCGTGCCCCAGATTGCAATGTCGCACCCACGACTTGCAAGGCCTCGCGCCATGCCGAGCCCAATACCCCCATTGCCGCCAGTGACCAAAGCCACTTTTCCGTTCAGATCAAAGATGTCAGCCATATGGGCACCGTAGTTGTTGTCACTAGGGTCGCAACGACCCCGAGAGATAGCCTTGGAACCCATGGCGATTCTCGACCGCATCTCCCAACCGGCCGATCTTCGCGGCCTCACGGCAGATGAATTGGCATTGCTGTCATCAGAGATTCGCGACTTCATTGTCAACGCTGTCAGCGAAACAGGTGGCCACTTAGGTTCGAACCTTGGCGCTGTTGAATTATCAATCGCTTTGCATCGCGTATTTGAGAGCCCGATCGACCCCATCTTGTGGGACACCGGTCATCAGGCGTACGTGCACAAAATTCTTACTGGTCGTAAATCTGGTTTTGCTGCATTGCGCCAACAAGACGGACTATCGGGATACCCGAACCGTGAAGAGTCACGCCATGACTTCATTGAAAATAGTCACGCTTCCACTGTCTTGTCATACGCGCACGGGTTAGCTGTTGCGCGTGATGCTGGCGTTGCACCGCATCGTCACATCGTTGCTGTGATCGGTGATGGTTCCATGACTGGTGGTATGGCATACGAAGCATTGAACAACCTTGGTCATTCAAACAGTCGCGTCATTATTGTGCTCAACGACAACGGCCGCAGTTACGCACCCACCGTTTCTAATCTCACGTCTGCTGCAGGGTTTGAACCCGAAGACGTTCTTGAAGAACAAAAACTTCCTGACCGCGTCACAGGAAAACTGTCACGCGGGCTGACAAAGATTCGTCTGAACCCTGTGTATGTTCGACGTCAGCGCAAGTTCGAAGCGTTCTTGCGTGAGATTCCCGTTGTCGGTAAACAAGCAGAACAAGGAATGGAAGCATTTAAGGCCGCCGTTCGTGAGTTCTTGCAGCCGCCTTCCTTTTTTGAAGCTCTCGGTGTTCATTACGTCGGCCCATTCAATGGCCATGACATTGCAGAACTCGAAAAGGCATTCGAATCAGCGCTCGCTCGTAACGATGAAGGCCCGATTGTCATTCACGTGCTCACACAAAAGGGCCGTGGCTATTCACCTGCAGAAGATGATGACGAAAAACATCTGCACGACACACCGAAGTTTGACCCCATCGATGGCCCAGCCAAAACCGCACTCGCTGGCTACACCGGTGCATTCAGTGAAGCGCTCTTGCGCGAGGCTGCTGCTGACTCGCGCGTTGTTGCAATCACTGCTGCAATGCCAGGGCCAACTGGACTTCTTGATTTTCAAGAAAAATACCCTGATCGGTTTTTTGATGTCGGCATTGCAGAACAACACGCAGTAACTGCTGCAGCCGGAATGGCTATGGGCGGTTTGCGTCCAGTCGTTGCCTTATATTCCACGTTCCTGTCACGCGCATGGGATCAAGTTGTCTACGACGTTGCATTGCATCGTCTGCCTGTTGTCTTTTGTCTCGACCGCGCAGGCATCACTGGCGATGACGGCCCAAGCCATCACGGCGTCTACGACATGGCATTACTTTCCAAAGTTCCCGGCATGCGCGTACTAGCTCCGTCATGTGTTGAGGAATTGCAACAGATGCTGCACGATGCAATGACACTGGCAAACGAAGGCCCCGTTGTTATTCGTTACCCGAAAGGCACTGCACGTTCTGTTGGTGCCGGTGCAATCGGGTCTGGCACAACATCGCACACACTCACATCAGGAGATGGCCGCATTGCAATTCTTGCTATCGGCAAAATGGTCGGCGCTGCAGAAAAAGCAGTCGAGTCATTAACTGCCGCTGGCATCAACGCCACTCTTATTGACGTGCGTTGCTGTGCCCCGCTTGACCCCGCCATGATTTCACTTGCTGCATCACACACCACAGTTCTTACTGCTGAAGACGGCATTCTTGATGGCGGCATCGGCGCATCTATTGCAACTGCTATTCACGCACTAAACCCTGCAACTCGCGTTGAATCACTTGGTATTCCTACACAGTTCATCCAGCACAACAAGCCCGATGTGATTCTGGCCCGTTATGGCCTCGACGCTGCCGGAATTACCGCAGCTGCCACCCGCCTCATGCAATAGCGTGGGGCTATGACTTCGAACGCAATAGACCTCGCAGCTGAACTGCAATTCGCGTTGTCGCTTGCCGACGCTGCTGACGCTCTCACTCTTCCCCGCTTTGCCTCTCGCAATTTCACAGTTGATCTCAAAGCAAACCAAACAGAAGTCACCGAAGTTGATCGTGGCACTGAAACCCTCATCATGGATCTCATTCGTGCACAACGTCCTCACCACGCCTGGTACGGAGAAGAACACGGCTCTGGTGGCGACGGTGAATACACATGGGTTATCGACCCCATCGATGGCACATCAAACTTTGTGCGCGGTGTTCCCGTTTGGGCAACTCTGATTGGTCTCGTGCATCGCAACCGCGGCCCCGTGCTTGGTGTTGTGTCTGCACCCGCAATGGCAACTCGCTGGTGGGGCTACGAAGGCAGTGGAGCATTTTGCAATGGACACGCCATTCATGTCAGCGATGTCACGTCTCTCTATGACTCTCACCTCTCTATTACGGCAAACGATGCATGGAACAGTGCCGGCAAAAGCCAGAACATTGCACGCCTCACGCAAACCGTGAAACGTGTCCGTGGCTTTGGCGACTTCTGGCAACACATGTTGGTTGCTCAAGGTGCAGTTGATATCGCAGTCGATGCAATCGGACTCGAGCCATACGACATCGCAGCGTTAGTCCCCATCGTTCACGCAGCAGGCGGAACATTGTCAGATCGAACAGGCACACCTAACTGGCGCGCCGACTCTGCCATCTCCACCAACACTGCGTTGCATAACGATGTCATCGCAATCTTGAACTCCTGAGTTCTCTTTCCGCTAGCAGTGCCTCTCGGTACACTTATTAGTACACAAACCCGTCAATGGCCCGATGCGAAAGCGTCGGGCCATTCTCTTTCCAAAATCAAAACCCGATTCACACATAACTGTTGAGGCCGATGTGGTGTAGTGGCAGCATGTTGGATTTGTCAACCCAAAGGCAGCGGTTCGATTCCGCTCGTCGGCTCCTCACAAAACAAACGGCGGTGCTTGTGCACAGCTCTACTGCATTGACGATGCAGAACAAGCCAAGTAGTCAGAGGCGGAACCGCAAGGTTCCGCCTCTGTTTTTTGACTATAGACTTCCCTTTGGAATGACAAGTCTGATCAGGAGCCCCGCGGTGCAAACCGCGGGGCTTTTGCTTTTCCCGTACACTCATGATTGGAATGACAGGACCGAATAGAAACTGTCAGCCCTATGATGAAGTTCTTGGGTTGACAAGTCCGAGTAACAGCCTCGCGGTGTAAATCGCGGGGCTTTTGCTTTTCCGCGGTCAAAGCCCCGCAAAGAACCACAACTACACTGACCTCATGAGCCTCACCGAGCAGACCGGCAAGAAAACCGTCATTCGTAACGCACAACTGGTCGACGGCAGTGGCGCACCGCAGACAACTGCTGACGTCATGTTTGAAGATGGCATCATCCGCGAAGTCTCGCCAGCAGGCAAAGCACCAACAGCTCACGCACACCGCATCATCGATGCTGATGGTCTTTTACTTACTCCTGGCTGGGTAGACATTCACACCCACTACGACGCACAAGCAACATGGGACCCCTGGCTCACCCCAAGTAGTTGGCACGGTGCCACCACTGTTGTCATGGGTAACTGTGGTGTTGGGTTTGCACCTGCTCATGAAGATCGCCACGAATGGCTGATCGAGTTAATGGAATCAGTCGAAGACATTCCAGGTTCAGCAATGACAGAAGGTCTCACATGGGGCTGGCGTTCGTTTCCTGAATACCTAGACACTCTCGATGCTCAACCTCGCGTCATCGACATCGGCACACAAATTGGCCACAGTCCCCTACGCGCCTATGTCATGGGTGAACGCGGTGCGTCTAACGAACAAGCATCCGATGCCGACATCTCCTCTATGTCTCAAATGGTTGCTGAAGCAATGGCTGCCGGCGCTCTAGGTTTTTCCACCAGCCGCACCCCTATTCACAAAACAAAAGCGGGCGACGTCATCCCTGGCACCCACGCAGAACAAAACGAACTCTTCGGCATTGCACAAGGTCTCGCCAAAACTGGCGGCATCTTTCAGTTCGCTCCTGAACACAAGATTCTCCCTGTTGATGAATGGCCATGGATGCGCGAACTCGCCGGCAGTTTCCCGAACGTCACAGTGAGCGTGAACCTAAACCAAGACGACGCAGCACCAGACGTGTGGAAGACAGTTCTCGCCCAACTAGACACCGCTCAACAAGACGGCCTCAACATCGTCGCCCAAGTTGCCGGACGTTCCATTGGTGTTCTCATGTGTCTCGAGGGAAGCTTCCACCCTCTTGCCTTCCACCCTGCATGGCAAGACATCGCACACTTGCCACACGACCAAAAAGTCAAAGCACTCAAAGATGCGACATTGCGCAACAAGTTCGTCAATGAGGTTCCTCGCGACAATGGCTTCTTTGAACACATCGTTCTTTCACGTCTCTGGAAGATGTTCCCCGTTACAGACGCCAACATCAATTACGAACCAAACCCAAAGACTGATTCCATTGATGCCCTCGCCGCCAAGCAACGCATTGTTCCTATGGACATGGTCTATGACCAACTCCTTGCCAACAACGGCACAGGCATGATCTACATGCCGTTCTTCAACTATTCATATGGTGACTTGTCAATGACACATGAGTTGTTGCAACACCCACACACCCGCAACGGCCTCTCTGATGCCGGCGCACACTGCGGTGCCATTTGCGACGGCGGCATGCCAACCTTCTTACTGACTCATTGGGTGCGCGACCGCGCCCGTGGTCCTCGCTTGCAACTTGAACACATGGTCCACCGCCAAACTCACCAAACAGCAACCATGTATGGCCTCACTGACCGCGGTCTCATTGCACCTGGTCTACGCGCAGACATGAATTTGATTGATTACGAATCACTCAACTTCGACATGCCCTCAATGGCCTATGACTTCCCCGCTAACGGCCGCCGCCTCGTGCAACACGCCAAGGGCTACGAAGCAACATTCGTCAACGGCAC
>Ga0194059_1000976_pt1 | contig 12617 bp, 10 predicted proteins | sample SepL6211m_MetaG_FD_163426 | JGI IMG/M metagenome (GOLD analysis project Ga0194059, IMG submission 163426) | Anoxic zone freshwater microbial communities from boreal shield lake in IISD Experimental Lakes Area, Ontario, Canada - Sep2016-L626-11m | ecosystem: Environmental > Aquatic > Freshwater >... | reverse complement strand
CGCGAGCGCGAACTTCACCAGCGCGAACCTCGCCAGCGCGACTCTCACCAGCGCGACTCTCACGAGCGCGACCCTCAACAGCGCAGCCCTCACCAGCGCGAACCTCACCAGCGCGAACCTCGGTAACGCGAACCTCACCAGCGCGAACCTCAGCAGCGCGAACCTCAGCTACGCAAACCTCAACAGCGCGAACCTCACCAGTGCGGTGGTCGTCGCCGCGAACCTCAGCTACGCGAACCTCATCAGCGCGAACCTCACCGGAGCGAACCTCACCGGAGCGAACCTCGAAAACACGTACCTCATCTTCGTTTCGTACACCAACAAGACCGTCTGCCCCAACGGAATATTTGCTACTTCCAGCAACTGCCTTGTGCAGCCTTCCTAGGCGTGATGAGAGCGAGAGCCGAAAGCAGGGGACCACGACCTACAGGTGAGAGGCAGTGGCCAGAAGGCCGCTAAAGCCGGTGCAGGTGATGTCCGGTGATGGTGAGCAACACCGCCTGCCCCAACGGCGCGGTGACCAGTACCGGCTGCTGACCTCCCTCGTGCAGGCGCTCGGGTGAGCCTGAGTGCCTGCACCATTGGGCTAAGGGCGCCCGCGGAAACGTGCCTAAGGGCACCCAGTTACGACGACCGCCGGCCCCTCCCGCGAGGGTGCACCCCTCCACCCTCAGGGGTGTGGGGGCGAGGCATCACCGAGGCATCAGCGCGCTGTCATGCGTCGCGCTGCTCCCCGCCCATCCACATCACGGGAACCCCGGCGGCCGCGACGTTTCCTATGGGCCTGCCGCCCGCACTGGGCTTTAGGGGGCGGGCACCGCGCGGAACACGTAGGTGCCACCCGTTGACGCATTGATCGTCGTGCTCCAGGTGGGGCCGCTGCCTGCCGGAATCGTCCACTTGGCGGCGTACGGGCTCCCGTTGAAGCTGCCGGTGGGCACGGTGGCGAAGTCGGTGTACTCGTACATCGTGTAGGCCACTGACTGATCGGGAATCGAGGCCGTGGCCGTGAGCGTCATCGGTTGCGGGGTGGGGGCGGCGGACATCTGCTGTGTCGGTCCTGACCCTGCCTGCTGGCCCTCATTGTTGACGCTGGCCGAGAGGCGCACGGGGATGGTCACGGGGCCGCCGGGCGTGTCGTCGACGATGCCGGTGATGGCGATGCCGTAGTCATTCTCAGATGATGTCTGGCCGGTGTCCGGGATTGAGTACAGGTATGGGCTGCAGCCGTTGGCATTGCACTGTCCTGGCACGGAATCGGCCGTATCGCTGCCCTGGCGCACCTTCTGGAAGACGCCGAAGGGGTACGTGTAGAGCGACGGCGTGTTGGTGCCGGTGTATCCAGAGCCCCAGTTGGCCGCCGATGACGCGAACGGGGTGTAGAGCGCGTTGTCGCCGATGGTGATCTGGTCGGTGGGGTAATAGGTGCTGTCGCTCAGCGGGCGGCTGGAGCCGATGCCCAGTACGGGAACGATGTGATCGAAGGCGGGATCAGTCTCGTTTGCGACTATCGAGTTGTTCACGTACACGCCGATGATCACCCGTGCGCCCCCCACCACGTTCTGCTTCACCCAGGAGAGGAAGTCGTGCGACGAGGCCTCGTCGGTCGAGTCGTACCCGGTCGCGGTGAGCCGCATCTGCTGTGCGGCGGCGACCCATGTGGGCGGTGGGCTTGCCGTAGGGGGGAATCCGAGCATCAGCTGGCTGGCTTCCAGCGTCTGGTCCGCCGGCGGAGTTGGGTTACCGTTGGCCAGTTGCCGTGCGGTCCACTGCGACATGTACTGCCCCAGGCTCATGCCCGCCTCGATTACGGCCGTTTCACCGCAGTAGCCCCAGTTGGCCATCCACTGCAGGCGTGGGGTCATGGGGGCCGTGACCGTGTACGCCGGCGGCTTCACGATGGTGTCGCTCGCGCAGTTGGACAGCGTGTCGAGCGCGTCGGCGTACACGGTGTCCTTTCCCGTGCCGCAGTTGATGGCATCGGCCCCCGGGCCACCGGTGATGACGTCGTTGCCTGGGCCACCCATCAGACGGTCATTCCCGCGTCCGCCGGTGATCATGTCGTTACCTGGGCCACCCCTGATGGTGTCGCGTGCGGCACCGCCCGTGATGACGTCGTGCCCACGTGTGCCCGATACCGTGGCGGCGGCTGCCGGCACCGCGGCAGTCGCGAGCATGAGTACGAGGGCGATGGGGTGGAGGTGCATCAGGACGTTTCTAGCGGATGTGCGCGGGGCCAGCACGCCCGACGGGTATCACCAGCACCGCCTGCTGACCTCCATCTCCTACCGGGGTGGCTCAGGTACCCGCTGAGTAACCCCTGTGCTCAGTTGCCCCAAGGCACAGGATGCACCCGTGCATGTGGGCTCTACCCGCAATAGGGCTACGGTGACTCCACTCGCCACAAACCTGGAGACTCCCCATGCGCCCCCGCACCCTCGCCGCCCTTGCAGCAGTGGGCCTTGCTGTTGCGGCACCTGTTGCTGTGGGTATCCCAAACAGCGTGACGAGCATCGGGATGGTCGCAGTACCTGGGGCGACCCTCGGTACCGGCGCCAAGACCTGCACACTGAAGCCCGGCGCTGATTGCTCCCGTGTCGCCCACAGGTGGACCGCTGAGTTCCACGGTGACGCGCATGGTGCGAACTTCAGGAAGGCCGATCTCCGTGGCGCCGATCTCCGTGGGACTGACCTTCACGGCGCAGACTTCCGTGGGGCGAAGTTGCGTCATGCGGACTTCCGGGATGCAAACCTGACGGGCGCGCAGTTCGGGCCACCGAAGCGGGCGGGTGCGCGTGCGAATCAGGCGCAGCCTGGGCCGTCGTGCAGTCCAAACTGCTCGGGTGCGAACCTCAGCGGGGCGAACTTCACAGGCGCCAACCTCGCCAGCGCCAACCTCACCAACGCGAACCTCATCGGCGCGACCCTCATCAGCGCGAACTTCACTAACGCGAACCTCACCAACGCGGACCTCTCCTTCGTGTACCTCAACGTCGCGAACCTCACCAGCGCGAACCTCACCAGCGCGTCCCTCAGCCGCGCGTACCTCTACGGCACGAACCTCACCAGCGCGAACCTCACCTACGCGAACTTCTACTTGGCGTACTGGAACAACACGACCTGTCCCGACGGCACGGTGACCAACACCGGCTGCTGACACCGGCGCGCCCGTTACCCTTCCATCACGCGCACCGCACCCGGTACCCGGTAACGGATTCGGTGCGCGCTACCCCCCCACATGTGCTCAAGTGCGCCATCGCCGCTCACTGCGTACGCGCAGCGATGGTGATAACCCAGTTATCCGACACAAAAACACCCTGCGACACACCCGGAAGCCGCTCTTCGCGGAACGGGCGTCGCAGGGTGAGCCGCGAGCTGCATCAGCGGATGGTCACCCGCGTGCGTGAGCTGGAGGTGCGTCCGTCGGTACCCGTCATGGTCAGCGTCATGGTGTAGGTGCCGGCGGCTGCGCGCCTGCCCTTGATGCGGCCATTCCAGGACACCGTGTGGGCGCCAGCGAGGATGGGTGTGCGAAACCGAGTGCGCACCTTGCCGTTCCGCTTGATGACCACAATCCCCGTTCCGGCGGAAGTTGAGATGTAGTGCGCCTTCGTCGAGCCCCCTGCGGTGGCCGCGACGGCGTTCTCGCGAATAACCACGGCGGTCGGAGTGACGTTTCCGGCGGGGCCCTGGGAGCCCTCCGGCCCCTGAATCCCCTGAGCACCAGGTGCACCGGGAGCACCGGGCGCACCGTCCGCACCGGGCGCGCCGGGGCTTGGTGCGCCGAGGATGTTGGTGGCGGCACCATCGGTTGTGTTGCCGAACACCTGCGTGTCGGCGTACTGGTTGATCACGCCCGTTCCGCTGGCAGCGAGCCCAAGGGTGTTGGCGAAGATCGTGGATCCCTGCAGCCAGGCGGTGCTGCTGTCGGCAGCGCTGATCGCGGTGCCCACGCGGGTGATGGTGGTGTTGCGGACGGCGGCGGCGGTGGCGCCCGCCGTCGGCGCAAGCACGATGCCGTCGCCGGTGGCCGGGTCGGCGTTACGGATTTGCACATCGTCAACGGTGAGGGTGAGGGCCGCCGCCGTTTCCGCCTTCACTGCGGCCGTCGCGAAGCCCGTGATGCGGGTGTCCTCGATCGTCACGCTGCGGGCCTGAAGAATTTTCACCCCGAACGGCGCCGCGCTTCCCACGCCAACAAGGTCGAGGCCCCGCAGGGTTACGTCGACGTTGGCGCCGTTGACGATGACGCCACTTGTGCCCGACACCAGCACGCCACCCAGCTGAGGGGAAAAGTCGAGGGTGATCGACTTCGTGATGGTGACGGCGCCGAAGCCGCCCGGGTCGAGGGCGTTGATCTCTCCTCCGGCGGCCGTCTTCGAAATGGCCCCGGCGATCGTCTTGCAGGGTGCGGTGCGCGAGCAGGGGTTCACGTCGTCGCCCACCCCCGAGATCCAGGTACGCGTGGCCTGGGCATTTGCCGACGTGACGCCGATCAGCGACAGCGATGCCGCGCCGAGCAGGGCGATTGCGATCTTGCGATGACCAGCGGGGAACGGCGTCATTCGGGGCTCCTAGGGGCGTTACTCAGAGGACTGCAATAAAGAACACGACAAAGGCAACGATCATGAAAATCGAGACCGCAGCCAGCATGGGTCGTCTGCCATCCGGCGGGGGAACACTCATGTGCAGGGCACGTGCATGCCGCGCCTCATCCTGCGATTGCTCAGGCCCATGTGGTCAACCTCCGGTACGGGTCCGCCAACGTGTGCGGACGTGGAAGGGGTGCTGCCGCGAGTGGTCGCCCCAGTGAGGGCAGCGGGGGGCGGGCGGTCATTGCGGGTCAAGGTAACTCATGCTGGCGACCCCTGCCTCCCTTGCCGTTTCCTTACTCATCCCGCGAACAATCAGCGGACTCCCGTCACTCCCGGCTCATGCGCGGGTCATAGGGTCACCCCATGGATTCGACGGGGGAGACGAACTGATGATGAGCCGACGTGGAGCGACGCTTACCGGGGTGCTGGTGGCTGGGCTCACGGTGGTGGGTGGTGTCGCGGGAACACGGATCATCTCGGTCGGGCCGGCTGCAGCACCAGACACCTCTGCTGCAGCCGTGGCCAAGGCCACCAACGCGCTGGGGTCGCCGCAGGCGTTGAAGATCCGTTCCATCGCCACGGGCGCACCGTCGTCGGCGACGCCCACCAGTTACGCCTCGCAGCAGTCAGCGGCTCCGCAGGCCTCGTACTCGCAGGCCGCACCGGTTGCGGCAACCGCCACGTCCTGATCGGCGGCCGCGGGTGCAGGTAGCGTGCCCGCCATGCGCACCACGCGACTCATCGGTGCCGGCGTCATTGGCGCCGCACTCATCACCACGGGCGCTCTCGTGCGGGCGGTCAGCGGAGTACAGGCTCGCGCGGCTGGGGATGTTGAGGGCTTTCTGGGGCTGCCGCCTGAGGAGCGCAGTCGCCGACCGGTTGTCGCATGCATCGGCGCCAGCATCGTGCGTGGCCGCGCGGGCGTCGACTTCGTACGCATGCTGCGCGAGGACTTCCCCGACATGGCGTTCGTCAACGGTGGGGTCAACGGGCACGTGGCATGGGAGACGCTCGGGGGGCTCGACGACATCCTCGCCTGCGCACCGGAGCACGCCGTCATCCTGGTGGGCACCAATGATGTTCAGGCCACGCTCTCGGGCAAGGCCACCCGTGCAGTTGAGAAGTCGCGGCATCTGCCTCAGGTCCCGTCTGTCGACTTCTACGGCGAATGCCTTACCGAGATGATCGACCGGCTGCACGCCGATGGTGTGCGCGTGGCTGTGTGCTCGCTACCGCCCGTGGGGCAGGACCTCACCGACGAGGTGAATACACGCACCCTTGAGTTCAATCGGGTGATCGAGGTCATCTGCGAATCGCGCGGTGCCACCTACCTGCCGGTGAATGAGCGCATGAGCGACATCCTTGAGGTGGTTGGCGCGACGCATGGCCCCGCGTTTGGGGGGTGGGGTCGCCCGGCGATCGAGTCGTTTATCTGGCACTTCGTGCTCGGGCGGTCGTTCGATGACATCGCCGCCCGGCACGGCATGGTGCTCTCGCCCGACGGCGTGCATCTCAATACCGAGGGCGCGGGCGTCGTGGCCGACCTGGCAGGCGAGTTCCTGGCGGAGTGATCGCCGGGCGGGTGCTGACGGTGCCGCGACCGGGCCAAGCCGCGACGCGATGTCAGCGGCGCCATGTGGGGAGGGTCAACAGGGCGCGGTGAGCGCGGCGACTGCGGCGAGTGGGGCCTACCAGGGCGACGGTCGTTCTCCCGGGCCCCGACCATCCGCAGGGGGTGTCCCGTGGGTTTCAGGTCAGATGGGCTTGCGGGCGATGGCGTAGAGCTTGGTGAAGTCGTAGGTCCAGCCGCGTGGGCCGGACGCCTCGCGCATCTTCTGCTCCACCTTCGCCATGTACTCAGCCACGTCACCTTCGGACTGGTCACCGATCAGGTGGCCCGCCACCACGCGCATGCGCTCGAGGTAGGCCTCCACTGTGGTGTGGCGGATACGACGCTCCATCCACACGTCCTCCACCTCGAGGCCGGCCTTCAGCAGGTAGTCCTCCATCTCGGGGATGTCCCGCTGCACGGCGTCGAATGCCCCCAGCCACGTGTAGTTCATCGGCTCGAGGTTGGCCAGGATGTCGCGGTATGTCCGCTCGCCGCCACGTCCGGAGCAGAGGATGGCCAATACCCCGCCGGGCTTGAGGGTGCGCGCCATGGCCTCGGCGGCCGCCCACTTCTGCGGGAACCAGTGGTACGCCATGGAGCAGATGGCCAGATCGAAGGTGCCATCGGCGACGGGCATGTGTTCCACATCGCCCTGGGCGAGCGTGATCTTCACACCATCGATGCCGCCGAGCTTCGCCTGAAACTGCTCAAGCATGCCCTCTGATGGGTCAACGCCCGTGATGCGCGCTGGGTGAAACCGGTCAACCAGTGCCTGCGTGGCCCAGCCGGTACCGCAGCCGATGTCGATGACGTCGTGGTACTGCCCGGCGGGGATCGACATGATCAGGCGCTGTGCGCCACCGCTGTTGAACCGCACCGCATCGTCGTAGTCACTTGCGGTGTCGGTAAAGCCCTCGGCGACGATGCTCGACTGGTTACTGCTCATGGATCCTCCGGCGGTTTGACGGGGCGACGTTATCGGGCGGCTGCGGGGCGAAGCACGATGCGGGCGCAACTGGGCTCGCCGTAATCCTGGTCTGGTGCTGCGGAGGCCACGCAGAAGTACAGGGGCCGCACCTGGGTGCGCGGTACACGCCAGCGCACGGTGTAAATGTACTGGCTCGACATCGGACCCATCACCGTCTCGAGGGAGTGCACCAGGCGCCCGCGGTCATCAACGATTGAGATGAACTCAGCGCTGGTGGGCGACGGACCACTCACGCGATACGGCAGATTGATGGCGCCGCCGGGGCGGCCAATGGCCCGCTGCGCGCGGGCCCGAAGGGCCGGGGCGGGGAGTGCCACCGATGTGGGGGCCACGCCGTCCATGGTGTCGGTCGCCCAGGCGAAGGCGGCGCTGGTGCGGGCATACACACCCGGGGTGTTCGCGCGGGCGCACCCCTGCCCCCACGACACGATGCCGATCAGCACCGGGGCACCCGACACCGATGTCACAAGTGGGCCACCGGAGTCGCCCTGGCACGAGTCGGTGCGGCGCGCAGTGCCACCGGCGCAGATCTCGCGTGACTGGCTCACGCCACCCCCGAGGGCGGTGTTGCAGGCGCGCGCGCTGATGAGGGGCAGCGGCACCTGACGCGCCACCATTGGAAATGCTCCGGCGTCCTCACCGGTGTCACCCCAACCGGCCACCGATGCGCGGGTGCCCGCGGCGATGAGTCCGGTCTGGTCGGGGGCCATCATCGGCACCGGTACTGCCGCGGTGGGCACCTCGAGCCTGAGCAGCGCGGCATCGAGGGTCTTCGGGTAGCCAGGGAATACGGCCACCTGCGAGACCGCGGTCTCTACTCCGAGCCCCGGGTCGAGCGAGATGGTGCCGGTGAGCACGTTCACCGTGGACGGAGCCACCGGTTCGCCGGCGTCGTTGGTCACGCAGTGCGCGGCGGTCAGCACCCATCCGGGGGCCACAACACTGCCCCCGCAGAACTGCCGTTGGAATGGCGCCTTGGTGCCCGGGGTAAGAAGCGCGGCAAGAAATGGCCAGTTGGTGGCCGAGGCCTGGGAGCCGCTCACGATGCGCGACTGCCTGCCGTTCGTCACGGCCGTCGCCGGTCCCGCCAGGGCGATGACGACGGTGAGCACGACGCCGAGGGCAATCGCGGTGAGGTGTCGCATGGTCGAGCGGGGTGCGGGCCGGCGGGGCATTGGGCAGTCCTCACGAGGGGCACGGGGCGTATTGACGCTAGCGGGGTGGCTGGCGCGTGACAATGCCGGTGGTGGGGAGATACCGATCGGGTGCAGCGCGGCACCAGCCGTACTCAGGGCGTGTGAGAGGGGGAGCGCGTCGCGGGCGGCAGCCGCGCAGGGATCGGTGGGTTGTCAAGCCATGCGCGTAATGCCAGCACCACCGCTTGGCAGCTGAATGCCCGTGCACCCATGCCGGTGCCGTCGAGGGGGTCGGTGTACTCACGAAAGCCCTGCGCGTCGAGCCGTTCCTCGATGGCCTCCACCAGTATGGCCGCCTCGGTGTGCCGGCCCATGCGCAGCAGGCCCGGCACGACAAACGGTGGCGTGAATGGCCACGACGGCCCCCGCCAGTACTGCGGCACGAACCGTCCGTCGCCTCGCATGAAGCTCGGGTCCGACACGCTGACCGACGGCACCGGGTGCCGCGGGCGAAATCGCTGCGGATCGAGGATCCAGCCGTCCAGTAGCCGGCGACTCACCTCGGGTGGCAGGTCGGGCAGCGCGATGGGGGCGATGCCCTGCCACACGTCGCAGGGCAGCAGCGATCCGTCGGGTGCACCAGTGCGGAAGATCCCCGCCGTGTCATCCCACAGGTGATCGACCATTGCCATGGTGATCTCGCGGGCACGATCACGTGCACCGGGGTGCCCCATGGCGTCCAGACCGATGTGGCCGAGGGCCCACGAGGTGTTGACCAGCGGGCATGCCACGTTGAACCCGCCTGCTTCGCGCGTGCGTGCGAATGAGAACCCGCGTCGACGCGCTTCGTTCACCAGCACGGCAAACCCGGGGCCGCCATGGGCCTTCCATCCGAGCGGCTGGTCGAAGACCGGCGATGCGTCGCAGCCGGTCTCGTCGGGCAGAATCACCCATGCCAGACCGGTGTCGTCTACCCGGTTGCGCTCGATCCAACCGTGGTAGCGGGGGATGGCCTGAAGGCCCTCGGCCAGGAATGCGTCGTCGTGGAGGCGCTCGGCGATCTCGGCCCACACCCACCCGATAAAGGGGGGCTGGATCGTGGCTGTGGTGAGGTCGCGGCGCGAGCGCACGTTGTAAAAGGCTGCGCGGGCGAGCCGGACGGGGGCATCCCAGAAGATGGTGTGCCCAATGAAGCCATCGGGCGTCTGTGCGGCAACCAGCGAGCGCACCTCGGTGGCCGCACGCACCGGGTCCACTTCCGCCCAGGCCAGGGCATGCATGAGCGAATCCCAGAACCACTGGTACGGGTACTTCTCACCGTCGGGGCAGGTGTAGCCGTAGGCCGCGCCATTCCGGCCGATTCCCTCGCGCCAGTTGGCGCCGAGCAGGGCGGTGGCGCCCCGGTTCACTCGATTGCGGACCCCGTGCACGGGTGCAGCATCGCGCATGCCACGGCGTATGGCCGCAAAAAGGCGGGTGGCCGGGCGATTGCTCGCCCGGCTCCGGTCTCCCGTAAGGGAGGCGGTGGGCGGTGGATGGCGCTGGGACCCCCCCGAGTCCCTGCACGTCCGAGGTCCCCCGACCTCGAAACATCCACCGCCCGTACCCGCCATGCGCCCGGACCCTTGTGGGGTGCCCGGTGCATGGGGCGAGTTATACACCTGTGAGACGCCGTCTCAATGCTTCAACGGTGATGTTTCAACAAACCCATTACAGGTGTCATGCAATCCGTGAACATTTCCCCACCGCGTAGGGTCCCCGGTATGGCTTTGCTCCCATCCCACGCCGAGTTGCACACCACCGACCGCACCGGCTGGCTGCGCGCTGCCGTGTTGGGCGCCAACGACGGTCTGCTCTCCACGGCAAGTCTCGTGCTGGGTGTCGCGGCGGCAGGAGGGGATCAGGCGGCCCTGCTCACGGCCGGAATCGCAGGACTCGCGGCGGGTGCCATGTCGATGGCATCGGGTGAGTACGTGTCGGTGTCGTCCCAGCGTGATGCCGAGCGGGCTGATCTGGCGCGAGAGGCGCAGGAACTCGAGGATGATCCAGAGGGAGAACTCGACGAGTTGGCGGAGATCTACGAGGCGCGCGGTATCTCACCGGCCCTCGCCCGTCAGGTGGCGGAGCAGTTGTCGGAGGGTGACCGCCTCGTGGTACATGCCCGCGATGAGTTGGGGCTGGACCAGAACGCGCTCGCTCGCCCGGTGCAGGCGGCCGTGGCCTCCGCCGTGGCGTTCTCGGTGGGCGCCATCATCCCGATCGTCATGTGTCTGCCGCCGTACGGCAGCGCTGCACGCATCTGGACCATCGTGGTGGCGACGATCATCGGGCTCATCCTGCTGGGCGCCGCCGGTGCACGGCTTGGCCGCGCCCCCATGTTCCGTGCCGCGGCCCGCGTGGTGATGTGGGGAGTCGCGGCAATGGCCGTGACGTCGGCCATTGGTGTGCTGGTGGGCTCGGCCGTCTAGCGGTACCCGGCCCGGGGATCAGTGCTGGCTGCGGTCCCGTCTGACCTGCGAGCAGATGAGGTCCACGCGCAGGGCCACGGTGAGGGCATCCACCTTCGCCTCGCCCTCAAGGCGGTCGGCCACATGCCAGGCCTCCTGTGACAGGTACTCAAGGCGTTCCACGGCGTCGGGCATCTCGCGCACGCGTACCGCTTCATTGTCGAGGTAGGTGAGGATCTCAACCTGCTCATCTGGCTGCCAGGTGGCACGTGCCACCGGTCGCTCCGGGTTGCGGGCGATGAGCCACCACAGCACCGAGAGGAGGGGCAGCTTGAGTGCCACCACCACGAACAGCACGTAGGTGCCCTTGAGCCAGGGCGGGCCACCGAGGTCTGGCGTGAGGACGACCAGCACGGTGCCGAAGATGGCCATGACCAGCGTGATGGCGATGACGGGGACCACCCGCCGGGCGACGGGAGTGGGGGACGATCCGCAGAGAAGCCAGCGCAACATAAGGGGGATGACTAGCATCCCCGGCCGCCATGCACGTGATCCTTCCCGATGGAACCAAGCTCGAACTGCCCGACGGCGCCACCGGCCTCGATGCCGCGTCGGCGATCGGCCCCGGCCTGGCGAAGGCCGCACTTGCCGTGCGTGTGGGCGCCGAGATGCGCGACCTGGCGAGGCCGCTGGCCGATGGCGAGGAGATTGCCATCGTCACCGGCAAGAGCGGTGACGACCACCTCTACGTGATGCGCCATTCGGCCGCGCACGTGATGGCCGAGGCCGTCATGACGCTGTTTCCGGGTACGCGCTTTGGGTTCGGGCCGCCCATCGAAGATGGCTTCTATTACGACTTCGAACTCGACGCGCCAATGACCGAGGACGACTTCCCGGCCATCGAGGCCCAGATCAACCGCATCGCCAAGGCCAACGCACCGTTTGAGCGCAGCGTCATGAATATCCCCGACGCCGCCGCCTTCTTCGCCGAGCGGGGGCAGCCGTACAAGGTCGATCAGGTTGAGGAACTCGGCCGTCAGGGCGAGGTCGACGTGTCGCTCTATCAGGAGCGCGACTTCATTGATCTGTGCCGTGGCCCGCACGTGCGCAACACCGGCAACATCGGCCGGGTCAAGCTGCTGTCGGTGGCCGGTGCGTACTGGCGGGGCAGTGAGAAGAACCCGATGCTCACGCGGGTGTACGCCACCTCGTTCCCGAGCCAGACCGAGCTGGACGAATACCTGGAGCGCATTGAGGCGGCCAAGGCGCGCGACCACCGCCGCGTGGGCCGTGACCTGGGAATCTTCTACTTCGACGAGGCCGGCCCCGGGTTCCCGTTCTTCCTCCCCAAGGGCATGGTGGTGATCAACGAGATCCAGAGCGCGCTGCGCAAGGAACTCGAGACCATGGGGTACGACGAGATCCGCACCCCCACCATGCTGAGCGACGAGTTGTGGCACCAGAGCGGCCACTACGACAACTACGCCGACAACATGTACTTCACCGAGGTGGATGGTCAGGGCTTCGCGGTAAAGCCCATGAACTGCCCCGGCGCCTGCCTTGTATTCAGGTCCACCCGCCGTTCGTACCGCGAGCTGCCCCTGCGCCTTGCCGAGTTCGGTCACGTGCACCGGCATGAGCTGTCAGGCGTGCTGCATGGCCTGTTCCGCGTCCGGGCATTCACGCAGGACGACGCCCACGTGTTCTGCCGCATCGACCAGGTGCAGACCGAGGTGCGGGCCATCCTCGACCTGACCGAGCGCTTTTACGCCCGCTTTGGTTTTGAGAACGTGCGCATGTACCTGAGCACGCGCCCCGAGAAGGCCACCGGCACCGAGG
>Ga0194059_1000975_pt1 | contig 12626 bp, 12 predicted proteins | sample SepL6211m_MetaG_FD_163426 | JGI IMG/M metagenome (GOLD analysis project Ga0194059, IMG submission 163426) | Anoxic zone freshwater microbial communities from boreal shield lake in IISD Experimental Lakes Area, Ontario, Canada - Sep2016-L626-11m | ecosystem: Environmental > Aquatic > Freshwater >... | reverse complement strand
TTTGATGTTTGATAAGTGATGGTGACCTAGATTCTCTGATTTTTCAAACAGTTGAAATATATTATTCCAGGATACCTTCAATTTTGTTAACCAATTTGCTTATAAAACGTTAAGTTTACGACAGTGGTCGGATTGGGTCGTAGAACGCTGGGGAACTACCTGTAATGGTGGAACATATTCTATCAAACCCCCGGTAAGCAACCACACCAGTTCCATCTGCATTCTTTAAGGATTTCCCATTTGCATCTTTGTTGATGCGATTGCTTGTGACAGCCGTCATGCCGTGAGGAGGTTCGTATGGAAGCGCATTCATGATTTGGCCCAAACTTAGTACGTGAGAATCATCTGCACTCTCAGACACTTTGTCCCAATCAAGGTTACCAACCAAAATGCGTTTCCTTGTTTGTGGAACGTTATAATGACTCATATTCACAAGCATACCACCACGGTTATCCATGATTTCTAATATAAGTGGGTTTGCAACTTGTTCCATGGACCACGTAAAAGGCTCAGGGCGCAGACTCAGACTCAAGACGTCTATGAGATCCAAATACCAGTTTACAAGAGACATTCCTTGGTCTTCATTGCGACTGTGGTTGGCGGAACTCAATGACTGACACGGGGGTGAACCGTGAATATGAATGTGGTCTTCAGGACCTACGTTGAGCTCAATGAAACCGCACAAGGTCATTGCAAATTCGTCAACATCCCCTCCAAGAGATTCATATAAATGAACGGCATCTGGGTGATTTGCCTTGTGGACATCAATGGCCTCTTTCCAGGCGTCAACGGCTAAAATGACATTGGCACCAGCTTGTCGTGCTCCCGTGCTGAAACCACCACATCCGCAAAAAAGATCAATGACATGGATCTGAGGCATTTCAAGTGGTATTTCAAAGAGTGAATATAAAATATCACTATGGTCTAACATCATTTTAGGGCATTGTACGCAGCCTGAATCTCATCAAACCGCTGCCGTGCACCCGGAGCTCTATTCTTATCCGGGTGAAACTTAAGGGCCAGCTTGCGGTACGCAGACTTGATTTCGCCCTCCGATGCCTTGTCACCGACGCCCAGAACCGCCCGATGATTGGAATTGGAATTGCCAAGGAGTCCCCCGAATTCCCACTTTGCCCGATCTTCCCTCATGGCCTTCCTGAACTCCTCATTCTGTTCACTCATTTTCTTCTTGAATTCCTTCCTATCCTTTTCCGATACACATGAATTCTGCTCCGCCACGACTTGGAATTTTTCCACCAGATTCGCGGTTGACTTGATGCAGGCCGAATAATGAGAATCCGCTGAATGCCACTGCTCCAACTTGCGGTACATGCCTGCAAGTCGATGGTGTGTCTTGCCGTAGTACGTGTCACCAGGCGTGCAGAGCATGAGCACCGACTTGCAGTCATTGATGACTGAATTGTACTGCTCGAGCTCCTTCAGCGCGGATGAGCGATTCCAGAGCGTCACCACCTTGAGCTGCACCGTACACCGCGGGTCGTTGATGATCTTGCCGTACTCTGCGACAGCACGCTGGTACTGGCCGCTGCGGTAGAGGTTGTCGGCGACCGTTTTCCGTTGGTGGCACCGGATTGCTGCCTCGCGCGCTGCCTCGCGAGTTGCTGCCGCCTGTGCCGTTGCTTTGCGCTGTGCAGCCTCGGACGCCACCCGCGCAGCCTCTGACGCCACCCGTGCAGCCTCCGACGCAGCAGACGCAGCAGCAGCTTTACGCTCTTGCTTGGCCGCACGCTTGGCCGCACGCCTGGCTTCGCGAGCAGCGTCGCGAGCAGCGTCGCGAGCAGCATCGCGCGCAGCGTCACGCGCGGCATCACGTGCGGCATCACGTGCCGTTTTGCGCTCTTGACGGGCGCAGCTGGATGGTCCACCATGCCCGGTGCGTCGTTTCTTGGTGACGGGCTGCGGAGCAGGTGAGTTTCCGCGTGAGTTTCCGCGTGAGTGTGAAACAGAACGTTAGAATAGAACGTTGGAAAAGAAACAGGTTCAATTGAGTACTTGCTTACCTCGTCGTCCACGATGACAGGAATCGGGGCAGGAATCGGTGCGGGAATCGGTGCGGGAATCGCATGCGGTGCTACCTCGGTGACCGGCGCAGCCGGAGCAGCCGGAGCGACGTAGCTGACGGGCTGCAGGATGGACCACTTCGATTCCGTCAACGACTTCTTGAAGTCCTCCGACGCCCTGAACGATGCTGCCCGATCGAATGCGGATGCCCGATCATCGGCACTCGCAGGAGACCCGATGATCTTCCGGGTGACGACGATGCCGTGCGAGTTGCCAAAACCGGCAGCGCGCGGAACGACGACCTTAGGTACGCCGTTGATGTCCACGATCCATTTGATTTCCTTGCGGCCAATCTTGAAGACCCACCAAATGGCGCCCAGGAAGTGGATCGGGGGCGATGTCACGAGGCCCTTCGTGCCCTTCTCCTTCCGCTGCACGTGGAAGATGTCTCCCGGGAGTAGCATGAAGTTGTCATCCTTGCGCTCGCTGAAGTAACCTTGCTGCACGTCCGATTCGTTGCTTGCCGACGCATAAAGCGAAATCCCCGATGTTGTGAGCTCGTATTGAACTTTGTTGTACTGAGTACCGAATTTGTCAACAAAATTGGAAGGAGGAGCCATGGCTGGAATTTTTGTGAAGTGAAATGTGAGATGTGAGTTAGGATCTTATGAGCTGCGAAATGAAAAAGAATAATTCTTGAGAATAATTTTTGCAAATGCACAAGCAAGATACCGTTGTTGTGAAACGTCCGCAGACGTGAAGACAAGAAGAGTACAAGGATGTGGCATCTTTTTATTTACTGAGTTCTCCTCCGACAGGCCTCAACTCCCTCTATCACAAGAGCCGTCGAATAGACAATAGCGTTGCGTGCTGAAGTTTCCCGCGGAAGAAATCCGTCTTCTTGAGCGTTGAAAGTACGGTGCTAATTGGAACCGTGTCCGTCCACGGCTCCAGGTCGTTACAGATGAGCGGTCTGTATGCCTTTGCTGGGCAGTTGACGCCTCCCTGGTACGGATCACCAAGCCAGTGAACCCGCAGTGAATCCTCGTTGACCTCGATTACCGTTCCCAGAGACCACTCCGAGTCCTGGTTCTCGTCCGAGTCCGAGTCTGAATCTGAGTCTGAATCTGAATCTGAATCTGAGACTGAATCTGGTATCGTGCGGACAACAATAATGTCCCCGATCGAATTTGTCTCACGCTTCACGCGCTTGGTGCGCTTGGGCACCACCACGTCCACTTTGCGCTTGGTGCACTTTTCCGCAGGTGCTCCCGTAGGTGCGCACAGCTTTGTGTTGTCAACAAGCACTTTTTGGATAGCATTCTGCATCTCATTTTGTTTCACGGGCGGCAAAGTTTGCATTTTGAATCCGGTTTTCACGATGGATACGATTTTTGCAACAATGAAATCCATTTTTGTGTCTGGCAATTAAGTTGTGATGGACGGGGATCCAACCATTTCAAAATAAAGATTCTTTTACAAATTTGTTTCAATATTATTAATCTACCACGAATCGTTATCCTCATTTTCATCTCTGATGAGTTGTTCCCACCATTCGCGGTCCTCTTTTGTTGGCAGAGTCCGTGTAATCCTAATTGTCAAAAATTTACCCGTTGGGCAGTCACCAAGTAGCGCAACCAACAGGGCCAGTTTGTAAGACTCTTCATCCGTAACTTGCTGCTGGCGCCCTTTGAGCACATTGATGTGCCTGATAGAATCCGCATACGGACAGAACCCATTCAGACTGCGTTTTCCGGACGCGCCGTGTACGCATTCCTCCACCACAATTCCATGGGGCGAGTCCATCCATGATGCACCCCATCGCCTGAGATTCGACGCGCTTGCTGCGTGAAGAAGTTTTGGAGCCTTGGATTGCATTGCGGTCTCCCACACCTCCTTCCCAAACACGCGCTGCAGGTCCATGAACGGAATCCGCGTTGAGGTGCACCCAAATATCTCTTCGCCACTGAATGCCAATATATTGGGCCATTGATCAGATGACTTGACTGCGCATAGCACTTTGTTGTACGTTACAACTCCGTCAAGAATGGGAATGGCTGTCACGAGCTTGAGCGTTGGGTTCCCGTGCTTTTTTAACGAAGTTTCCGTTTTGTCGTAGTGAATGAGCGTTGTGATTGTCTTGGTCACAAGTTTGCCATCCACGCGCACCGACCCATATCTATCACCCATGACAATGCTCCGAGGCTTTTGGATTTTGGGTGGCTGCGGACTCTGCGGAACTTGGACCATCTGTACTGGTCTTGTTTCAATCTTGAACGCAACCTCAATGACGATGCGGAGGATGTCTGAGACAGTCCCAGTGCCAACGGGAATCAGCACTTCCGCGCCAAGGAACTGGTTAATGCTCCCTTGGATGATGCCGTTGTCAAGCACATCGGGAAGCAGAGCCTGGAGCAAAACATCCATGATGCTCTCGTGTTCTTCCAGAGCTCTGGTGAGCAGACGGCTCATGAATACCTGCACGGCAGCATCCACCGCTTTTGATTCCATGAAAGTCAGCCACGCGCCATGCTCTCCGTCTTTCCGAAGCAGAGCAAGCTCCTTCGTAAAGGTCTCTTTGATCCGCAGCCGATTCTGTGTCGAGACAGTGATTGGTGGAAATGATTCTCTCATGTGCTTGACCAGAGCCGCCTCAAGGCCATTTGATACGGCGTAGTTCACACGTAGTCTCCAAGGAAATGTGTTTAGCCCATTTTGTTTGAGATATGAATTTGTGGCAGATCGGTGACAACGAGCACGCGCAATTTCGATTTTGAGACGAGGACGCTTGATCATTTTATGAGCTGTTTGACTGGTTATGAGAGCCATGGGAATATTAAAATTTAAACAGTTTAAAGCTCTTGGGAATTATACATATTCAACCCGATAAATCGGCATTGTATGATCAAGTTGCAACGATTGTCGCATATCGCAGGAACTTCTCCCGACTCCATCCGCCCGACCCTTCTACCGGACCATTTGTTTGCACAGTGCTGTCGATTGCATTGAACCGCTGGCAGACGAGGCAGACGTTGCTGGCACTGTATCCGATACGAACGTCCTTGCGTTCAAGGGATACCTTCCAGTCTCCCATCTGTGGTGATAGCGCAACTTGCGAATAGGCACACATCCCGCCCTGTGCCTTCAAGATGCTCACCAGCTCCAGGTACGTGAGCGTGCACTGCCTCTGATCGTCCGCTGAGCGGTGCTTATTGCGCTCTTCAGTATGCTTCTTTGCATTGCAAATGAGGACTTGAAGAGCGCCTCGCCATGTACTTTGTGCCTGCTTTGTTTTTTGCACCTTACAAGCTTTGCATCCGTCTGAAATCTGTTTATTGAAGTGCTCACGTGGCTTTGTCTCTGAGCAGTGGTGACAGAAGACCGTTTCAATGCCGTTCTCCACAAATACTGTCCACTTTCGGTGAGCAGTGCCCTTGCGATTTCCTTTAGGTAAAACAGACTCAAGATCTAACGTTTCGTCCTCAAAGTTTTCCGGAGGAATTCCGCTGAGCTTGACCGAATTCAAGAGAAGCTTCCGCGACCATTTTGTAGGAGTATTGAATTCAAGGCATACGAGACGGCAGTTTCCGTCGACGTATCCAAGATTATCGTTGATGCGATCAAGGCTTGCTTTGTTGTCTGAAAACTGTTTGAAGACGAGGACGGCGCCTGATATCGCGCACTTTCCGTTTTGGTCCGTGATCACTTTGTTGAGCTTGGGCACCGTCAGAGTAAACTCATGCCCTCGGCCTTTCTTGTTTCGTTCCTCCGTACTTTTCTTGGCGTCGTGGACAAGATTTTGGAGAAAACCGGCCTGGGTGTTGCGGTATGCCTTATACACAATGCTGTCACATGATTTGCAACAGGTTCTCAAGCCATCCGCGTTACTCCGTTTGACACTGTACTCATCCAGTGGTTTGACCTCACCGCATTTACCACAGTCTTTCATGGCGACCTGGAGTTTCTTTTGTTCGGGTTCATCACGCTCATTTTCTCGGACAAGATCAAGATCCCTCTTTTCCCCCATTTTATTTTGGACTATATTTTTTTGTGAGCTTCTCCAACGCGCCGGGGAAAGGGCTTTGAGATCAAACAATTGCACTCGGTTGACGCGCTTGTTTTTAATTATTGAATTATAGTGTCCCTATGAATTTGGACGTCCTTTGGCAAGATTACCACTCCCTTCTCATCCCATGCTTGCGTTCAAAAGACATTAGCAACCTGATTGCATGTTCAAAGTCGAGTATATTGGCTTTCAAACAAGCTGTCTCACAAACTCCGCAGACTGAGCTCACTAGAATCCACTTGGAGATCATGGAAGCCGACCTGCCAACGGAGTACAGAGTTCCATTTGTATGGAACAAATCTCCACCTCAAGCGTTGTGGTTGATCATACTACCCTTTGTCGAAAACTGGGACAAGGCCCTGCCGCATGCATGTGCTTTTGGGCACGGCGCGGTCATCAAGCACATATTACACCATCAACCCCACCACATGAGTTGTCTGCGTTTGCGTTCGGTTGCTCCGTATCGCTACCAACACGTTGTTGATATATTACTCGGCCATGGAATGGATCCCATGGTCATCTTCCGAGCCGGATGCTATCAGGACTCGTCATCCTTGCTTCGTCTTGCATTTGATTGGGGAATAAAGCGTGTGACAGGAGAAAACAACGTTGTGCTTCATCTTCTTGAGAAAGGTCACGAGGCAATATCTTTTTTGCTGGCCAATGGAATTATGAGTATCGGTGCCTTCCAGCAGGATTTTGACGATGTTGGGTTCTATGGAAACATCAATGCGCTGAAAATTTTCATTGAATACGGTATTGACGTTCAATTCAACAATAATTATGCGCTTGCGAGGGCTCTTTATTGTTATCCGTGGCCCGAAACACCAATGATCGTCGATATTCTTTTGACGCATGGAGCCAACGCGTACGACAGGAATGGCAAGATACTGCGCATGATGGCGACGGAGGCAGCAGATTCGGACGACATGAAGCATGTCTTTGAAAAGCATTCTATTGATTTTGGAGTCAAAGTTTGTTTCTCACAGGGGAAATAATATATTTTATTCCATCAAACAATGAGTCCGTATGTTTTAGTATGTGAGCTTTACATCCGGGATACAGAAGTGGCACAGCAAAAGAATGGCCGGTTCGAACACGTGGGTTATGTGAACAAGATATTCAAAACTAAGAAAGCAGCTTGTCGTGAATATGATTCCAACAATTCACATATGAGATCATTGAATGCACATGGTACATGGTGTTCAGATTGGGACCCAAATACCCTGTTCCGCTACAGAGTAGAGAAGTATCACGGGCAAACTCAGGTTCTCTGTGAACATCTTAGTCTATCTGGATAATATCACGACCATTGAAAAGCAACATTGTTTGATAAATAAGATTTTACATATTATAGTTAAAGTTGAGTTGAGTTGCATCGCCGATGTGGGCATCCCTCCTACACGACTTCCACCCATTGCAACGCCCATCTTTGGCAGCGCTGGTCCCATTCCGCCACCGCCTCCACCACCTTTGCCCATTTTGTTATACCATATTATATTATCATCCAAAAATGATGTAAAAGTACAAGTGGGTTACGCTTGAGTTGCAACGAGTTCCGCATATCGCAGGAACTTCTCGCGACTCCAGCCGCCGGACCCTTCTACCGACCCCTTTGCTTGCGCAGTGCGGTCCGTCCCATTGAAGCGCTGGCAGACCAGGCACACGTTGCTGGCACTGTATCCGAGACGAACATCCTTGCGTTCAAGGGATACCTTCCAGTCTCCCATCCGCGGGGAGAGCGCAACTTGCGAATAGGCGCACATACCGCCCTGTGCCTTCAAGATGGCCACCAGCTCCAGGTACGTGAGCGTGCATTTGGTCTGATCGTCCTCTGAGCGGCGCGTGTTGCGTTTTATGGTTGATTGCTTTGCGCTGTTAATTAGCAAGTTAAGGGCGCCTCTCCACGCGCTTCTGTATCTTTTTCTCCATTGTGCAGAGCAAGCTTTGCAGCCGCATGAAATCTTTTTGTTAAAGTCTTCACGTGGCTTTGTTTCTGAGCAGTGATGGCAGAAGACCGTTTCTCTGCCATTTTCCATGATTACTGTCCATTTTAGGAGAAGAGTGCTCTTGTGATGTCCAACAGACTCAAGATCTGACGTTTCGTCCTCAAAGTTTTCCGGTGGAATTCCGCTGAGTGCGATTGATTCCAAGAGGAGCTTCCGCGACCACTTGACAGAAGTATTGAATTCAAGGCACACAAGACGGCAATTTCCATCGACGTATCCCAGATCGTCATTGATGCGATCAACGCTTGCTTTATTGTCTGAATATGACTTGAAGACAAGGACTGCACCAGATATTGCACATATCCCATTTTGGTCCACGATCATTTTGTTGAGCTTGGGCACCGTCAGAGTAAACTCGTGCCCTCGGCCCTTCTTGTTCCGTTCTTTTGTGCTTTTATAGGCGTCACTGATAAGATTATGGATGAAACCGGCCTGAGTTTTACGAAACACCTTTTGTGAGTCTCGGTCACATGATTTACAGTATATGTTCAATCCATCCGCCCTACTCCGCTTGACGCTGTACTGATCCAGCGATTTGTACTCACCGCATTTGGTACAGTCTTTCACGGCAACCTTGAGTTTCTTTTGTTCAGGTCCATCACGCTCATCTTCTTGGACATCAAGATCTCCAACATCCCTCTTTTGCCCCATTTTATTTTGGACTATATTTTTTTGTGAGCTTCTCCAACGCATCACAGCAGAAAGGTTCAACTGTTATGTATCCCTGACCGGCACTGCATGACCCAGCCCACTTTTCCCAGATCTACGACCATTGAAACTGGCAATTTGGAGTGACATATGCGGGCTTCAAATTCAAATATTTGGCGTGCGCCTGCAGTTGCGTGTTGCAGTATGATACAAGTTCATTGAGTTCATTGACAACGTCAAATACTTGTTGAATTGTTGTTGAGCGTGAAAGCCGCCTCAGCAAGTCTTTTGATATCTCATGTGCCATCGTAAATACTTCCATCGATTTGATGTCCTTTGTACGACGCTTATCGCGCTTCTGAACGTACTCTGCAAATGCTTGATCTCCAAGCGGTTGCATGGCAAACAATTCGCTATTCATCCACCTCATTCTCAGGTCGAGATTTGTTTCGAACGAGTAATTGGCGCAGTTCAGGCGGCCAATGTTCCCAGCGTGTTCGTTATGGGCAACAATTCTTGTGAAGTCAGTAAGAGGTTTTGTGTCCCGATTTTGAAGTCCAAGCCGGTGCATCACGCGTTCTATGTCGTACTGCGTCGGCAAGGCACATGGGTCCACGTTTGCCGGATCACCAGCCATCCGCCTCGCGTACGCTTCTTGCCCGCGAGGATGATTTTGGAACCAGGCGTGCGCGTGCGGATTGTGAATGATGCCGCGCTCGATTGCGCCCGTGTTCCACGAGAATGCCGTGCCACACGATTCGCTGGTACAAAAAATTTGGTCGCATCCCGAGATTTTTTGAATCATGGTTCCACAGTTTGGGCATGGCTTGGCGCTCCGTTTGATGTATGTCACGTTCTGCTTGGCTTCCTCATTGCACACGTGCGCTTCGTGTGTCTCGTCGGATGCATCGGCCATAGGGGCAAAGCAGTCTGAACATACCCCGGTGTCGCACATTGCACAGTACATTTTTGCATCAAGGAAGCCCTTGCACTGATCCGTTGGACATTTGTACCTGAAATGATTTACTTTCTCGCGAACAGCACGCTGAGCCCCAAGCGTTCTCAGCTGTTCGTTGATGGCTTCGATTTGCTGCTCCAGGAGTTTCCGCTGGGTTCTTAGATTGATGATGCTGCGTCGTTGTTCGACCAGGGCCATCATGGCTGGCAGATGTGCCTTTTCTTTCTCAAGAGCCAGTGTTTCCCGATGGGTTTTGTACGTGGACAGACGCCAACTCTTTGTGAATGCTCTCAGGAAGAACTCAATCTCATACTCATATCTGCAGTTCATACAGTGAGGTTCTTGATGTGAACCAATCAAGTACTGTTTTGCGCAACCCAAACAGCACTCAAATGCACATTCAGATCTCGGACAGACCAATGCATTCCGCGGCGTGTACGTCTCGATGCAAATGGGACATTGGGCCCGGGATGACATTTGAGTGCACACAATATTTTATTTCATCTGAAAAATACACGGTTCTGGAGAAGGTTCGAAACGGTACGGACGAAATTCAGAAAAAAAACTGCGTCGTTTCTCACGGAGTTTGGCAACTTTTGTGCGTATACGTACTGCAGCAAAGTCTTACCGCGCCTGTTCTCTTTGTTCCAAGCTGTTCCAAGCGTTTCTTTACCATCGCTTGGTGCACAAAGATGACAAGCAAAATTGCCATTTTACGAAGGTGTTCTCGAGGTACTTCCGCAGCACACTTGCGGTAGAGCAGTAGACCAGAACACCTCGTGGACGTTGCTCGTGGACGTTGCTCGTGGACGTTGCTCGTGGACGTTGCTCGTGGACGTTGCTCGTGGACGTTGCACAGCAGCGAGGGAAAAGGAAACACGGACCGACAGAAATGCAAAGACAAGCGGAGGGACGGTCCGGTTCCGGAGCCTCTTTCCGAAGTGCAGAGTTCTTAGATTCAACTCCCCGTGGCCACAGAAGCGGCATACCGATACAGGCGCACGTTGTGTGATGAGAGTGGGTATGGTATAAACGAGAACTCGCCCTCGATCGTCATCAGCAGGGGGGGGCATAGCTGCCGCGACAGCCGTCCCAGGTTCTCGGCCAACCAAATCACTCTTGAGCCATCGACCAACGCACTCCGTACCAGCTAGGAGCGAAGTAGAGTCAACTCTTTCCATCGGAAATCGGCTCCGGGTGCAGAGCTCGAGAAGCCCCCACCACTAACTTCGAATGTCCACTACGCTTGCGCTGCGTGGATCAGGGTCGAAATGGTGGAGCGCTTCCGAATCGCACCCTCTGTTGCAAGATTAAGTTTGCAACGAGGATGCAACCCGCTTTTCGAGCTCACCTTGCACGACCGAGCGGTGCGGAAAACAAAACGGGGGATGCACAAAATACAGACGAAGGTGCTCTTGAGGTACTTCTCCAGCACACTTGCGGTAGAGCAGTAGACCAGAACACCTCGTGGACGTTGCTCGTGAACGTTGCTCGTGGACGTTGCTCGTGGACGCGTGGACGTTGCACAGCAGCGAGGAAAAAGGAAACACGGACCGACAGAAATGCAAAGACGAGCGGCGGGACGGTCCGGTTCCGGAGCCTCTTTCCGAAATGCAGAGTTCTTAGGTTCGACTCCCCGTGGCCACAGAAGCGGCATACCGATACAAGCGCACGTTGTGGGATGAGAGTGGGTATGATATAGAGGAGAACTCGCCCTCGATCGTCATCAGCAGGGGGGGCATAGCTGCCGTGACAGCCGTCCCAGGTTCTCGGCCAACCAAATTCACTCTTGAGCCATCGACCAACGCACTCCGTACCAGCTGGGAGCGAAGTAAAATCAACTCTTTCCATCGGAAATCGGCTCCTGGTGCAGAGCTCGAGAAGCCCCCACCACTAACTTCGAATGTCCACTACGCTTGCGCTGCGTGGATCAGGGTCGAAATGGTGGAGCGCTTCCGAATCGCACCCTCTGTTGCAAGATTAAGTTTGCAACGAGGATGCAACCCGCTTTTCGAGCTCACCTTGCACGACCGAGCGGTGCGGAAAACAAAACGGGGGATGCACAAAATACAGACGAAGGTGCTCTTGAGGTACTTCTCCAGCACACTTGCGGTAGAGCAGTAGACCAGAACACCTCGTGGACGTTGCTCGTGAACGTTGCTCGTGGACGTTGCTCGTGGACGCGTGGACGTTGCACAGCAGCGAGGAAAAAGGAAACACGGACCGACAGAAATGCAAAGACGAGCGGCGGGACGGTCCGGTTCCGGAGCCTCTTTCCGAAATGCAGAGTTCTTAGGTTCGACTCCCCGTGGCCACAGAAGCGGCATACCGATACAAGCGCACGTTGTGGGATGAGAGTGGGTATGATATAGAGGAGAACTCGCCCTCGATCGTCATCAGCAGGGGGGGCATAGCTGCCGTGACAGCCGTCCCAGGTTCTCGGCCAACCAAATTCACTCTTGAGCCATCGACCAACGCACTCCGTACCAGCTGGGAGCGAAGTAAAATCAACTCTTTCCATCGGAAATCGGCTCCGGGTGCAGAGCTCGAGAAGCCCCCACCACTAACTTCGAATGTCCACTACGCTTTTGCTGCGTGGATCAGGGTCGAAATGGCGGAGCGCTTCCGGATTGCACCCTCTGTTGCAAGATTAAGTTTGCAACGAGGATGCAACCCGCTTTTCGAGCTCACCTTGCACGACCGAGCAGTGCGGAAAACAAAACGGGGGATGCACGAAACACAGACGGGAAGGTGATCTCGAGGTACTTCTCGTGCAGATGAGCCTGTAGATTGTTGCGGACAAAGCAGATGAAGGTTGCTTGCTTGGACGCAGAATTGTTGAGACCACGAGAGAGAAGACTTCAAAGGTACCTGGCTGTGTGCGAATTTGTTTCACGAGTTGCGAATTTGTTTCACGAGTTGC
>Ga0194059_1000974_pt1 | contig 12633 bp, 14 predicted proteins | sample SepL6211m_MetaG_FD_163426 | JGI IMG/M metagenome (GOLD analysis project Ga0194059, IMG submission 163426) | Anoxic zone freshwater microbial communities from boreal shield lake in IISD Experimental Lakes Area, Ontario, Canada - Sep2016-L626-11m | ecosystem: Environmental > Aquatic > Freshwater >... | reverse complement strand
TGTTGATGGTGAGCGTTGTTATAAACCGGATAAAGAAGAACAAATTATACATACGATACAAACAGCGATGAATTATTTTCGTCAATTTGAAGAAGAAAATAATCTGGATACGGGTGAAACTTATGAAATCCATTACGATTTAATGGATTATGTTGGTAAATGGATAAACGCAGATACGGTTGAAGATTGTAAATGGATTTTACAACAGTTAAAAGAATGTGGTATTTTTTTAGGAGAATTTACAAAGGCTTTATTGAAAATCGTTGCGATTACCAATGAAATTGTATGCGCTGCCGAAAAAATAGAGGATTTTGATTTAATGAAAAATGCACAGAACGTTGCAAAGAAAATACAAAAATATATAGTCACGAATCAATCACTCTATGTTTAATAGAATAAATTACTATGCCGATTTTATTTCTATAACAGATACTTCTTTGGAATTATAATTATATAATTTTATTGGATTATATTTTTTTAATGGAAGATATTCACAACTTAATTGTCTCCATTCTCCATTTTTAATATCTGTATTATCTTGTATTTGATTAGAACAATTACATATCAAAATATATTTGAATTTTTTTATTTCTATTAGATAATCTAAAAATAAATAAATATTATCTAAAGACCAATGTTGTATAACATCTTTCAAAATACATAGTTCTCCATTTATAAAATCTAAATGTGTAAAAGAATATTTTGGTAATGAGTATTGTGTTGAGTTATAATCTATTACTTTTTTATATGCATCATAACCAGTATATAAAATATCTAAATCATCGTATATTAATTTCCCACATATAAAATCTCCACAACCTAAATCAACAATATTTTTAATATTATTACTAGTTATAAATTTTTTCAAAAAAGGAACATAATTATCTTTATTAAAATCTATACAACTTCCGTGTCCACTGCTACCATTATATTCAGAAATATTGTTATTACCCCATGCCATATTTTCATACACATTTGTAAAAACTTGTTCCATTATATTATATATATATATAAAATATGCGTTTTAATGTTGTGTAAAAAATAAAAAAAACAAAAATAAAATTTAATAAATAGCTACTATGGCTACGTCGCAATACTTAATCGTATTCTTCTTTTCATTTTATCTTCATCGTCAAACATATGAATATAAAAACAATACGTTTTATGTAATTCAAGCTCGTTCTTTTTGTTGAAAGAAGTAAAAAAAATGGTTTGTAATGACGGAAAATATATATGTATTTCATTATAGTGATTATAATTATTTAATTCGTCATCGTAATCTTCTTTTCCAACGATAATACCTTCTATCGTTCTTATGTCTTTCAATTGATGTATCATAGAACATACATTTTGAATGCGTCGTATTTTTCGCATTTGTGCATTAATCAGTGCGATTTGGAAATTGGACGTCCAATGATCCACAAATTGAATTGCCGAAAGAGAGAAGTTTGCAAGTCCCATCTGTTGTTGAAAAATAATCATATTAATAATATCAACAATACGCCGTATAGGAGACGTAATATGAACGTACGAATCAAGTCGTAGCGATTTATGCGCAGTTTCGTTGCCGCTATTTAAGCCTTTTTCTAATATAATATATTTGCCGATATATTGAGAACGCCATTGCGTATATATTGGTGGCGGATCCGTTTCGCGGACTAGTTCTTCTGTTACTCGGAAAATACCATACTTTAATCGGGTACCTATTTGATGGTTCATAAATATCATTAAGTATGCGACTAGGTCGTGACTATCATTTACTTCTGTAATATATTCGAGTTGAGACAGAAGTATATTGCTGACTGTTCTCTCTAATAACTGATAATTTTTATTAGTTATTAGCGCGGGTTCTTCGTAATTGTAATTTTGGTGAATAAATACTTTGCGAGTATAAAATAGGATATCTTTTATTTCTTTTTTAGAAATTACTATTTCCATTACTAACGTTTCCCTATACGAACCAGCGCGAAGACTACATAAATCGTCTGATAATATAGTAGGCATCATTGTATTCTTTTTATGTGGAAGATAGATTGTAGATACTTGCTTTATTTGGTCTAATATGACCGAACTTAAATTATCTAAAATGAGTGGAACATTTGATATATATACACATAATCGTATTGTATCATTTTCTTTATTTTGCGTAATACTAAAAGCGTCATCGTAATCACGACAATCTGGTGGATCTATTGAAAATATATATTTTTCATCTTCAATTTCTTTATTTTCTTCTTTTAATACAATTCGTGATTGCAACATATTTTTTACTTCTTTGGCAAAATGACGCATTGTCACATTCTCTAATCCTTTACAGAATATCTCATAGTCGTATAAATTCTCTACAACGTCAACCGCACCAATTATTCTATCTATTACGCCAATAGGCGCCGTTGTAGTCACCCATTCTTTAAATTTAAAAAGAATATATAAATTAGCCGATGTTTTATGGAAATATTTCATTGGTATCTCATATGCAATTAAAAAAGCAGGATAATTAGGATCGTTTGGAATACATTTATAATACATTTTTTTCTTTATAGCGGAACCAAATGTTTTTGTTAAAAGTAAAACTCCTGGTATATAGTCGGCTTCTTTAATAACCGAGTTTTTAATATTTAATTCTATATTCATATTCGCCGACGTAGATAGGTTAAAAAAGTCGCCATGAAATAACCGATAATTTATTGGATGAAAATCTAATGGAAAATATGTATTAATATTTGAATTTGCGTCTACGATTAGTCGTTCTTCAATTAACCATCGGCTATAATTTCTTGATTTGATTATAACAGCAAACATTTAAATTATATATAATTATTAATTTATATATAATTATATTGATTTTCTATTTATTTTTCTACTATTTTCACTCAGTTTCACTATGTAATTCAACATTTTTAGTATTTTTTTTATTTATTTTCTTCATCTTCGTCTTTATCTTTAATTTATTAGGTTTATGTTTCTTCTCAGTATTCTGAGTATCTTTAATCACATATGGTGACAAAGAAGAACATATACCTATGATTGGTTGGATATTTTGTAACTGTAAAAGTTGCATGAATAATTGCGGCATAAGCGTAATCGTATTCATATATGTTCTGTATTTGAAAGATACAATAGAAGCACAATCAACAAATTGAATACTATACCACCAATATGGAGGTATGTGTATCATTTGCCCTTTTGAAGCAACTATATCTATAAACTCTACATTTTGTATTTTCGTCTCATTATTCCACACTTGAATTTGACTTGTAATTTCCAAGGTTTCATAGTCAACTGAAGCATCCAAATATTCTTCACTTTTCGGAGGAGCAAACCGTATTTTAACAGAACCTTCTGTCACCAAGAAGAAATTTCTATAATTGATTTCTTGTTTTAATTGCGTATAACTTCCATGCGAACCTAACAACATATCATACATACACTTTCCAGTAAAAATAGGACGTATATCTTTTTCATATTTTCCAATACGTTCTTTCAAATTAGAATTAATAAAATCGCCATTTTTTTCAATATAATAAGACCCAGTAGTATCCCTATCTATTAGCTGTATTGCTTCTGTTAATTTAAAAGGTACGCTTTCACCAGTGCCAACGCTTTTCATTATAATATCATAGTTTCCATATTTATTAACCAACTGTTTTCTCTCAAAAGAAGGAAACTCAATATAATTAAAAATAAACGGTTGTCTTAATTTACAGACTTTATCCAGTTGTTCTTTTGAGAGAAATACTGTTTCGTATATATCCGACTCATTGCTCGTTTTTAAATGATATGCCACGTGTAAATATATAGTTAGTATAATTAAAAAAATGAAAATTGTCGTTAGCATTTGAAACATAATATAATACTATGTAATAATAAAATAATTTGTGTGATTTCGCCGCAGAATCACACAAATTATTTTTATTTAACAATAACTATTCGTTGTCTCGTAGTTCGCGTTAATACAACTGAAATAAGAGAATATATACCTTGGTATAATAAACCAGAACCATATATATAACATTTATCCAACTTATCTGGAAATATTTCTCCCATATACTTTATTATATTCATAAAAAAAACAGAATGCTTATCTATATCAATTAGTTTAATATTATTAAAATTAAGATGTATAATAAGCGCTGAATATTTTGACAATATTTCAATAATATTATTAACCAAGTATAATTTAAACATCTCGTAGTTCTCTGGAATGGCAATTAATGCAAAAAAACGGTAATCTATAATAACCGAATTATGATGAATTTTACAGAAGTTGGATAAAATATCCGATACATTAATTAATTGTATATTTTCTTTTATAATACGTTTTGTCTCATTGAAAATACAATCTGAAAACTGATACGTATAATGATGTACAGAATTATTATCAGTATTAATATTTATTTCCGTATTATTTTCTGTATTTATAGTGGTTGTTACAGTAGTCATATAATATAATATTTATTTATTTTCTTTATATATTAATACTTAAAAAGTGTTCACCTTCGTTGTCTTCATCTAGTTTATTTTCATCATTTATAGAATCATCTTCTAATATAGTAGGCGGAGAAATATATTCATCATATTCCTCGTCTTCTATATTTTCATTCATAATAATATTACCTGATAGTAATTGCGATAAATGTAACGACAAGTTATTATGTTCATCTTCGTCGTTGTTATCTATTGCTTCATTACAAAACACCATATCACATAATTTTTTATTTGTGTCCATTGTATAACTTTGAAGATGTAACAACAACGATTGTAGTTCTTTTACTTGAATTGTAAGCTCTTCTATTTTTGTATTATCAAATACTTGCGTTGGCTCTATAACTGGAACAACTGCAGCTGCTGCCACTGCGGCAATTTGGATTTGATTTTTTAAATCTTCTATTATTTTTTCTTTTGCGGCACTACTTTGTTCTAATTGCGTTAGTTTTGACGCATTATCTACGCCGTTCTGTTCTAACCGGTCTAATCGTGACACAATACTTTTAAATACAGCTTCATCCACAATGCGCATATTTTCATTACTTGTTTGTTCTTGTCCAGAAAAAGATTGAGAACTATTACTACTTGAATATAATTCTAATTGATCTAACGGCGGCAACGTATTAATAAATGTCTCGACTTTACCTAAACGAATTGTAATTAACGCAATGGCGTCAGATACCGATAATTTTGGATGCACCATAGCTACCTGAGGATATGGATATTGTTGTTGATTTTGATTTCGTTGATTATACTGTTGCTGTGGCTGTTGCTGTGGCTGTCGTTGTTGTGGTTGTTGTTGTGGTTGAAAAGATACCCTGGCTGGATTTTGACCACTCCCGCCATTATTTGCCGTTCGTCTTTGGACTGCTGATGCATTTGCTCTTCCAGAACTCATTATTTTATATAAAATATTATTTTTCGTTTATTTACGCACATATGTATATCTGGGTTTCGGGTTATTTGCTTCGATATTAGTGTATAAAATAAAATCATTATACATAAAAATGTTTTTGCTAAAATACACTACAATATTACAATACGTAAATTTATTTTAGAATAGACAGACAAAGACAAACATATAAATATAGTTATTTTAGACATATTACCTAACATTTTTTTATAAAAACGTTATTATTTAGAATATCCCCAAATTTAGAATTCGGTTTAATTGTTTTTTCTCAATATGGTTTATATCTTAATTAGTATAATTAATTTCTTTGTTATTCATATATATGGACCATAAAGAGCATAAAATAGAACATGATATTAATTACGTATCCAAAACAAAAGGATTTTTCAATTATGTATTTAGTATGGATCACGATACTAAACACTTATTAATGAACTATACACAATATATATTTTTAGCATTCATATTTATTATTTCATTAAGTACCGCAATGAAAACTTACTATCCAATAATTGATGAAACAAACTCGTCCATTGAAATATGTCTTTTAATATTATTATATATTTTTATCTTATTTTTTGGAATTTATTACGTAAATCGTATTATTTGTTTCATACCCAATTATTCTGGAACACCATATATACATTGCAATGATACATTATACTTATTTCCAGCAATAATATCTATTTTATATTCTATTATCAGCTATAATTCGCAAATAAAAGATGGCATACATATTATTTTAGAACGAATAAATGAAAAAATATCTTCAAATTCATCCGATGTCGTTAGTTCAGGTAAAAAAAAGAAAAAAAATGTAGTAGCTCAGCAACAGCAACCACCGCAACAGTTGCCTAATATGTATATCGCACCTCAACAACAAAACACGTCTCAAACAACGCAAATAAGTCAATTACCCATTGTTCAAATGAATTCATCCGACAATAGTAATAGTTCATCTTCTTCTATACAAGACCAAGGTTATGACCAATCAATGGGACCAATGGCCGCAAATGATGGCGTATCCGCATTCGGAAGCGCATTTGGCAGTACTTGGTAAATAAATACATATTCCATAATATTTATCGTAAATACATATTATGAAATACTTATTATGAAATATAATAATATCATGTCAAAAGCAACATCAGCACAAATGTCTGAAATTATCAAGGCAGCAAACAATAATGAAAACTCGCATATATTACAATTAACAACTAAGAAAATTCATCAAATCAAACAAAACATATTGAGAGAACTACAATTGCAGAAACCAGAATTTGTTGATTATATGTATAAATTAAAAAAATATCGGTATGTTGATAATATGAATGAATTAAAACACGGTGGATTTATTCGCTGGATCAATATTCGCGATTCGACTGCGACGCTTGTTTTAAGTGGCGTCGCTATATTCTGCGATTTTAAAATTACAGATAAAGGTGTATCTGTTGTATATACCAATTTTTTCAGGAAAAAAAAATACGAGTTTGTAATGGAAGAGGCAATTATATTTCAAAAATTGACTTATCAAGAAGAAGTATTGCTTCACATTATGGATAAATTAAACTAATTTTGCGTTTTCTTGGGTGGGAAAAACGATTCTATATAAGTCTTAATTATTGTTAAATATGTATCAACATAATATTTCATTGATGTAGTTAAAAACAAGAATAAACCAGAATGAAATACGACAGATTTATCTATTTCTGTAAAGTATTCCTTTTTGCGAAATATATTGAACTTCCACATTAAAATCACTGAAATTATTATTTTAGCGTAATTATTTATTTTATTTAAATATTTTTTTGCGATGTCGTCATTTGTAACTCCTATAATATATAATATACTTAAAAAATATGTGGTATATATGGCAATCCGAATAAAAAACCAATACGTATATAATATACGGTCGCTCTGCATCTGTATACATTATTCGTATATTATAAATTGCTTCGTAGAACATTGACCGCATATGTTTTCGGGTTTGGTGTTGTTATCGTGTTTTATTTTTTCTTCTAGACTTTTTACTACCACCTTTATAATATGACGGCATTTGCTTTTTTATACTTTTTTTAATACTTTTATTAGAGCGTTGCGTGAGCGCTAACCAATGCATCGCATAAGGTTTTACTCTTTGTAGTTGTTTTATATATCGCGCGCGTTCTAACCATTTAGTCGAGACTGAATTTACAAGATTATTTATGCGTTGTATGCGTTTGAGAATTATTAACAAATGACCTTTAACATCCCGTAAAATTACATATTGTAATTTATTATAACAATCATCGTATAAATCTTGTAACTTATCCGCAATATATGGCTCCAAACGTTTATTATTTTTTACATTGTCAAATGCTATTTTTAGTGTATATAAATTTACAAATATTGTTTTAACGTCTTCATCTTCTATTGAATAATACCCAAATTTATTATAATAATCCGGGATACTACAAGCATCGTCTAGTTCAATTAGAACATTAACTTTTTTACTGTATTTACGCTGTTCTTCTCTTATTATATTTATCATAAATAAAAAACGCTGACGTTGATGAAACAGAAGATATACATATGTATGAAAATGAAGAACCTGACTTAATTGAAAAACACGAAAAAATAACTAAAATGTTAAATATGCTTAATGATTCAACTACTACTAATTATTTTCATCTTATGGATTTAATGGGTGATACAAATTTACCAGGAATAGGTAGTCTGACATAGATTGCGATTGTTTTTTTTGTTCAATTCCATCTAATTGATCTATAATGTTATCTTTTACACGCGTAAGCTCCTCGCGTAAGTCCGCATTATTACTTGCGAATATACCAGATGCCCTTGCTAGTTGCGAACCCGCATACTCATGACCTTCAGGAAAAACACTTCCTTTTGCGAATACGCTTACACGAGCACCGTGTCTAACTGTCGTAATTTGCGTTTTATATTTTCTTGAACTATTTCCGTAACTCCATCATAAATACATTGGTAAAAATTATTATACGCAACTATACTTTCACGCTGGCCTTTACATTTTCTTGAAAGAAAAGATCTCGATGAGTTTTGAGCCATTATATTATTTTAATATAATATTAATGGTTTTTTTGTTTTTTATGAAAAAAAATAATTTATTATTATTTAATTTATTAATTATTTTATCGTGGCAAAATCTCTTTTAATTTGCGTTTCATATGTCTCCCAATAAAATATTCTTTATTTTCTTGTGGATCATTGCATGTCCTTAAATATTCAATGCGAAATTTACCAAATTTTGAGTGCCCTCGCGGATACTTTTCCATTGTAACTTTATACAAGTTTCCATACCACGTATTATTTCGCGTCATTCCATGAATATCCCATATACAATTACCGCGATATACTTTTGTAAATGTCATTTTTGAACACATATCGTCAATCGCTTGTTCTGTAATAGTCATTGCTACAGCAACATCAACTATTTTAGTATTAAAATAATGTTCTCGTGTTCTTTTAACAACATATATCATCGGTTGAGTTGTTGTCATTTGATTATGATGCTCTATAATAGGTAATCCGACACACGCGTCTGGTTCTTCCACTATTCTTGCCATTATTTCATCAAATGTGAGCGAAATAAATGGTTTCTGTTGCGCGACAAGTTCAAACCCAAACAGTTCATCCGCTGCTACGGGGCTTCGTGCTTTTATTGGCGTTGCCAATGCTGTTGCCAATGCTGTTGCCATATTGGATCCTTGTCCTTGTTCTTGGCTGGAGCTAGTATTGATTTCCCCAAAGCCTGTTTTTGACATTTGATTTTTATTAATAATATTCACCGTTTCAAATTGCGACATTGTTCTTGTTTTGTTGATTTTGTTTCTTTAAATACATTTTAGAATACTTAATTTAATTTCAATTTTTTTATAATTCTGCATATTACACAACACAACATATATAACTGGATATTATATATGTTATAATTTTCTTTAATAAATGACGAGCGTTCTTGCGCTGGCATCTGTTGCGTCAACCCACTTCGGCATCCAAAAATAAGGTAATAATTGTTCTGTGTTTGGATAAAATGTATCATACAAATGCCGATAATATTTTTTTTCATTTGTATCTGGTTTATTATGCGTTGCGTTAGCCGAAGAAGAAGAAGATAAATCTAATTTGTCAACGTATTCTTGAATAATTGTAAAGAGAGAACGACTAACGTGACTAACGCCATCACTAAATGCCTCTTTGCGTCTCCATAAAATAGAATCAGGTAATAATGCGTCGCGCTGAAACGCATTTCGCAACAAATATTTTTCGCAATGTGTATCCGTATTGTTATCACGATGAAATCGTATTTGTGGATGAATACTTAAATAATATTGAACGAATGAACGATCCAAAAAGGGCGTTCTTGGTTCCAATCCATTACTTGAAATAGATTTATCTGACCGCAAAACATCGAATTTATGTATATCAGTAAGCAAACGCCGACATTCGTAGTCAAAATCAAGTGCCGATGGTGCGTGTCCCATGTATAAATATCCGCCACATAATTCATCTGCTCCATCTCCGTTAAATATCACTTTAGCATCGCTATTTGCCGCAATATATTTCGCCAACTTATAGTTTCCAATTGATGCCCTGACTGTGGTAGTATCATAACTTTCAATTGCCTGAATTACTTCTGGTATTGCGTCAATAAATTCGGTTTCTGTTAAAATAACTTCGGTATGTTTTGTTCCCAAATAATCAGCAACAATACGGGCATGTCTTAAATCTTCCGATCCGTCTAATCCAATACTATACGTTTCCAATTGCGTTCCATCTGAACGATAATAATTTACTAATGCCGTAATAATACTACTATCTAATCCACCAGATAATAAACAGGCAATCGGTCTCTCTGTATTATGAATTCGCTTTTGAACCGACTCGCGAAGTAATCTATTAATATTGTTATATATTTGTTCAATATAAATCTTATTTGATGTAGAAGAAGTAAAATAAGAATGAAATCCAAATCCAGTAGAATGATATTTACGATTATTTATTTGAGGAAACCATTTTGGCGAAACTGTAAATGGGAGAGAAAAAACGCTATACGTGCCCGGTTCAAAATGAACGATGTGGTGAGTATCATTTAAATAGTTGCTCATATTAATCAAACATTTAATTTCTGATGCAAACGCATATATATGATTTGTACGAAATATAATACTTTCTTTATAAGATTCGTCTGATATGCGTTTTGGTTTCATACAATATAATGGACGAATACCGTATGGATCCCTAGCAATATATATTTTGGAGTCTTCATTCGTCAAACGAGAATCGCAGAGAATAAAAGCAAATACGCCATCTAATTGCTGTAAAGTGTATTCAATACCGAATTTTAAATATAAATGAATAATAACCTCGCAATCCGATTCTGTTGTTGGTTCAATAGAGAGATATTTGTATAGTTCTTTATAATTATATATCTCTCCGTTACAAATAAGCGTAATATCGCCGACTGTAATTGGTTGATTTGATATCGCACTTAAGCCGTTAATAGCCAACCGATGAAATCCAAAATCACACAAAATATTAACTCGTTCTAATTGAGAATTTTCTGGTCCTCTACGCTTACCCTTTTTAAATGCTTCATTTACTTCTTTTGCCGAAAATACGTTATCATTATTCAATAGAGAGAAAATACCGCACATTATTAATGGTGTATTTGTAGTTAAGTCCGTATGTTTAAGCGATTTATATAAAGTATTATTTACTTGCACAAACGCAATATTATAATAATATTTTATATTATGTCTATCGAATCGCAACAAATATCAAATGATTATTATAAACACGCGTGCCATTCACAAGCGCAAAAAGAAACAAATGACCGTATATATGATAGAAATTTGCCGTCTCACATGTTACAACCTTATTTAAATGTTCGTCCAGTAATGACAAAATATTCTAAATTGCCCGTTGTTGATCCACGTGTAGCAGTAAATGTTTCAATGAAACAACAACCTACTTATAATATAAATAATGTATTCAATCCAGGAAATACACAATCGCCGTGGTCTGGTTATTCTAGTAATGTAAATGTCGAGTCGGAATTGAGAAATCAAATATACGCTTTACAAAAATGTAGTCAGTCTGTATATGTTCCAAATAGTACGAGTGATTTATATCAATATCAAATGCAAACGAAGCATATTCGACAGCCATTTAATGAACTATTTAAACAAGAAACATTTTCTGGATTTAATCCGAATCCGTCAAATATGGGTCATTTAACATTTAATAATAGCACTCGGCATCAAAATAAAGAATTAACGATGAAACGCATTATATAAATATGTATATATAATATGTCGTTCTTCATATCATTAATACCGCGCGTTGTAAAATTTGCTTCATTCGTATATGATCATATAGGTAAATATGTTTATGATTTAACATTATTTGACGACGCTGAAATAGACACGAATAACCTAATTAAAAGTTCGTTAATACCCGATTCATATATAGGCGCTGGCGGTGGCATAGTTGGTTCGGATTTACCTATACATATACTTGATTGTGATATTAATGTAGAATATGAAGAAGAAGAAGAAATTTTTCCAGAACAGTTTTCTTCTTTAACAAAAAAACAAAAAGATTTTTTAAAAAAAAATTACGAACAATTAATGCCTATTTTAGATTTAGAATTATGTTTTGATTTATTAACTCAAACGAATGAAGAATACATACAATTTTTTCAAGCACATCAAACACAAAAAGTAGTTAAAACACAGCAACAGCTAGAACAGCTAATACAACAATTATTTATATTGCAACACACAAATGCGCACCCATCACGCAAGGTAAGTATGGACGAATTAAATTTTGCAGCGTTTATTTATCATACAAAATTATTACAAACACAATTAGAACATTTACAAACACAATTACAAACACAAACAATTATGCAAAATCGTATAGTTAAGATGAAAAAAATAATAATTAAATTATTAACACAATCGCCACAATCTCAATCACAAATAGCATTACCAATAGCATCATCGTCATCATCAATAGCATCACAATTATCATCATCATCATCAATCGCATCACAAATATCATTATCATCATCAATAACATCACCAATAACATTATCATCATCAATAGCATCACCAATAACATCACCAATAACACCATCAAACTATAAAAAAATTAACACATTAAGTAATTTATTAAAACAAATTTATATGTCGGATGATCGGTAT
>Ga0194059_1000973_pt1 | contig 12643 bp, 17 predicted proteins | sample SepL6211m_MetaG_FD_163426 | JGI IMG/M metagenome (GOLD analysis project Ga0194059, IMG submission 163426) | Anoxic zone freshwater microbial communities from boreal shield lake in IISD Experimental Lakes Area, Ontario, Canada - Sep2016-L626-11m | ecosystem: Environmental > Aquatic > Freshwater >... | reverse complement strand
ATGCTATCCCATGTGATTTAGAAAGGCGATTAGAAAAAGGGATTTATGTTTATTCGCGTGAGTCGCCACTTTTTTTTGTAGCTATCCCCTTGCCACTAGGGGGGAGTGTATATAGTTTTCTGACTTACTCCCTATACAGTAAGGTTTAAGCCGTTTTTATAGCGTACGCTATTGACTAAATTAATAGCGTACGCTATTCTAGTATTTGAAACAAAACCCAGAAATTATATGCAAGTATCCCTCACAAAAAAAGCACCGAACCCAAATGGCAACCCAAATTTTAAGGCAAAATGGCGGTCAAGGACGATCGCGATCCGTGTTCCCGAAAAACTAGCCGATACCCTGCTATCACTCGCTAGGCAAATCGACGGCGGCAAAGTCAGCCAAGCACAGCTTAACCAGCTTTGCTTAGATGGCAACGCGATCGCCTTGGAGCTTGCCACGATTACTGGTAAACCCTCACTCGCGATCGTTCCCGCCCCCGCCGAAAATTCTTTACTAGAGAAGGTAGAGAAGTTCGAGGAACTCCAAAAACAATCTTGGGGTAAAGGAGCCAAGCAGACAGGCGAATTTAATACCAATTCACCACGCTGGACAAAGTTCAACGATTTTAAAGCTTGGCTAGCTAAGCAATAAATTTTGATACCCTCATCAATGAGGACACCAAAAATAAGCCCCTCTCAGATTGACCTGTGAGGGGCTTATTTTTATCCGTGCTTATGTTCCTACCTTGCAAAATTGGCTACTTAGCCAAAAACTCTAAACTCTCAACATCACCACGCACATCACCATAATTTTTGTCAGCCAACCACTGAAAATAATTTCTAATCTCCCTCACCGAAGCATCACGAAAAAGCCTGATACCAGATTGAATTTTACGTGCTGACACAAAATCATTTTGCTTTTTGGCATACTCCAAAATTGCTGACAAAGGCGCTGACAATTTGGGTGATGCCGACGTGCTGACAGGCGCTGACAGGGTATCAACAGCCTTAAAAACGGGTTTAATCGTGTCAGCAGGACTATTTGTCAGCAAAGCCAGATAGTCTTTTGGCATCGGCAAAACCTTCAAAGTTACCCCGTCAATTTTTGGCAACTGGCAGGGAAACTCATCCAACATTGCAGGATATTCCGCAGATGAGATCGCCAATTTAAGCGGCTCATCCTTCATAGATTTAGCCTTATCCGTCGCGAACTTGCCAAGCGCAACTATGGCAAAACACTCACGAATAGAGCCTTGTCCCTCAATGCCCAGCGCTTTAACTTCCGCCCCTTGGCTAAGGACAATCAACCTAATCGCCACCTTGCGAGATTCACGAACTAGCAGCATTATATTTTCAGTGAAAGCCTTACCCAGATTCGCCACACAAGCAGGGAACTCATCCAGAATTACAATGAACGGCTCAAAAATTTTCTGACCTTCACCTCTTGCCTCATAGCGAGCATCCATCAAAGCAACCAGCCGCTCAACTTCTTCACCGATCGCATCATAATTTCGACCCATACCGATAACCGTCATACTTTGCCAATCATCGGGGGCAGCGTGGCTATCCAAAACTAAAGACGGCGCGACCGCATTGGCGACCAAGAACTTAACCAAAGTAGACTTACCCGATCCAGTCTCACCCAACACCAAAATATGCGGCTTCGATAATGCTTTACGAATATCGGAAAACTGCACAGGCTCAGGAGCTAACTCAATAGGAGCGATCGCCACTTCACGACGTGGCGGCGCTAGGCTTGCATCTAACCAATTTCTATATTGAATATGGCTTTGAGCTTCACTAATCGCACCGTAGCCAGTGACATACAGGGCAAGCCGATCTAGCCGATTACTGATTACAAACAAGATGGGTGCGATCGCCACATTAACTAATTTCTGCGAGATGTGAGACGGAATAAAGGTAGCCAAGCATGAGGCGATCGCACAGCCAAAAATGGCATGACTTGACCATGAGGCATAACGTATAACCTTGCCAGAGAGTAGTATCTGTGAGTTGTGGAAGGTGTCACGGGTAAAGTTTGTCATGATGATTATTGTTAGTAAAAAACCGCCAGAAATTAGCGGTTAGTGTTAGTTGAATGTTTGAAAGTTAATCAGGTGGTGTGTATGCTTTTCCTGCTCTCAGCAAGCTTTCTAAGCGATAAACCTCATTATTAAGTTGATTGTCGGTAAAGATTTTCAACTCTTTTGTGTCAATAGTCAGCTTGTATCCGTTGAGAGCTTTGATGTAACGATCCTCTAGTTCCTTGCGAGTTGCTTTAGGGATAACAGGGGCGGCGGTTTGTGTGGTTTGAGCTTGCAAGTTTTGGGGTTGTCTGGTTAGTTCGCTGATTGTGTAACCAATGATTGAACCAACCGCTAGACAACTAAAACCAGTGGCGACAAAGGTTTTAATCATTTTTGTCTCTCTCCGATTTTGCCTAACTCAAGCCTTACGACTGCATCACCCGTGCGCTCAATCATGCTGGGTAAGGCAATCATCACCGTGACGCATACGCACCCCGCACAAAGCAAAAACAGGGTAAATCGGTTGATGACGATTAGATTTTTTTGAGGATCTACCATACTTGCCACCATGCTTTGGGCTCGTCGTCATCAGCGTCTTGGCTGTCGGCTTCATACGCGTCATCATCCTCATTGTAAAAATCATCTTGCGATTGATTATCAGAGTTGGCACTGTGCCAAGCGTTGAATCTTTGCGTAACCTCTTCTTCTTCTTCGGTAGCCTTGAAAAAGCCAAATATACTCATGCTGCCACCTCTTCCGAAGCCGCTTCAATTTCATTCAAAGCTTGAGGAGATGCGCCAGTCGTCAACCAATCAATAAATTTAGCTTTCAGCTTCAAACCAAGGCGCGAAACAGTTAGCCGCGCAAGCTTAGCCATATCAACATCAGTAATCAACTCATCAGCCAATCGCTGAGATAGCAAATCTTCTAAATCCTGTTCAGTCACAGGCTGAGGCGGGACTATCTCTAAGGCTTTCTTTACTGCCATAATGCTTACACCTAGTTAAATGGGTAGGCAGGGCGTAAGCTGTTCAAATCTAGCGCCCTGCTTTTAATTTATATTAGCGTATCTAGTCCTAAAAACGATACTATTTAAGGACTAATACAGGACTAATTTAAATATGGCAAGAGATAGCAAATCAGTAAAAGTGACCTTACCCGACAACATTTATGCAGTCATTGAGTCAATGGGTGAGTCAGGGGAAACAGCATCAGAGTATTGTGCTAGGGCAATCATTAATAAGGTTGAACACGATCTAATGGTCAAGCTGCCAGATAAATGGAAAGCATTCACCGACAATATTGAACCAAAGGCATAAAAAAAGGATAGGCGGCGCATAGCGCCGCCTATCCTTTTTTTATGCGGTATTTATTGAGCGCTTAAATATACTACGGCGCTCATGTCTACATAATCGCCAAGCCTCCTAAAAGGCGAAAGATATAAAGCCTGAGAAGAAATTCCATTTCTGTAAACAGGAATAGCAAAGCTTGATAAATCAGTAGAGACAATGTTTGCAGGGTCATTAAAGTAAAGATCTACATCAATTCTATCGCTACTAGTTATGACCCCATTTGGATCGATGACCCAATAAGTAAAAGCGTAGATCCCTGCGCCATTGGTATTTATGGCTGTTTGTAGATCTTTGCCCACATCAATGCATGATAGAGCGTCTAAATTTGTTTGTAAATTGCGATCCTCTATCACCGTGGAGCAATAAATATATTGCCAATCTAAATCGACTTCAGGATACTGCCCAGCCTCTCCAAAAGAATAGATAAGATTGCTACCTGAGGTCATTGGCTCAGGGGTGGGTACTGTTTTTGATGCCAAAATCCATAGAGGCTCTCCAGCATTATTAATAGAAACCCAAAAGTCTCTATTGCTCTGGTCAAAGTAAATTTCGCCGATCGCAGCTGAAGGAAAATTTGGTTCTCCGCTAAATACGTTTATAGATAATCCGTTCCCGTTTGCGCTAGTGGACTGTGTTTCGGTTATATCACCTGTCGCCGTGCTAGTCGCTCTAAATATCTTGTTGGTATCTGAAGCGATCAAGATTTGATCGACAAAATCGGGAGTAACCAATGATGGAGAACCCGTAAAAGTCCGCACCTTTGCATAGTGCAAATCAGTGGCATTGGTTAATGTTGAATGTCTGGTCATGATTAATCCTCAAAAATTACATTATCGTCAGTCGTCAAAACTTGCCCGTCCTGAACCAAAATCTTATTAAGAATATTGGCAACATCGACAGGAAAAGTCACTGGTTTATTTTGGATATCGATCCAGTCGCTCACCGCGTTAGCCGATGAACCACCGATCGCGATCCAGTCAGCCACAGAATTGGTCGCCGTGGCTAAGAATAAATTTTTAGTCACAGAATTAAACCAAAAACTCTTTACCTCTACAGGCGCGAGTATAGGGTCACTATTAGCCAAGGTGATTTCAGCGCCTTGAAACACCGTTAAACCTTGCAAAATGGGATTAGATATCGGCATAGTTTTTTATTTAAATGTTGCGGTTCCTGTTGGTTCTTGCTTGGGCCATAAATCAACCCTAATTCTATCCTGCTCTAAATTTGTCCCGTCGGTAAAAGCTCTCCCCTCGCCTGTAGTGGGTTTGCGAACCAATAAAGTCGCGTAGGCTGGATAAACTTGCGCAGGGTCTTTTCTTAGTTTGATGTTCTTCTTCGATACCTCCTCAGTCACGTTTAAATTTAAAATTTCAGCCGTAGACAATTCAGCAAGTCTCCTTAAAACCTTCTCAGCCTCACCTTTGGAAGCTCCATAAACCGCCATTTGCCGCCCGTTATTTAGATGAGCCGTAGCCCTAAATTTCCCCCACCGATAAGAGAGCGCGGCTAGTTTGATTTTTGTCCACGACAGCCCCACGATTACATCAGGGATAGTTACCTCGTACTGCTTGGCGAGTTCCCCGTTTGGCATTTTCCAAGGCGGCGCATCTTTGGTTTTAAATACGATCGTCAATTGGCGGCGTAAAGGTTTCGCCGACAGATAGTCTTCAGCAGGCATACCGACAATTTGCCCGACATCACGATTAGCAATAAGTCGATATTGATTTAAGGAGTCTACAACTTGCTCTTCAACATGGCGCTGTGTACCTGTTATCAGCATGATTTCGTCTTTTCGGAGCTTGTCAGGAACTAGCGTTATGGTTTTTGTCTCTCCTTCGACGTTCGCGGTATGTAATTTGTTTTGAGCATAGGCGCTGTCAATCTGTTGAGCGACGACCATTCCGCCCTCAATAAAAGCATCCCATCCTTCCTCTAAAAAGGATTGTAAAAAAGCCTTAATATTTTTATTCTCAATCGCCTCAATAATGTCGTCCATACCCGAATTGAAAGACATGTTTGGACCACCATCTTTACCCCATTCCTCCTTTAGCCATTTAGCTTTAGATTTACCGTAGAGCGTGTTCAAGATGCTGATATCTAGCCCCTTGATAAATTTGCGGTAATTAATAAACCCACTCGCCAAGGCATTGTTAGCCAATCCCCCGAAAGTCTGTTCAATTGCATTTCCAAGCGCCAAACCCACATCACTTAATCCCTCTTTCCCTGCGCCAAGGGTGACAGCACGCGCCAAAGTTGCGCCGCCGATGACAGGGCAAAGGTAACTCACCCCAACCCCCACACTAATCGCGGCTAACCATCCCGCAGCCCTGCCTAGCGCTGAACCCCATACGGTTGCAATCCTTATATTTTGGGCTTCCATTAAGCCCTCTAATTCCTTTTCGGATGCGTTCCAATCAAATTGTTTAATCTGTTCTGTTCGCTGGATTAGCCAGTTAAAAATATTCCCTGCGTTTGTCCATGCGTTTGTCAGTTCCCATATTTTTCCAGAAATAAAACCTTTAAATAAATTCCCAAGAAAATCAAGAATTTTATTTGCTTTTTTGGTGCGAATGACTTCGTGCTTTACATCAATTGTGCGCGTGTAGCCGCCCGTTACCTTTTGTCTGGTAGCGCGTGACGTTAGATTGCTTTTGATAAATTGTAAAGTCGTCATATAGATAGCTTATTTGGATCTTTAATCTGTTTCTTGATATCTGGCTTTTCGGTTGAGTTTTTGTTGTAGTCGGATTGTGGGTTTTTGATGGCTTGGACAAACTCCTCAAAGTGGTTTTTAGTCGCTTTGTTATCGCCGTACATGTCATCAATGCCTTTTTTGATGTCAGTCACTTGCTTTTTATTGCGGAAAAAGGCGGCTTTAACGATACCTGCGGCAAACATTAAGCGCTTGACGTAATCCATTAAAGTTTGCTTATCATCATTTTTCCACCCCTCAACTGAACCAGTTACGGTCTTAAGAAGTGATTCAATCACGATCGGCGTTTCACCTGAGAGCAAATCAGGTCGGGCAAGGTCGAAATTATAAGTAAGTTCTCTTGATACCTTGTTCCCTTTGTATCCCAAGAAATCAGCATTAGCTCTTGCATAATCTTGGGTGATAGCCACGCCGTTTTTAGTGGCGATAACCTCAGCAGCAAGCCGTAAGAGCATGTTTAGCTCTACTTCTTGGTTGATGCCGCTCTTCATGGTTATTCCATACATTTCGGCGATCGCCTCGGCAATATTCGGGATTACAATCTCTTGCTCCTGGTCCCCTTCTTTGAGCGGGTCAATATCCTTGATTTTTATCTTGATAGGAAATTCTCCAATCAGCGCGTCTATTTGATGGGTCAGCCAGTACAAGTAGTCAGTTTGGCTTTCAACATCCTGAGTTTTATCGCCCACACCTGTTAGTAAGCTCTCAGGAACCTCGATCGGATATCGCCCTGTACCTAGTCTCCCCGCAATCAACTTTGAAAAATATTCAAGCGATTGCGTCAGATCTGATGTCTTACTTGGATCATTTTTTAAGGTGCTATCAAAAGATTTCGGCACACTAATAACTCCAGGTCCCAAGATTTTAAGGACTTTTTCCATGTTTGCCGCCAGAGTCTCCATCGGTGTTGGCGGTGTTGGGGTAATCGGTTTGGTTGTCGTGGTTGGGTTTGTTGTCGTTGTGCTTTTGGGAGGTGTTGGATCTTCGTTGGGATAATATGGCGGACGCTGGCTTAGTAGCATCATTTTGAATGTTTCCGCAGCCAAATGTATTCCATTTGGGAAGAAAATTCTCTCGATTTTATCCTTCTTTTTTATCTGCTCTTTCGTTAGCTTTGCTTGTGGTCCCTCGATAGTGATCTCGGTCTCCACGAAAAAGGGACTAACTTTTTCGAGTAACCAATTTAAAAGAGACGTATGATTTTCCAGCTTTTTAAACTTTGGATTCTTACTCTTTAAATCTTTGAGTAAAAGGCTTTCAGGTACTTGCATAGGATATTCGCCTGTACCTAATCTCCCCGCAATCAATTTTGAAAAATATTCAAGCGATTGCGTCAGATCTGATGTCTTACTTGGATCATTTTTTAAGGTGCTATCAAAAGATTTCGGCACACTAATAATTCCAGACCCGATCGCCTCCCTAGCCCCTTTTACTTCTTTTAAAATCTCTCTGCTTAAATTAGCCGCCTTTAACTCTTTTAAAATTTCTCTACTCAAATCCGCCGAATCGTTGCAAGAATTGCAGCACATCTTTTTGTCCCGTTTACTTTTTTTCTTATTTTTATCGCGATCATCGTCGTCGCCATTTGGTGGTGGTGGTGGTGGTGGTGGTTTGATTTCTGGCGGTGTATCCATCCCACAGCATTTAGCAGGCTCCCAAGTCGCAAATACATAAGTTGATCCAGTTTCCTGCCAGTCTTGATTAGGGAAATTTATTTCTCTTCTTTCAGCTCCGACACTTATGAACGTTACAGTTCTGATATCCCCAAGCTTATGGAATGCGAAGCTATGTTTCTCCACTTGACCAGAATCATCGATAACTGGATATACCCAAAAGTAATTATCCACACAGCCAGTATCTTTTTCTGTTGTAGGAAAATTCACTTCTACTTTATAGGTTTCTGTTGTTTGTGCTGTATTAATATTGCGAAACTCATATCCGCCTGAGCTTTCGCCTTGAAGAGCTTGACTAAGTGCGTTTGCAGATTCATTATTACGCCAGTTTAAATACCTGTTTATCGAGCTTTCCCTTTTCGCGCATTCGGGCGATTTATATTGCTCAGCCTGTACATTCTCATCTAATTTTTTAGGCAGTTTAAAAGCCGATCTATCGATTGGTTCTTTTTTCTTCCCGCAATTTGGATCGCGCTTACAGACAATCATCGGCTGAAGCACCATGAAGCCAATAATCGGATAGGTGTATACGCAGGTTTCACACTCATTTGAGCGGATCTCAATGCGATACCAAAACGGTTTGATGTCTAAAAACATGCCGTCGCAATATGGAGATGCTGGATAGGCGGCGCAATCCTTTGCGTCTACAGGGTCGTTGAGATTTGATATTGACCATTCATCATTGATTGGTTCTAGACGAGGGGAGACAGGCAGATCGTAAAGCCCGATCGGAGAAACTACATTGAACAAATCTTCGCCAAAATTAGCCCGTTGCTTTTGGGGCATTTTGAAACTTCTACCGCCGATCCTCCCTGCTCCCCTCATGGCAATATCCTCAAGGTTTTAGGCTGTACTAAGTTGTAATTTTGCACAGTTTCACGCGCATTAAATCTGATGGCGATTAGTTCGGCTTCAATGCGTCCACATTTCCACGGAAGCGCGATCGCCTCAGTTTCCTTTTGCATTTCGTCGCGATTTACATCCATAAACCAAGTGTCTAAATTAAACATAGCTACACCGCCTCTATGCCCGTCAATCTAGCTTGGTTGCTTGCCACTGCTGAAATTGCGCCGCGATATAAATTTTGCAAGTTGATTTCATAACTACCACCACCACGCATGAGGGTAATGCCGCGCCCAAGCTGTGCCGAACCACCGTAATTAATATTGATATCGGTAGTCAATGAGGTGTTAGTGAGCGTCACCTGTTGGCGGTTGGGATTGGCAGGAATAATAATTTGAGATTCGGGTGAAACTTGCCAAGTGTAAGGAGTTGCGAAACTAATTTCTTTTGCATCAGTTGGTAGTGTGGTTATTTCTTCTCGCGCACTGCCATAAATTGTGACCCGATCCGTCCCCTCTAGCAGCCCGTAACCTGCATTAGTTATTTGCGCCCCGATTAGGCAATCGTTTGAGGTGTCGAAGCTAATGTTATCGGTAAAATATGGCAGTAAATTGACCTGATAGTAAGGCAACCGATTAAGCAAACTCACATCAAATATGGGTTGCCAATCTACCTGCGCGGTACGGATGAAAAATGATATTTGTTTGCGGGCGCTTTTCCATTCCATGTCGCGCAAAGCTAAAAGCCGATCCATCCTTGATGAGTCTGCGTCAATGTTTGGCATATCACCCTCAGCGATCGAGTTAATGTCGCATCGCATTCTTAGCGAGGTGATAAATCCATAAAACTTTAAAGTCTGCACGCGATCGTATGGCGATGTAGCCGACGGCTGGTAAATGACCCGCATGGATGCATCACCTTGACTAAATGAAGTCAAGATTTGCTGTGTACGCGAATAAGTTTGCTGTAGTTCTGTCATTTTTACTGCTTGAGTAAATATTCGCGTTCTGCCATCAGTTGCGAGTAAACAGCCTCTTTACTCATTGATAATTCTTTGGCTAATCGCGCTAACAATCGCCCTCTCGGAACATATTGATAGGTTCTGCCAAAATACGATCGCTTTCTGGTAATGGCTCTTTTGCTGCAGGTTGACATTCTTGGATAGGCTCTTAATTCCATGTTTACAAAAATTTATAAAGTCTTTATAAATGGCTAGAAAAGTATGCGTCTTACGATAGAACCCATTGGGTTCTATCTATACTCGTATGTCCTATTGTAGCATCTTAGCTATATGCAAAGCACTATATGTAGGGTTGCGTTTTGGTAAAAATGCTCTAGTCTCGTTGTGTCGTTACTAAATACAGCGTTACTCTCATGGCTGACTTATCTTTTGCCAAATTAAACACCGCGCTTGGTACTACTGCTTTCAGCGCTACTGGGTCTGTCCTGTCGATCGATATGAATCTTTTGATGGGTGAAGCGGCGATCGCCTTGACTGATGAAAAAGTTGCTGAATTTTTGACAAATTTGCTTGATATTGCAAGCGAAGCTGAAATCGCCTATAACGCTGACGTTGCAAATACCACCAAACTTAATAGCTATTTCACCCCCACGTCTGGCATTCCTAGCTTAGATACAGCTACTAACAACTTCTATGTCTCTTCGACCTATACATTCTCTAGCCGTGCGCCTCTGAATAAGGCTGCGACTACGGCTGTAACTGCCTAGGTTTTATTTGCATTTTCACTTACTAATTAAGCTAATCAAGATCGGAAAGTAAAATTTTATGGCTAAAACAAGATTGGTGGCGGTTGAGTTCTCGCCCACTTCTCCATACGCTTCCCTTAAATATGGGTTTCGCACTCCCATCAAAGAATCGGAAGGTACTGTGCTGGGGCATACCTTGCTAAATGCTGCTGCTCCACTTCAGGGGGTAGTCCTTAGGGTGAACGCTCCAAAGCCTCCACGAGCGACCAAAGTCACAGCTGTTGGATACACTAGCAGCTATGTCAGTGCTGATTCAATCGTTACTGCTGCTGCTGCTGGCTGGCAGATTACCGCTTCTAAGGTATCTGGAGGTCGCCGTAAAAAAACTCGCTTTACAACGGTTGTCTATGTGACGATGAACGGGGTTAAGTATGCTTGGAATATTCGCAATACCCTATTAGCCAAGATTACAGACAGTCTTGCAGCCCTTGGAGTTAAGCGAGCTTCCAGTACCGATAATGACTTGGTATTTGGAGCATCATTTCCAAAACCCCCCTCGGTTAAGCTTTTTGGTGGATCTGGTGATAGCGCTTTTACTGTGGGTACCTTCTACGATCCAAGTAACGAGGCTTCTATCTCTGATAAATACGAGGTAAAAGAAGGTAAATTTACTCAAACCCATTGGGCTACGATCGCCTTATGATTTTTGATCGCCTTATCATGCTGCCTTCTGATGAAGGGTTTAATGAAATCCTTAACGGCTCCTTGCCTTCAGATTTTGATGGATCTCAATGCGTGGTACAGCGATCTACTTCGGGGCTGCTCGAAACTGTTTCCTATGAAGAGGCGATCGAGTATGCCCTCGGCGGTGAGTATGACGAGGTTGATGATTTTGACGAGGAGTTAGGCGATGAGTGATTGGCAGTACGCGACTAATCAAAGCTTTGTTGGGGTTAGTGGCTCTGTCGATTTGTCTTTTGTCTTTGGCTCTTCTGGGTTCATGGGGATAAGAAAAGCTAATGAGAAAGGCAGGCTAATAATCTAGAACGAAAGTTTATAAAATTCAAAAAACCATAAGCCTGTCGTTTAATTAATTTAATACGGTTATTAAGTCCCTCCATCACACCACTAGTTGTACGATTTAAAAAGTAATTACAAATATTATCTAGGTGATTACGAATTGTTTCCAAAACTGCACCATAAACACCCTTAGCTTTTTCAAGCCATGCTTTCAATTGTTCCTGACCATCTTCAGGCGTTTTACAAGTCTCAAAAATATTTCTAAAGTCTTCTTTGAGGTTATAAGCTAATCGCAAACGCTTAGAACGCTTCAAAATATTTTCCAACTTAACTTTTTCCTCTTCTGTTAGGTCAATATTATTCTTTAGCAAAATAAATCGACTACCTTTAATCTTGATTTTGGCTTTTTGACGCAGTTGATTTAACTCTTTGATCACTGGTTGCATGACATGAAATCTGTCGATGACAACTTTGGCATTTGGAAATACCTCTTTTACAACTTTCGGAAATCCTCCCCACATATCAACACTGACTTCCTCAACTTTTTCTCTTATCTCAATTGGTTGCTGCTTAAGGACTTCAATGATGTCATCCTGTTTATGACTATCAATTACTTCTAGCAATTCGCCCACGTCAATATTTGATACGACCGTGACAAAATTCTGATGTCCTTTACGTTTACTCACTTCATCAATACTCACCCGTTTTACTTCTTCCCAATTATCCTTTTTTTTTAAAGAAAATTGGTGATTGAAAATTCCTTGCACTTGATCCCAACTCAGAAATTCATCTCGACTCACCTGCTCTACATTCGCACTTTGTACTCGTTGATAAACATACTCTTCATACCTTTGTGTGTATCGTCTTTCCCAATCTACAAAGGGTAATTTTTCCGTAAAATGTTTTTGACAATGCTGACAATAAAATTGACGACGTGGCGTATTTAGGTAAACTACTTTGCCAAATACTGACAAGTCTCGAATCAGTATCGGTCGATTTTGTTTTAATTTTCCACTCTGTGTATTACAATGGGGGCAAGCAATTTCATCATGTAAAAATCGCAGCTTTAGGATAATTTTATTTTCTTCTTCCGTAAAACTTTCAACGGTTGTGTTGGGTAAATTTAGCAACCTATCAAGATATAAGTCCATACCTGCCACCACTTACATTCGTAGCTTATTATACATTAATCCCCTCAAACCCAGAAGAGCCTTGTCTTTTCTCGTCAGGTCATCGCGATCGATCTTGAATGTGCAACCCGTAAACCATCTTGGAGCAAGGCGGGGGACATTCTCCAAATAGTTGATTTAGAGTTGGCTACTGG
>Ga0194059_1000972_pt1 | contig 12651 bp, 14 predicted proteins | sample SepL6211m_MetaG_FD_163426 | JGI IMG/M metagenome (GOLD analysis project Ga0194059, IMG submission 163426) | Anoxic zone freshwater microbial communities from boreal shield lake in IISD Experimental Lakes Area, Ontario, Canada - Sep2016-L626-11m | ecosystem: Environmental > Aquatic > Freshwater >... | reverse complement strand
TCACAATCGGATACTCTAACCTACGGAGCTGTTATCTTATAATATAAATTATTATAAGATAATATGACTCGAAAATTATTTTGAATTTTCTTATAAAAAAATATAATTAAAAATAATGAGAAAAAACAATAATAATAATATGTATGGGATGGTTTTAAATATTAGCTGGTTTTTAAATACCTTAAGTTATTGTATTACTCGTTATGTAAGTAATTCCATTTATTATAACTTGCACTCTAGTAAGGAATTTTTTGAATTACGTACAAATGCAGGTAATACACTTGTTTATTTAAAAAACTCTTATCCATTTGAAATGTCTTTTTTTATTGGCGATCATGGTATATATATATTATACACAATTTTATATATAATTATGTTTTTATTAATAAAAAAATTTTTTCCTAAATATTTAGAAGGAATTAAGAATATAATGATTTTTATTAATTTACATATTTTATTAGGATTTTCGAATCCTTTAAATAAAACAGTATATAAAATATACGATCCTTCTAATTATGTGGTATTTAAAATGTTATGCGGTTTTATGGTATTAAGTATGTTTTATCAATTCTATCTTGGGTTTTTTTCATGTGATGGTGAAAGTAAAGGGGATAAGCGTTCTGCGCCCCCCGTATTCCACAAATACCTGAATATATAAATACAACTAATAAATTTAAAAAATTTTAAGCTTTCTCCGGAGACACAAAGATATTTTAAAAAACAATTAATTATTGGTACAGGTAAAACTATCCAATACGCACCTTTGTGCGTATTTCTTGGTATTGGTGGAGTGTTAGGTACTATTACTGAACCAGCTTTAGATGTTATTGTTTCAGAAGTAAGAAATATTTCAGAAACTATAGCACATTCAACTGCCTGGGGGTTAAAAAAAGAAGCACTAATTATAGATGTTCTAGATTTTATAAAAAAAATACCAGATTCCAGTATATATTGTCCTCGAGAAACAGAGGAAGATCTACGAAAATGCTTAGCGGATTTAGCTCCTCCTCCTCCTCCCCCTTCTTCTGGGGTAGGAGAAGCAACAACTTCAGATATTATAGTAAAAAAATAATATTTGAATATTTATAATAATAATAATAATAATAATGAACACTTCTATAATTTTTTACCAATATTTTCCTATATATATCTTTTTATTAGTAGCTTTAATTATAGCATTAGTAATTTTTATCTTATCTTATTTTATAGGTCCTTTTTTACCAGATAGTGAAAAAGTATCTTCTTATGAATGTGGATTTGATCCTTTTGGTAATGCCCGAAACAAATTTGATGTAAAATTCTATTTAGTAGCTATATTATTTATAATTTTTGATTTGGAAGTAACTTTTTTATTTCCTTGGGCAATGGCTTTAAGTGAAATTACTTTCTTTGGCTTTTGGTCTATGATAATTTTTTTAATAATATTAACTATAGGTTTTATTTACGAATGGAAAAAAGGTGCTTTAGAATGGGAATAAAAATATAACAATAATGCTTAATTCTATAATAAAATTTTATATTAATGCCATGGTACTGTTTTTATTAGGTATGTTAGGAATCGTTATTAATCGACAAAGTGTTATTACCCTTTTAATGTCCTTAGAATTAATGTTACTAGGTATTAATATGTCATTAATAACTTCTTCAATATATTTAAATGATTTAATAGGCCAAATGTTCCCTTTATTCATTTTAACTATAGCAGCAGCTGAATCAGCCATTGGATTAGCCATTTTAATTACTTTTTATCGTATCAGAGGAACTATTTCTGTAGATTTTATAAGTTTATTAAAAGGATAATCTTTATCTTATTATTTCATATAAATAAATGTTTTTAGACTCTATTATATTTAATATATTAACTATTTTATCTAGTATTTCTGCTTTCATAGTAATTACTGCACCTAATCCGGTATATTCTGTTTTATTTTTAATTTTAGTGTTTTGCTGTAACACAGGAATTTTACTAATTTTAGGAACAGAATTTTTAGCCCTTATTTTCTTAATTGTTTATGTAGGGGCTATTGCAGTATTATTTTTATTCGTTGTTATGATGCTTAATATTAAAAGTAAAAAAGTATCAATATCTTATTATACTGAAATAATTACAATTATATTACCAGTAATAATTTTTATATTAATTGTTCTAAGTATTAAAATTGGACATATTTATACATTAACAAAACCTAGTGATATAATTATTGATTTTAATAATTTAAATATACCTACAATGTTAGATTTTTTAGGCGATATTAGATTACTAGGTCAATTAATATATACTTATTATGTAGTTTATTTCATTATGGCAGGTATTATTTTATTAGAAGCCATGATTGGGGCTATAATATTAACTTCAGATAAACATAAAGATATAAAAAGACAACACGTATTTCAACAAATTTCTCGTGATTTTGTTAATGCTGTTTTCTTAACTGAAATTTCTTCAAAAAAACAATAATATTAGGTTTAAACCTAAATATTAACAAAGCATTTATTATATTATTTCATAAAAATGGTGTTTTTTATAGGAGAAAATCCAGCTTAAAACAGGTGTTTTTTGCTATTCATGATGGGTATATCATAAAAAAATACACAATAGGTCTTAAAAAATCAACAAATAAAATTTTGATATTTCCTCATTATCTGTTTTGCTGTTTTAATTTTTAAGTTAAACAGTAAAAAATACCTCAGCGAAAATAAGAATTAAAAAAACACTTTAATACTAAAAATTACAAAGAATTTATAATAAAATAATTTTGGGGTCTTACTACGTACTTTTTATTTATACATGGAAATCCAGCCCCATTTATTAAATTACGATTAAATAATTATAACAAATTTAAAACATGTTCTTCTTCTTCTTCTTCTTCTTCTTATATTTCCTACTTAACAATCCCCTAATATATAATATTTTATTTAAATATATATTATATAGAAATCAAATAAAAGGATTAAACACCACCCCACCAATAAATTGTTACGAATAAAAATAACCAAACAACATCAACAAAATGCCAATACCATGCAGCTGATTCAAATCCAATATGGTGAGTACGGGTAAAGTGTTGTTTATTTAAACGATATAAACAAACCATTAAAAAAATAGTTCCAATAATAACGTGGAATCCGTGAAATCCGGTTGCCATGTAAAAAGTAGAACCGTAAATACCGTCTGAAATTGAAAATGGAGCGTTTATATATTCAAATAATTGGAAAAAAGTAAAAGTTAATCCCATAGTAACAACATGAATTAATCTAATAATTGATTCTAAACGATTTCCAGCAACAATTGCATGGTGACATGCAGTACACGATACCCCAGAATATAATAATACTAAAGTTCCACATAAAGGGATACTCCAAGCATCTAAAGTTTCAATTCCTTTTGGAGGCCAAACAGAACCGATTTCAACAGTAGGAGCTATACTAGAATGAAAGAAAGCCCAAAAAAAAGCAAAGAAAAACATTATTTCAGATACGATAAATAAAATCATACCCATACGTAATCCATTTTGTACGTATGTAGTATGTTCTCCTTCGTAAGTAGATTCACGAACAACATCTCTCCACCATGTACCCATAGTAAATAAAATTAAAGTTACACCTAATAATAAGGTAAACCCACCATTTTGGTAGTTATGCATATACATAACACCACCAGTTGTGGTAGTAAAAGCACCAGTAGCAGCTACAAAAGGCCAAGGACTAGGTCCAACCATATGAAAAGGATGTTCTAAATAGTTTTCTTTTTTAATATTTGTATTCATGTTCATTATTATTATTATTATTATTATTATTATATATTAGAAATTAAATTTTTAAAAAACAAAGATGAGAATATTAAAATATTATAGATTTATTTTATTATATAGTACAAATTATTATATAATAATAATAATTTCAGGGTTCAAATCCCCGGTCTTCATTTCATCTCATCTCATCTCATCTCATTTTATATTATTTATAAATAGAATAAGCACTTTATTGTTTTTTATATATTATTATGATTTATTATTTACATAATTAAAAAATCGAGTTTTTTGGGTTAATTCAATTTTTTCAGAAATAACTTGTTTACTATTTTCATCATAACGTAATTCAAAAAACCCAGATAAAGGAAAATCTTTACGAAAAGGATGTCCTTCAAAGCCATAATCTGTTAAAATACGTCGTAAATCATTATTACCACTAAAATAAACACCATATAAGTCCCAAACTTCACGTTCGTACCAATTAGCATTTGGAAAAATAGAAGTTATAGAATAAAGTGATGCAATTTCTACAGTTGATAATTTAATAGTTAATCTTTCATTGTAATGTATACTTAATAAATGATATACAATTTCAAATCTAGCTTTTCTATTAATAAAATCAACACCACAAATATCAATTAACATTTTAAATTGGGTATTTGTATGATTATTAAGAAAAAAACAAACATCTTTAATACTATCTTGTGAAATTATTAAAGTAGAATTGTTTTTATAAACATGGGCCATATAAATGCTTTTTGAAAGCATTTCAATTAAATTTTTTAAATAGTATGCTTTATAATTAGTATTATTTGATTTTTTTATAGTTTCTAACATTGTTTTTTAAATATGGCCAAAATATGTCATAATACCTATTCCTGCTATAAATAACAGTAATATATAGCCAGAAGCCTGGTAAAAATTTCTTGATTCTATTAAACTTATTAATTTTTTATTTTCATTATTTATAATATTTTGAAGTGATGTATTTTCAGCTTCTAAGGAATTTATTTTTAAAAATAAATCTTCATTGATTTTTTTTAAATTAATAAATTCTAATTGTAAGTTAGAAATATCACCCCAAATTTTATAAATAATGGCTAGTAAGATTAGAATAAAAAGAATTATTAAAGTATTTGTTATTATAGTTTTATTCATTATTTATCGTCGAATTTTTTTTTTAGTTCCATATTTAGAACGTGCGTTTTTTCTATTTAAAAGACCGGCTAAATCAAATTTACCACGAATAAAGTGATAATTAATACCAGGTAAATCACGCACACGACCACCACGTACTAGAACAGCAGAATGTTGTTGTAAGGCATGGCCTTCACCAGGAATATAACCTGTAATAAATCTTTTGGTTGATAATCGAACTCTAGCTACTTTACGTTTAGCGGAATTGGGTTTTCTTGGTGTTTGTACAAACACTTTAACACAAATTCCTTTTCGTTGAGGATTTCCTTTCAACGCACGAGTACGCACTTTTTTTCTTTTTGTTATACGAGGTTTATTATATAATTGATTAAATGTAGGCATTTGGGTATGATATAATATGAAATACTTCTAGCATATAGCTTGAGTACTCATAGATAATTTATAATGACCTTTATCACGTATAAATATACTTAAAGGTCCTTTAATCCTATTACCTAAAGGTAAACTTTGTGGACTATACATAATTATACAATTTTTACCAAAAAGAGTAGTATTACCACTAAAATCGCTATGAGATTTAGTTGCTAAAACTATAACCCCACGGCGTACTTCACCCTTTTTTACTTTTTTACGAGGTTTTGAACGTTTTACGGCACTTACAATAACATCCCCAATACCGGAAACTTTACGTTGTGACCCGCCTAATACTTTTATACATTCTACAATTAAAGCACCACTATTATCTAATACTTTTAAACGTGTTGACGATTGAATCATTTTATTATTAAATTAAGAAGGAAAAATAGGTGGTATCCAACCTACTGACCCAGCTGCGCCTGTTGCTTTTGTAGCCGCACAAGTCGCTTTTATATTTGCAGCAGCTTCAGCAGCTTCAGCAGCTTGAGTTGTACCATGTACAAATCTTATTGTTTTATATCTTTCTGTGACATAAATGCCAGCAGTATAAGCTACTGCTAAAGAGGTTATAGCAAAGTAGCATAAGGAGTACTATGTAATTTAACTACATAATTTCCTGGTAATACACCAAACAGTATTTGGCTATATAAAGGATGATAAAACATTATATATACAATAACAAAAGGTCTTATAAAATAAGCATATTTTGTTATTGTTTTTTCAAAAAATTCTCCAATAAAAGAATCTTTTAATATTTTAATAAAAAATATATATAGTATTATGAAGACTAAAATAGTATACATATTACCCAAATAAACGGCTATTAAAACAAATAAAATAAAGATTATTGTTAATAAACAATCTTTTTTACTATTTATATCTATTTTTTCTTTAAATATTAAATACATTAAAGGTGACACTAAAAACCAATAAATTTAAAATACTATTGTTTTTACAGCATGTAAATGATTTTCATTGTGATTGTTCACATATAAAGCTACTAAAATTAATATTAAGATTAATATTAATATTACTAGGTGTTGCGGGTTATGAATAAATAAATAAAAATTATCTATTTTATTTTTAACCCATGATATTTTAGTTTTAATAAAATTATATACTAGGGTTGATTCTATATATAATTTCATTTTTGTTTTTTTTTGTTTTATAGTTTCTAATATTTTTTTTATTTTTGTTTTTATATTTTCTAACATTGTTTTCATTTTTGTCCGGAAGTGGAGTTGAACCACTGACCTAAAGATTTTCAATCTTTCGCTCTAACCATCTGAGCTATCGAGACTTTTTAATTTCATAATATCACAATTTTATTTTATATAATTTTATTAGAGAAGGTAGGATTCGAACCTACGTAGATATAAATCAACAGATTTACAGTCTGTCGCCTTTAGCCACTCAGCCACTTCTCTCATCTCATCTCATACACTATAGATATCTTATTAATATAATGATAAAGGGTATGAAAATGTTAAAAGCAAGAAGAGAGGGATTTGAACCCCCAACCAACGACTTTGGAGATCGATGTTCTACCAATTGAACTATCTTCTCATCTCATCTTATCTTATCTCATACCTAATATCATTTATGAATTCGGGAATAACGGGATTTGAACCCGTGGCTTATGGCTTGACAGGCCATTACTCTAACCAGCTGAGTTATATACCCATTCTATTCATTTATTGTCTAATTTTACTAGCCCCCTCACATTCTTAGCTCAGTTGGATAGAGCAACAGCCTTCTAAGTTGATGGTCATAGGTTCGAATCCTATAGAATGTACATTTAAAATAATGTTATATAACCCATTAAAACAATTTGAGATTTCGACTTTACTTGTTAATCCTTTTTTATATATTTTTATTTTACTTTCACTTTTTATATTATATATAACTTATAATAATAAATTATATATAAAAAACGTATTATTATTAAAAACAAAAAAATTTAGTAAATTTTATAATAATATAAGATTTATACGACTTATACGTGTAAATATTTATTTTATTAGTTGTTTTATACGTACAACTAAAATTTTCAAACTTTTAAAATTTTATGAAAAAAATGGGGCTCCTTTATGGTTATTTATTTTTTTCATAGTTTTATTATTATTTATATTAATTATAAGTTTTTATTTTTATGCATCTTCATGGGATTACAATTCATATGAATTAAAATTCCAAAAATATAGAGATTTTTGCATCGTTTTTTTAATAGTTTTAGGATATATGACTTTTAATGATCAGCTGGATGGTCGAAATATTAAGACTTATTTAAAATTAACTATAATCTATGAAAGCATGGCTATTTATTGTTTTCTTTTAGAGACACGTCAGGGTCGTGCTCTTTTTGGATTTATTCTTATATATTATATAGTTCTTCTTATTGAAGATAAACAAGTTACAAAAGATCTAAATAATTTTTATAATTCTAATAAAATTTATTTTAAAATTTTTGGTTTAATTATGGCTTGTTTAAACTACAAAAAATATATAGATATAAATCTTGAAGAAACAGCAATGGTATTCACTTTCTTTTCGACATTGAAAAGAATAGAATACCGTAAAATAGCTATACGTCTTTGGGAAGCTGATGGGACTAAATTAGGTCCTTTTATTATAGGAGGTTCATTTTTAATAGGGCTTGAATATAACAATAATGAATTAAAGGAAAAACACAATTTATTACGTGCAAAAGAATTAATAGATTATACCGCACAGGTTGAATGCAAAAAAAATGCATTAAATGAACAAGCTGCTCTACTTGAAGATAAAGATAAAGATTTTAAAATTCGAGAAGAAGCACATATTGCTCGTGTTAAATGTTTTGAAGAAACAGTTTTATTAGAATATAAAAAACCAATTGTTGTCATTAAACCACAAGAAAAAGCAGGTAATGATGACAGTAAAGTTTAATATAATTAATTCAAAACTGTATTTTGTTTGATATGTTTATATTTTCATTTTTTATGATACACCCATCATGAATAGCAAAAAACGTCTGTTTTAAGCTAGGTTTTCTCCTATAAAAAACACTATTTTTATTAAAATATTAAAAATGGGTTGGGTGTGGCAAAAGGATTCGAACCTTTAACCTTCAACATTACAAATTTAATTATTATCTTATAAGATAATAAAAAAAAATAGAAATTACATGAAATCGTTCCGAACTCAAAAAACAATCGTAAAGCTATTTTTTGCTTAATATAATTAAATAATAACGAAACAAAGTTTTTATCAACTAAAAAATATTTATAATAATTTAACAAGATAACAAGATAACAAGATAACAAGATAATAAGTAATAAATGGATACCTTGGTATAATATATAAAGACGTATAAAAATTACGAAAATTAAGAGGAGTTATAATATATACTTTAATTCTTAAGTGTCTTAAAAGAAAACTAAACTAAAAAAGAAAAAACGACGTAGTGAATTGAAACATCTTAGTAACTATAGGAAAAAAAATCAACCGAGATTTTGTGAGTAGTGGCGATCGAAAGTGAAAATGGGTCTTTAAGTGTCAAAAATATTAATCTAAAAAAAAATGAGATTTTTGCCAAAGTAGATGTTAGTTCTGTAGGATTGATATAGAAATTTAAAATGTGTAAAACGAAACCCGTGGAATTTTGTTTGAATATTGGGGGATCACCCTCAAAACCTAAATATAATATTATGACCGATAGTGTATAAGTACTGTGAAGGAAAGGTGAAAAGAAACGGTATGGTTGAAAGTTAGAACGTGAAATTTTTTATTAACAAGCAGTTGAAGATTTTTATAATCAACAGCGTACCTTTTGTATAATGGATCAGCAAGTTTATTTTTGTAGCAAGCATAAAAGAATAAATATGCGTAGTGAAAGCAAGTTATAAAAGGCTTTATAAGTTACAATATTAAGACCCGAAACCGAATGATCTAGTCATGAACAGGTTGAAGAAATGGTAACACATTTTGAAGGACCGAACCCACGTCTGTTGAAAAAGACGGGGATGATTTGTGACTAGGGGTGAAAGGCTAATCAAATTCGGAAATAGCTGGTTTTCCACGAAATCTATTGAGGTAGAGCATTCAAGCATCATTTTTGGGGTAGAGGACTCGATGGACTAGGGGGGTTTTCTAAATTTTACTGAATCCAAGGAAACTCCGAATACAAATATGAAATTTTTGTACTTGAACAGACAGACATTAGGCGCTAAGGTCTATTGTCAAGAGGGAAACAGCCCTGATTGCTAGTTAAGGTCCTTAAATAATATCTAAGTGGGAAAAATGTTTTAAAGCAGAAACAATCAGGAGATAGGCTTGGAAGCAGCCATTCTTTAAAGAAAGCGTAATAGCTCACTGGTCTAGTTTTAAAATGTTGAAAATGTAACGGGGCTCAAGATATTTACCGAAACTTCAAACTTTTTATTTTATCATACGACTATAAATCCCATGTCCTGCGAAGCACTTATTAGGTTTTCGTGTAAAATAAAAAGTGGTAGTGGAACATCCTGTAAAATGTTTGAAGATATTTTGTAAAAAATATTGGAAAAATCAGGAAAGACAATGCTGATATGAGTAACGATAAATAAAGGTATATGGTTGTATTCCTCAAAAAAATATAATCACAAAGAACTTTATCGCCGAAAATCCAAGGGTTTAATTACAAAGTATATCTGAAGTTAGTAAGACGGCCCCTAAGAGAAAAATGAAAATTGTACTCGATGGGAAATGCCAATTAATTTTGACGAATAATAAAATTTTTATATAAATAATAGTATTATAAATAAAAATAGTAATTGTTCCAGGAAATAAAGTTAGCAATGTGGTTAAGAGATTAAACATATAGACCGTACTCGAAACCGACACAGGTGGATAAGTTGAGAAAACTAAGGCGCTTGAGATAACCGTGTAGAAGGAACTCGGCAAAATTATCCTGTAACTTCGGGAGAAGGGCTGTTTTATTACTTTTTTTATAATCTTTACTATTGTATTTTTATGTAATTGCAAAATATATATAATATACAATTGATATAAAGTTATAAATGACTTAAAGCTGGTAAAATGACATATAAGAGGGGGTAGCGACTGTTTATTAAAAACACAAGACTTTGCAAAATTGAAATATGAAGTATAAAGTCTGACATCTGCCCGGTGCTGTAAGGTTAAGAGGAGACGTCTTTGCGTCAAATTTAAGCCTCAGTAAACGGCGGCCGTAACTCTGACGGTCCTAAGGTAGCGAAATTCCTTGTCGGGTAAGTTCCGACGTGCATGAATGATGTAACGACTTCCCCGCTGTCTCCTACACGGACTCAGTGAAATTGAATTACGCGTGAAGATGCGCGTTTTTTATGGTTAGACGGAAAGACCCCGTGCACCTTTACTGCATCTATCTAGTGTAAATGAATACATCTTGTGTAGAATAGGTGGAAGCTATATTATTTTTCTAAGTTATGCTTAGCGAGATAACAGGCAACAGTGAAATACCACCCTTTTTGTCTTCATTTACTCAATATGTTCATTTGATTTGAAATGTAATATAGTTTAAATTAAATTCATATGATATTTTATAGTTGGTAGTTTGACTGGGGCGGTTGCCTTCTAAAGCGTAACGAAGGCGTACAAAGGTAGGCTCGGTATGTTTTATTAGCATGCTTCGAGCGTAATGGTAGATGCCTACTTGATTGTAAGATAGACATATCAAACAAGGATAATTTTGTCGGTCATAGTGATCCGGTGAATCTATGTGAAAGGTTCATCGCTCAACGGATAAAAGGTACGCCGGGGATAACAGGCTGATGACTCCCAAGAGCTCTTATTGACGGAGTCGTTTGGCACCTCGATGTCGACTCATCACATCCTGGAGTTGAACAAGATTCCAAGGGTTCGGTTGTTCGCCGATGAAAGTGGTACGTGAGTTGGGTTTAAAACGTTGTAAAACAGTTTGGTCCCTATCTGCCATAAACGAAGAAAATTGAAAGAATCTGACCTTAGTACGAGAGGACCGGGGAAGGTGAACCGCTGGTGAAGCTGCTGTTACTTACTATAGCACTGCAGCATAGCTACGTTCGTTAAGAATAATTGCTGAAAACATATAAGCAAGAAATCTATCTTAAGATAATTTTTCATAAAATGGTAAAAGATTATTACCTGAATAGGCCTTGAAAGAACGATTCTTTTAAAGGTACTAAATTTAATATTATGTTTTAGTTAGGTCTATTTGAAAAATTGAAGACCGGGGGCCCAAATTTCATATAATACAAAAAATGTATGCTAAGACCCCGAAGGAACCCTTTTTTATTTAATAAATATTCGCTTGGTGAAATGGTAGACACAACAGATTTAAAATCTGTCCCGCAAGGATGTCAGTTCAAGTCTGACAGCGAATACTTTATGATAAATAAAAGATAATTATTAAAATATTCTATAATAATATAGAAAACCCAGCTTAAAATAAACATTTTTTGGTATATCATGAAAAATTAAGTTCTAAACTATAAATTTTTATAGATCAATTATTTCAAAATAAAAAAGTAGATTATAATATAGTATACTTTCGGATATAGTCAAGAACATTCGAACTTTTGGCCTTCAAATTTAAAAAACAATGTTTGAAAGTTTACGGATTAAAATACAATTAGTATCAAAATTTATATTACTGTTTTCTTATATAATTTCTTTTAAAACATTATCCCCACACACCAAATATCACAAATTGCCAGACCCGGGCTAACATCCTTATGGGCCAGTTTTAAATATGTTGTATAACCTATTTCACCAAATCGACTTTTATAAATTTTTATGGAAAGAATGAGATTTGAACTCATGATGCACATAATGCATGTTGGTTTAGCAAACCAATGCCTTAAACCGCTCAGCCATCTTTCCCCTTTTGATCTTATATTCGTTTCTCATTTTTATCTGTGAAATATAGCAAGCCGTTTATTATACTTAGAATACAAAGCTTAATTGTATTCTGCAAGATAACAAAAGTACTTACTTAATATAATATTCTAATTTAAATTTGAAAGTTATAGGCTTGAATATTATATTTATTTTTGTTTTTTATAAGATAACCCGTTGTAATTTATAGATAATATTACCTTTTTTGATTTCAAAGATTTAAGTCTCCTTTTAAACAAACAATTAATTTTAAATTTTCATAAAAAATGATGTTTTTATAGAGGAAAATTTAGCTTAAAACAGGCGTTTTTTGCTATTCATGATGGGTATATCATAAAAAAATACACAATAGGTCTTAAAAAATCAACAAATAAAATTTTGATATTTCCTCATTATCTGTTTTGCTGTTTTAATTTTTAAGTTAAAC
>Ga0194059_1000971_pt1 | contig 12654 bp, 10 predicted proteins | sample SepL6211m_MetaG_FD_163426 | JGI IMG/M metagenome (GOLD analysis project Ga0194059, IMG submission 163426) | Anoxic zone freshwater microbial communities from boreal shield lake in IISD Experimental Lakes Area, Ontario, Canada - Sep2016-L626-11m | ecosystem: Environmental > Aquatic > Freshwater >... | reverse complement strand
CACTCCGGAGCATCGAGCAGAAAATTGAGGGCCTGGTCGAGAAGACCTTCGGCCGGATGTTTCGCAGCACGCTCCAGCCCGTGGAGCTGGCGCGACGTCTGGCGCGCGAGATGGAGGACCACAAGACTGTTTCGGTGTCGCGCGTGTACGTGCCAAACCAGTACACGGTGTACCTCTCCCCAACCGATCGCCGGCAGTTTGCATCGTACGAATCGTCGCTCGTCATCGAGTTGGGCTCGTACCTCGAGGCCCACGCCCGCAGCGAGGGGCTGTCGCTCTTGTCCATGCCGCGCATCCGCCTGGAGACCGACGACGACCTGCGCCCCGGCGAGTTCGGCATTGCGTGCCGCATGGTGGACCCAGGGCGCCCCGGCATCGAGGTGCTGGGCGAAGAGCCCGTGGAGCCGCCGCCGCCGCCCGCCGAGCCGCTTTCGAACGAGGCCCTGGACGCCGTGAGCGGCACACAGGTGCTGAGTGCCGAGCAGGCCCGTGCGGCAGGTCTGGTGCGCGAGGAGGTCACCGTCTACGTGGGCGGCCAGCCCAACCGCGTGGCGCGCAAGGTCACCACATTGGGGCGAAGCCGCGACTGCGACATCGTGGTGCCCGACCCAAACGTGAGCCGCGTGCACGCCGAGATCCGGCATGAGGGCCTCGAGTACACATTGGTGGACCTCGGCTCCACCAATGGCGTGGAGGTCAACGGCAAGCGCGTTATGCGTCATGCCCTTCGCGATGGTGACCAGGTGAGCCTGGGTGGCGCTGAGATCGTGGTGGAGCGCCGATGATCGCACCGGGGCCACGCAAGCGCCGGTCGGAGTGACCGGGGGCCACCGGTGACCGAGACGGGGCTCATCATCGGGCAGGCCGTCTTCCTCCTGCTCCTTTTTCTTTTTGTCGGCGCCGTGGTGCGGGCGTCTGTGCGTGCCCTGCGCACGGCTGAGATCGAGGTGCGCCCACCCGATCCATCGGAGATGGCCCCTGCCCAGGCCAGAGCACCATCACCGGGACCAGCTGCGCAGACGGTGGTGGGCGTGGGCTCCGCCCAGGCGGTGCGCAAGCCGCACGCCGTTATGCCCGAGAACGCGGGAATTGCCGCAAAGCCCGAGATCGCACGCGCGGCCGCCGCGGTCGACCCGCATCTCATCGTGACGCAATCCACCAGCCTTCAGGTGGGAACGCGATATGACGTTGCGGGCGGGGCAACGATCGGCCGATCGAAGTCCTCGCGCATCCCCGTGACCGATCAATTCATCTCACACACCCACGCCCGCGTGTTCCGTCGCGGCCACTTCTGGTTCGTAGAGGACCTGGGGTCGCTGAACGGCACATTCATCAATGGCAGCCGCATCTCGGGCGAGCAGCAGCTGCACCTGCGCGACGAGATCCGTGTGGGCGAGACCGTGCTGCGGTGGGAGGACTGACCATGCGCGACGATCTGGCCCTCACCGAGCTCGCATCGGCATCCGACATCGGTCGCGTGCGGTCCGACAACCAGGATCTCGACCTGCTGGCACCGCCGCTCATCGCGGTGGCCGACGGCATGGGTGGACACAAGGGCGGTGCCACGGCAGCACGCATGGCCGTCGACTCGCTTCGCGAGGTGGGCACCACCACCGACCCGGCTGCCCTGCTGGGTGCGCTGAAGCAGGCGAACACGGCGATCGCCGCCGCGGCGGTGGCCGACCCGGATCTGGAGGGCATGGGCACCACCACCACAGCGGGGTTTGTGGATGCAGGCGTGCTCTATCTGGTGCACGTGGGTGATTCACGGGCCTACCTGGTGCGTGACGGGCGCATTGTGCAGGTGACCGACGATCACTCCATCGTGGCCGAGATGGTGCGGCGGGGGGCCCTGTCGGAGGCCGACGCCGAGCGGCACCCCGCGCGCCACGTGATCACCCGGGCACTGGGCGTGGATGCCGACGTGGAGGTGGACGCCCTACGGGTTGACCTGGAGCCCGGCGACGTAGTGCTGCTGTGCACCGATGGCTTGTCGGGTCCGGTGGATGACGATGAGATCCTGGCCGCCATCGATGGCGCAGGCACCCTGAACGAAGCGGCGGCCACGCTGATCGCCCTTGCCAATGATGCGGGCGGGCCCGACAACGTCACCGTGGTGCTCGCCCGGGTGGACGCGGTCACCCGGGAGGCGGCGGCAGCGGGATGACCGCGCACCTCGCACTGGTTGAGCTGGCCCGGGCCACCGACGTGGGCCGCGTGCGCGGCCATAACGAGGACCGCCATCTGGTGCGCCCGCCCCTCGTGGCGGTGGCCGATGGAATGGGCGGTGCGCAGGCCGGTGAGGTAGCCGCGGGCATGGCTGTGCAGGCGCTCGAGGCCTTGCCGCTCTCCCCGCGGCCCGGCGACCTGAAGCGTGCCGTGGAGCGGGCCAACAAGGACATTCGCCAGGCCGCCGCCGGCAACGCCGGGCGGACGGGGATGGGCACAACCGTGACCGCATGCATGCTGGGTGACGACGGCCGGATGTATGTCGTGCACGTGGGCGATTCGCGCGCGTATCTGGTGCGTGATGGCGAGTTGCGGCGCCTCACCGATGACCACTCCGTGGTGGCCGAGCTGGTGCGTGGCGGTGCCCTCACCGAGGAGCAGGCCGACCGCCATCCGCAGCGCAACGTCATCACGCGCGCGGTGGGTGCGCAATCGGACTTGACACCCGATTCGTTTCAGGTGCCAGTGCAGGACGGCGACGTCATCATGCTGTGCACCGACGGAGTGTCGGCGGCCATCGGCGACGCGGCGATCACCCGCATCATGCTGGCCGGTGGGTCACTCGCCGATGCCGCACATGCGCTGGTGGAGGCCGCTGATGCATCGGGTGGCGAGGACAACGCCACGGTGGTGATGGCGCGTATCGGAACCGGCGAGCCGGCCACCGTGCCCGAACCAGTGGAGTTCGTGCCACCAACCCCGCGCATGGCCACGCTGCCGCGCCCCTTGGTGGAGCCCACGCACCGCACGGGCCGGTCGCCACAGCCCGGTCGTGTGCTGGAGCACGTGCCCAGGGCCCGTTCGAAGATGCTGCTCATCATTGCCGCGGTCATCGTGGTGGTGGGGCTCATCGTGGGCGGCGTGGCATGGGCATCGTCGCGCTCGCACGTCGTGCAGGCCGATGATTCGGGGCAGGTGCGCCTGTACACCGGGCTGCCCTACTCACCCCTCGGCATGTCATTGCTCAATGATGGGCAGGTGATCGGCGTGCCGGCGGCGTCCGTACTGGCCGAGGAGCCATCCGCACTCGATCAGGGTGTGCAGGGTGAGGGTGAGGCCACGGCCCTGGCCGTGCGCCTGGCGTGGCACTACGGCATTCCCACCACGTGGGCATCGCCCAGGGCCGCCCCGGTCCCCACACCCAAGGCCGTGAAGAAGAAGGCGGCGAAGACGGGCGCCAAGGCCGCGAGGGCGCAGAAGAAGAAGGCTGCTGCGGCGCAGGCCGCAGCGCGGAAACGCGGATGAGGCTGCGCACCCGCGAGATGTACTTCCTCATCCCCGGTCTGCTGCTGGGGATGCTGGGTCTGGCCGCCGCAGCATCGGCGCGCACCGACACCCTGCAGGCGGGTCCGTGGCAGACCGCCGTGGGCGTGGCCATGGTGTTTGTGGTGATGCACGCGGTGCTGCGCCTTCGTGCGCCGTATTCAGACCCGTATCTGGTGCCCATCATGGCTGCGCTCACAGGTATCGGACTGGCCGAGCTGTACCGCATCGATCCGGTACTCGCGGGCGAGCAGGCACTGTGGATGACCCTCGGCGGCATCGTGTTCTGCGCGATCATCGTGTTTCTTCCCGATCACCGGGTACTGGAGCGCTACCGCTACGTGATCGGCCTCACGGCCGTGGGCCTGCTGGTGGCCACCATGGTGTTCGGCACCACCGTCAACGGATCCCGCCTGTGGATCTCGGTGGGCGGCAGCCAGCGCGTGCAGCTTGGGGAGCTGGCCAAGGTGCTGGTGGTCATCTTCCTGGCCGGGTACCTGCGCGAGAAGCGCGAGGTGCTGGCCATTCCCACCGAGCGCAGGTTTGGCATGGACCTGCCGGCGTTCCGTCACATGGCACCCATCCTGCTGTTCTGGGGACTCGCGCTGGTCGTGGTGGTGGCCCTGAACGACTTCGGGACCGCGCTGCTGTTCTTCGGCGTGTTCCTGGCCATGCTGTATCTGGCCACGGGGCGTGCGCTCTACGTGGGCCTGGGCATGGGGATGTTTGTGGCGGGGTCGTTATTCATCTGGGCGACCGTGCCCAGAATCGGCGTACGTGTGGGGTCGTGGCTCAATCCGTTTGATGATTCGCAGGGCAACGGGTACCAGATGGTGCAGTCGCTCTATGCGCTTGCCGACGGCGGATTGGTGGGTCCGGGATTTGGCCGGGCGCTGCTTGTGACCCCGGGAGGAACCCCGCGCATCCCCGAATTGCAGACCGACTTCATCTTCAGCGCGGTCGCGGACGACCTCGGATTCGTTGGATCCGTCGGGGTCATGCTTCTCTTCATCCTGTTCATGGCCCGGGGGTTCGCAATCGCGACCGCCGCGCGTGACGGCTTCAGCAAACTTCTGGCCGGCGGCCTGACCGCGGTGGTCGGACTTCAGGCATTCATCATCATTGGCGGCATCGTGCGCCTTGTGCCGCTGACTGGCGTGACGCTGCCGTTCATGTCGTATGGGGGATCAAGCGTGGTGGTCAACTTCGGCATCGCCGCGATCCTGCTGATCATCAGCCAGCGCTCGCGTCAGGGACTGATTGATGCGGTGCATGGGGCGCCGGCCACATGAATCGATCCATCAAGTCGCTGTACCTGGCCCTGGCCGCAGGGTTTGGCGTGCTCATCCTCATGCTGGGCTACTGGCAGGTGATCGCCGCCGGTGGCCTGAACGAGCGTGCAGACAATCCGTACCACTTCGAGAAGCAGCGCCTGGTGGACCGCGGGCGCATCATCTCGGCCGACAAGGTGGTGCTGGCCGAAAGCATTGCGTACAAACAGAAGAGCAAGCGCTACTACCGCCGCTACTACCCGCAGGGTGCGCTGGCGGCACAGGTGGTGGGCTACGCCACCCCGCAGCAGGGATCCACCGGGCTGGAGCAGCAGTACAACCAGTATCTGGCGGGCAGCTACGGCGCGGGTGCGATTCTCGACAAGCTGCGCGCCGCCCAGAAGGAGGGCGCCGACATCCGTCTGACGCTCGACACGCGGGTACAGAAGACGGCTGAAGCACTGATCGCGGGGAGCCACGGCGCCGTGGTGGCCATCGACCCGAGGACCGGACAGGTGCTCGCACTGGCATCATCCCCGGCGTTCGACCTCAATCAGGTGGCGTCCGACTTCGCAACGATCCGCAAAGAGGACGGCGCGCCGCTGGTCAACCGCGCAACGCAGGGCAGGTACCCCCCCGGCTCGACGTTCAAGGTGGTCACCGCCACCGCGGCCCTGGACAGCGGCAAGTGGAACCCCTCATCCACATTTGACGACACCGGAAAGTACGTGGTTGACGGCCAGACCATCAGGAATGACGGGGGTATCAAGTTCGGCGTGCATAACTTCACCGACGCACTCACGTTTTCCATCAACACCACGTTCGCGCAGGTGGGCAAGCGGCTGGGTCCGTCGCGTCTGGGGGGCGAGATGACCAAGTTCGGGTTCGGCCGCCCGGTGGAGATTGACCTGCCCTCTGATGAGGTGGCCGTGTCAGGTCGCTACCGTAACGGCAAGCTGCTCTCGAATACCCAACGGGATGAGGACGCCGCGCGTATTGCAATTGGTCAGGAGAACCTGCTGGTGACCCCCTTACAGATGGCCATGGTGGCCGGTGCGGTGGCCAACGGTGGCCGCATGCAGCGGCCCTATCTGGTGAAGCGCGTCATCACAAAGGATGGCGTGGTGGTGAAGCAGCAGAACCCCGAGACGCTCGATTCGGTCGCCAGCGCCTATATCTCGTCCGAGGTGGGCCGCATGATGCAGAACGTGGTGCGCGAGGGAACTGGTACCAAGGCCGGTCTTTCCGGACTGTCCGTGGCCGGCAAGACCGGTACCGCGGAGACGGGCGACCCCAATCGTAACCAGGCCTGGTTCATCGGATTCGCACCCGCTGACAACCCGAAGGTGGCCGTGGCAGTGGTGATTGAGGACACATCAGGAACCGGCGGCCAGGTCGCCGCACCGATCGCAGGATCGGTAATGCGCACGGCACTTTCGGCCCTGCCCGTGCAGGGGGAGCCCCAGCCTTGAGCATCGGACCGGGCAGTGAACTGGGTGAGCGCTACGAGCTGGGCCACCAGCTTGGAAGCGGCGGGATGGCCACGGTGTATCTGGCCTACGACAGGCTCCTGGACCGCGAGGTGGCGGTCAAGGTGCTGGCTGACCGCTTTGCACAGGACCCGGCATTCGTGGAGCGGTTCCGCCGCGAGGCGTCTGCTGCAGCGGGCCTGAACCATCCGAACATCGTGGCGGTGTACGACCGCGGCGAGGCTGAGAATACGTACTACATCGTGATGGAGTACCTCTCGGGGCCGGACCTGAAGAAGGTCATCCGCGAGCAGGGCCCCCTCGATCCCGCGGTGGCGGTGGACAACGCCCTGCAGATCCTCTCGGCCCTCACCGCTGCACACGGCGCGGGCATCGTGCACCGGGATATCAAGCCGCAGAACGTGATGGTGGGCGAGGATGGCCGCCTGCGCGTGGCCGACTTCGGCATCGCGCGGGCCGACGCCGATCAGCAGATGACCGAGGCCGGATCAGTCATCGGCACCGCTCAGTACCTGTCGCCCGAGCAGGCCCAGGGCGAGGAGACCACAGCCGCCAGCGACACCTACGCGGTGGGAATCGTGCTGTACGAGATGCTCACGGGGCGCGTGCCGTTTGATGGCGACCGTCCGGTGACGGTGGCCATGAAGCAGATCAACGAGCCGCCCATCCCGCCGCGGGTGTTCGAGTCGGGCATCCCGCACGAACTTGACGCCGCGGTGTTGAAGTCCCTGTCGAAGCGCCCGGAAGACCGCTTCACCACGGCCGACGAGTTCAGCGCGGCGCTCCTCGACATACGCGCCGGCATGTCCGGTGGCCAGCAGTCCACGCTCATCCTCACAGCTCCCACGGCGGTCGCCGGGGCGGTTGCGACCACGGAGACCCAGGCAATGGCAAATGGTGGCGGTGGACGCGGTGGTGGTGGCGGCGGACGCCAGCAGCAAAAGGGACGCAACAACCGGCCCGCCGTGTGGGGGATCGTCGCGGTGCTCATCGCCGCTCTGGCGGTGGCGCTCGCGCTTGCGCTCACCAGCGGTGGTGGCGACACCATCCCGGTGCCCGATATTGCGGGATACGACGTACCGGCTGCCACCCGTGCCATCAACGATGCCGGGCTGAAGCCGGCACAGCGCCAGGAGCCCAGCGACACCGTGCTGGCCGGTGTGGTTATCGGCAGTAACCCGTCCGCGGGCACCGATGTGGCCAAGGAGTCCACCGTCACCATCCTGGTGTCCACCGGGCCGGCCCAGATCACCGTACCGAGTGTGCTCGACCAGACGGTGGAACAGGCGACGGCTGCCCTCGAGAAGGTGGGGCTGCAGGTCAGCACCGTCCAGGTGGACAGCACAAAGGACATCGGCACCATCGTGAAGCAGGACCCGAAGCCGGGCACCACCGCGGCATCTGGCGACACCATCACCCTGAGCGTGAGCAAGGGCACCACCAAGGTGACCGTGCCCGACGTCACCGGGAGCGATACGGCAACCGCCAAGGCCGACATCACGCAGGCCGGGCTTACCGTGGGCAGCGTGAGCGAGGACGACGGTACCTCTGGCCAGTCGCCGGGCACCGTGGTGTCGCAGACTCCGAGCGGGGGCTCATCTGCCGCCAAGGGATCATCGGTCAGTCTCACCGTCGCAGCGCAGTCGTCGGGCGTTGACGTTCCCGACGTCACCGGCAGCGACGCCAGCACCGCCCGCAGCAAGCTGGAGAGCCTCGGGTTCAACGTGGTCTCGTCCGGCGCTGAGTCGTCACAGCCGGAGGGCACCGTTATCGACCAGACGCCGGGTCCGGGATCGACTGTGACGTCGGGCAGCACCGTCACCATCATCGTGGCGTTTCCCACTGGCAGCGGCGGCGGCTCGGGGGCGGGTACCACCACCAAGAGTTCCGGTGGCGGATCGTCCCAGCCGCCGGCACCGAGCGGTGGCGGGGCATCGGGCGGTGGTGGCGCCCAGCCGCCGCCACCCGGATGAGGATTGCCGTCCTCGGGGGCGGCCGGAGCAGCGAGCATGACGTCTCGATCGCTTCGGCCGCGTCGGTGGCCGACGCCATCGACCCGTCGCTGCATGAGGTGATCAAAGTCACGATCGCCCGGGATGGCGCATGGACGAGCGACGGGCACCCTGTCGCGCTCGTGCATGCAGGGGGCGACAGCGCACGGCTGGTACGCCTTGATGGCGGCGAAAGCGCCGACGTTGACTTGGTGTTCCCCGCCCTCCACGGTCCGTGGGGTGAGGACGGCACCGTGCAGGGCCTCTGCGAGACCGTGGGAGTGCCCTACGTGGGCGCCGACGTGGCGGCATCGGCCACGGGCATGGATAAGGCACTTTTCCACGTGCTTGCCACCGCAGCGGGGATTCCACGCGTCGAGACGGTGGTCATCCTGCATGCGCAGTGGCAGGCCGATCCGGCTGCGGTGCGCGACGAGGTGGCCAGCACCTGCGGATACCCGGCATTTGCGAAGCCTGCGCGCCTCGGGTCGTCATTCGGTATCAGCCCGGTACCCACGGCCGACGATCTGGATGCCGCGCTCGAGCTGGCATTTTCCCACGACGACAAGGCGCTCGTGGAGCGCCGGGCGCTTGGCCGCGAGGTAGAGGTGGGCCTGTTGGGCAACGCCGAGCCCCATGCGTCGCCCCTCGGCGAGATCCTCCATGACGCCGATTGGTATGACCACGACGCCAAGTACCAGCCCGGCGGCATGCGCCTGGCCGTGCCGGCCGATGTGCCACCCGAGGTGCAGGAACGTGCCCGCGAACTGGCTATCGCGGCCTGGAATGCCATCGGCTGTTCAGGCCTCGCCCGCGTGGACTTCTTCCTTGAGGGCGATCAGCTGTACGTGAGCGAGATCAACACCATCCCGGGGTTCACCGACACCAGCGTGTGGGGGCGCCTCATGGGGGGTGACGGGTTCGCGTATCCCGATCTTGTGCAGCAGCTCATTGAGCTCGCCACCGAGCGCCACGCCGCAAAGGCTGCGTACCGCGGATGATCCGTATCGGGGTGCTCGCCGACACGCACGTCGGTGAGTTCCTCGACGCGCTGCCGCAGGTCGTGCTGGATGCGCTGGAGGGCAGCGATCTCATCCTGCACGCCGGGGACCTCTCTGATGGTTCGGTCATCCGTGACCTCGAGCGGATCGCCCCCGTTGTGGCCGTGCGCGGAGACCACGACCTGCCATCCGCGCCGCGCCTGTCCCGCCGGGCGGTGATTCAGGTGGGGCGGCACCGGATCGGGCTCATCCATGGCAAGCGCCCGGGCACCGATGCCCTCGTGGTGGCAGCCCACGCAGCGGCAGGCAGGCGCATCGGATGGGACGCTGGCCGTGTGAGGGCAATGGCGCACGCATTTGAGGGCGTGGATGCCGTGGTATTTGGCCATTGGCACGAGGCCTTGATCGGCCACGTCGATGGCGTGCTGGTGATGAACCCAGGGGCGGTGTGCCCGTGGGGAAGCCTGGAGGGAGACCGAAGGCCCCGCCCCGGTGCCGCAGGGGTCGCCGACCGGCTGGTGCGCCGCTATCGCCACCAACTGGGCCCGCAGGCAATGCGACCCTCCGTGGGAAGACTGACGGTGAGCGACGCGGGAATCACCGGCGAAATCGTCCCCACTCCCCGGTGCCAGACGCCGTACTGATCAGGTCACAACTGGTGACGACACACACCGTGCGCCTCGCGTAGGGCGAAACCCGGTTTTGCAAATTGCCTGCTCAGAGAGACTTCACCCATCAATGGGGTCAGACCCCGGGCGGGGTCTGACCCCATACAGATTGGGTCACAAATGGTTACGAGGCTCGTCGCGCCCTGGGGTGGGCGCGGTCGAAGTCCTCCCGCAGGTGGCTTGCGGTGATGTGCGTGTAGACCTCGGTGGTCACCGGGCTGGCGTGGCCGAGGTGGGCCTGGACGTACCGGATGTCCACTCCCGCTTGCACCAGGTGGGTGCCGCATGAGTGGCGCAACGCATGGGGGAACACGCGCACCCCCTCCGACACCAGACCCGCCTTGTCGGCCGCGCGGTTGACCTCGCGCCACACGTCCGATCGCCCGATGCGCCGGCCGCGCGCGCCCAGAAATACGGCATCGGCATCACGGTGCTGCTGCTGGGCCTTGCGAGGGATCACATCACGCGCACGCAGTTCCGGTCGGCCCGTGGCCAGGTATCGCGTGAGCACCTCGCGGGCCACCGCCGGTACCGCCACGGCACGATGCTTACCGCCCTTGCCCAGCACCACCACGTACGGATCGTCGAGGTCGTCGAGGTGGAGCGCTGACATGTCGAGGCCCGATGCCTCGGTGGCCCGCAGACCGCATCCGTAGAGCACCTCGATGAGCGCGTGGGTGCGAAGACCCAGCGGCCCCGGCATGGCGGCGGCGGCGTCGCACAGACGGCGCATCTGCGACGGCGTGAGTGCTGATACCTCGCGCTGCAGACGCTCCTGACCGCGCGCGGCGGCCGATGGCGGTCGCAGATCCTGCACGGGGTTGGGCAATGCCAGCGCGCGCGACCACCAGCGGCAGAATGCGCGCACCGCGGCCACACGACGGGCACGGCTCGACTGCCGCCCCTCCAGGGCATCCCGCCAGCGCTGCCACCAGTCGGGGGGGATGGCAGCCATCTGCAGAGCGGCCCGGCGGGCGCGCGGGTCATCCTCCACACCAAATGATGGACCGTCTTCGCCTCCTGCGGGCACCCCAAGTGCCTCGCCGAGGATGATCAGGTCGCGCGCGTACGCCGCGCGGGTATTGACACTGCCGCGTGTGGCCAGGAAACCGGCGACCAGCGCGCGGTATCCGGCGTCGTCCACCTGCACCGTCATCCGCGCGGATGGGCGCGACGCAGGGTCTCCTGCAGCGCCTTGGTGGTGACCCCGGTGTAGCGCTCGGTGGTGGCGATGCTGGAGTGCCCCAGAAACTCCTGAACCACACGCAGGTGGGCTCCATCGCGGCCACCCGGGCCCTCCAGCAGATGTGTGGCGGCGGCATGGCGCAGCAGATGCGGGCCACCGCGCCTTCCAAGCGATTCGAGACCACGATTGACGATGCGGTACACCGTGGCGCCATCCAGCGCGGCTCCGGTTCGCGAGAGAAATACTCGGGCGCGTGAGGCCGCCGTGAGGCCCGACATTGCGGCCAGCCGCGGGCGCCCCTCATCCAGCCACTCGCGCAGGGCATCAACGCATGGCTCGGTCATCGGCACGGTGCGCGAGTACCCGCCCTTGCCCACCACTGAGAGCAGCTCATTCTCGAAGTCGAGCGATGACAGCACCAGATCGCACACCTCCTGACGGCGCAGTGCGCTGCCATAGAGCACCTCAACGATGGCCCGGTCTCGGATGGCCAGCGCGCGGGCCGTGGATCGTGGCACGGCGTCAGTGACCAGAAGGGCCATGTGGTCGGCCATGGCAACAACCTCGTCCTGCGAGAGGCGTGGGACGGGTGTGCTCTGAGGGCGCGGCGCGTCGATCAGATCGGCGGGTGAGCGACCAGGGTCAAATAGCGGGGCAAGCCACTCCCGGAGCGCTGTGAGGGCACGGCGACGACTGGCTGCCCCCCACCCGATCTCGCGCAGTGCGGCTTCGAGCATCGACGGGGTGATGGCACGTGGGCTCCCCACCCCCCGGGGGGCCAGCCACGCCGCCACCCGACGGCAATCGCGCACGTAACCGGCGCGCGACGTCGGTGCGAGGGCACGGGCGCGCGACCCCTGCTGCGAGAGGCGCTCGTCGAGTTCCCGAAGGGACTCCTCCCATGCGGGCGGAAGGTCCACGTGGACTGGTTCGCCACCGGGAGAGGGCGCCCTTCACCAGGTGAGATCAGCCCTGCGGAACGGTGCCCTCGAATGACGCTTCGGCCACGTACGCCCGATATCCGCCGCCAAGGACGTTGGGGGGCAGCGACGTGATCCACAGCGTGTAGATGTCAGATGGCGCGCCCGGCGTGAGATCCACCGACTGACGGCCATTCCCGAACGTTCCCTCTCCCACCACGCGGGCATCGGTCGCGGGGGGTCCGGCCAGCACCTGAAACGTACCGCCGGTGCCCTTGGTTATCAGGTTCATACGCGTGGCCACCGACGGCTGCTGCAGGGTGAACTGCAGACCCACGCCCGTCTTGTCCACCCCACCGAAGTCGGCCGTGGCGTAGCGCTCCGTGCGCCAGGCGGTCTCCTCGTTGCCGTCATATGCCAGCGGAACCTCGCCGGACATCTCGCGGCCCTCCCCGCCCGGGTCAACGTCCTTCACCGAGGCCAATTGCAGCGGACCCACGGCACCCATCACGTCAGTTGGCGGTGGTGTGGGCCGGGCGCCGGACGAGGCCCCCTGAGTGACCGGAGTGCCGGCATCAGATCCGCTGCCGCGCCACACGATAAATGCACCCACCCCGGCGAGCGCCACGATGAGC
>Ga0194059_1000967_pt1 | contig 12706 bp, 14 predicted proteins | sample SepL6211m_MetaG_FD_163426 | JGI IMG/M metagenome (GOLD analysis project Ga0194059, IMG submission 163426) | Anoxic zone freshwater microbial communities from boreal shield lake in IISD Experimental Lakes Area, Ontario, Canada - Sep2016-L626-11m | ecosystem: Environmental > Aquatic > Freshwater >... | reverse complement strand
CGAGTTCATCGACACGTTGACAGCACCAGCCGAGATAATCGCTGCAAACGAGATAACCCATTCTGGATAGTTGCGCATCGCAACTGCTACGCGGTCGCCTTTTTTAACTTTGTAAGTATTTACAAGGAGCGAGGCAAGCGCATCAACATGCTGCATCGTTTTGGTAAACGTCCAAGTCTCGCCTTCGTAGACCAAAAAAGTCTTGTCGCCGTGATTGCGTGCGCCGGCGAAAACTAGTCCGAGGTGCGCCGGTGCATTCTTAAAAATCTGCGTCTTGACGCCAAGCACTTCTGCATCGATGAGTTCAAAAATCTGTCCAGGTGCAGTTACTGCTGCGTTCGCTTCTGTCCAACTCATTGCCACTTGATGTTCCCCTGTTCGTGTTGTGTCGCCGTTGGCGTGGAGCTGAGGGGAATTGAACCCCTGGCCTGTACATTGCGAACGTACCGCTCTGCCAACTGAGCTACAGCCCCTATTTGCCTAGCAAACCCTAGCGGGCAGCGGCTTTAGGCGACGCGTCGAAACTGACGGAGGTAGCGCTCGTTCTCGCGCTTGATGCGCAACTGCACCAACACGTAGCAATAGCCGCACAAGGCCAGCAGGCTGACCGTAAACAGATACACAAATGCGCTCGACCCGGTGGTGAACGCCAGGAAAAGTGAAACAGCGACAAAGACGGCCATGCCAACCACCAAGTTTTGGCGACGCTGGCGGACCATTGCCTGCGGGGTCAACATTGCTGGTGCGCGGTGATGACGCACGCCTTCTGGGCGAATCAATGCGCCGGTGAGGTTGCTCAATGCACCTTGTTGTTGGCGCGATGGTTGTTGGCGCGAAGTGCGTGCGGCTGGACTGCGGTACTGCTGCGATGGTGCGAGTGGGCGTGCCATGTTGCGCAACTGACCTTGCTGGCTGCGACCACCCGAAGATTCGAGCGAGTTGAGTTGACGACGGAAATTGCTCACCGAGTTGGATGGGCTGCCGTGCAATTTGGCTCGAACCATTGGAGGCAAGAGAACTGCGAGCCATGCGGCGCCGACGATGATCAAAATCAATTTGCTCATGAGTGGATTGAGTGTATTACAGAATGGCTACAAATAGGACAACAACGGGGTAATTTGATCTGTCACTACCGACCAAACCCTTATGTTTATTGGTCCTACTGCTCTTCTCGTCGGTAAAGGCCCTGTCGGCCGCCCGACTTCTCCCACAGCGTCAATTCACCGATCACCATGGCCCTATCGGCGCTCTTGCACATGTCATAGATGGTCAAGGCGGCAACGCTGCACGCATGCAGGGCTTCCATCTCCACCCCCGTGCGATCAACTGTGTCGACTTGAGCCTCGATAGCAATGAAATCGTCAGCGATTTCAAAATTGATGTGTACAGCGCCGATCAACAGCGGATGACACAACGGAATCATGTCGCTTGTGCGCTTGGCGGCCTGAATACCAGCAACTCGGGCAACAGCAATGACATCGCCTTTCTTCACTTCGCGATTAGCAATCGCAGCGGTTGTCTCTGGCTTCATGAAAACTTTGCAACGCGCAACTGCACGACGGTGCGTTGCCTCTTTTGGAGTGACGTCGACCATGCGAGCATTGCCTGCTGGATCGAGATGCGAAAACTGTAAATCACCCATGTTTATTACCCATGATTCTCAACCACCTATCTGGCTCATTGAACGGCGTGGCCGCACAAATGTCACGTTACCGATGTTGTGCCCCGCCCACTTGGTGCCCACCGCACGCTTGATCTCTGCAGCAATCGCATCATCGGTTGCACCTTCGCGCAACATTGCGCGCAAATCAAACTCGTTGGTCGAAAACAGGCATGTTCTAAATTGCCCGTCTGCAGTAAGGCGCACTCTGTCGCAGTCTCCACAAAATGGTTTGGTCACTGACGGAATCACTCCAACTGTGCCCTTGCCATCGAGATAGCGCCAGCGGTCTGCGGGCGCGGCGCCACGAGCCGGCATCAACTCGAGTGGATACACGGCAGCAATTGCGGCAACGATCTCGTCTTGGCCAACTACTTGATTGTTGTCCCACGTGCCTTGCGCATCAAGCGGCATGAACTCAATGAACCGAACTTCAATGCCTTTGTTGCGGCCAAATGTTGCGAGGTCAACAATTTCATCTTCGTTAATACCGCGTTGCACAACTGCATTGAGTTTGACTGGTGAAAAACCTGCGGCAATCGCAGCATCGATTCCGTCGAGCACATGCTCGAGTTCGTCACGTCGGGTCATCTCATAAAAGCGTTCGCGCTTCAGTGTGTCGATTGAGATGTTGATGCGCTCGAGCCCTGCTTCGCGCAGCTCTTGCGCAATCAGTCGCAGTGTTGCGCCATTAGTAGTGATTGCAAGATCGATTGGTTTGCCTGCTCGCGGCGAGTTGGCGGTTGCAGGAACAATCAACCCTGCAAGTTTTTGCACCAACACGGGCAAGTGTGCGCGCATTGTTGGCTCGCCGCCGGTGAGGCGAATGCCGTCAACATCAAAGTGGTTCACACAAATAGATGCGAGGCGATGCAGTTCTTCATACGTAAGCACTTCGGTGCGAGGCAACCATTTCATGCCCTCTGCAGGCATGCAATACGTACAGCGAAAATTGCAGCGATCGGTAATCGAGATGCGCAAGTCGCGCACGGTTCGCCCAAATGGATCGATCAATTCCATTGCAACAGCCTACGGGCATGTGGCAAAGCGCTAGCCCAGCAAATCACCGATGACGTAGACATCAACTTCGGTGCCAGCCTCAATACCCGTGCTATCTGGCACGTATGCGAGGCCGTTGGCAAGAGCGGTGGATGCAAGTTGGTGGCTGCCTTGTGGGCCAGTGTCGCGCACATGCAAGCGACCGTCACCTTCAAAGCTGCCAAACACTCGCACGTAGTGCACCTTGCCGTCTTGCTTGCGCTGAATCGGCGCATCCAACACTGCTTTAACCGTTGGACGCAATAAGTCGCGCGTGTGCCCCATCATTTTGCGCAGTGCAGGCCTTGCAAGCAACTCAAAACTGATCATCGAAGAAACCGGGTTGCCTGGCAATCCAAAAATTGGCACCACTCGCCCATCAGATGCTTGAAGCTGTCCAAAAGCAAATGGTTTTGCGGGCTTAATTGCAAGTTGCATCCATTGCATCTTTGCAATGCGCGACAACACTGCCTTCACCACGTCAAAGTCACCCATGCTGACGCCACCGCTCGTCACGATTGCATCGCATCGCTCAATCACGTCAAGCAACACTCGCTCAAGCAACGATTCATCATCTTTGATTATTCCCAAATTGATCACTTCACACCCCGAAGCAGCGATCATTGCATCGAGCATCGTCAAATTACTTTCACGAATCTGCCCGATCTTGAGCGGTGATCCGTCAGTCACCAATTCATCGCCAGTCGACAACAACGCAACACGTGCTCGCGGGTATGCCTGCACGACCCGAGCGTTTACGCTTGCCAATACTCCGGCTCCAGCAGCATTGAGCACGGTGCCAGCCACAAACACGGTGTCACCTTTGTTTACGTCACTCCCTGCATCGCGAATCGCGTCGTGCAATTTTGCTGCTTTACCAATCGACACTCGGTCATCACCAACACGTTGCGTGTCTTCGACCATCACTACTACGTCGGCGCCTTGCGGTATTGGCGCACCTGTCATGATGCGTATTGCTTGACCGGCCATTACAGCAATCTTTGGTTCGGCACCTGCTGCAACCGTGTCTACAACAACCAGTTCGGTTGGCACTGTTTGAGTATCGGCAGTGCGCACTGCGTAGCCATCAACTGCTGAGTTGGCAAAGGGTGGCACATTCTCTGGCGCCACTACATTCTGCGCCAACACCCTGCCCGACATCTGCTCGCACGGCGTAGAAACTGGCGCGAGCACGCCACATGCATCAAGCACCGTTTTTTGAGCCTCGTGAATCGCGATCATTATCTCGCTACGGTACCGTCACATGACAGGCTGTAACTATGAGTAATTCGCACGCTGGCTCCCCGGATCATTACTTGGCGCTCCCCGCTTCGGGTCACCGAGCATCGTGGACGCTTGTGGACTCGACACATCTCAGCCATGTTGATTTGTTGTGGGAGAACGAAGGCTGGACAGCCAATGGGGTTCTGGGTTCCGAAAATGCCCACTACGTCATCCGCATGTCGGCAATGTGGGTCGTGCAGCAATTCTTGTTGTTTCGCGATATGGACGAGCCTGACTTGTGGCTCGCAACCGACGGCCACGGCAGGTGGGGCGAAATGAATGGCGAGCATCGAACCGAACTCGACGGCTGCATTGATATCGATCTACAAGGCACACCTTTTACCAACTCGATATTGACTCATAGGTTGCCGCTGCATGTTGGGCATTCGTCAACTCAGAACGTCATCACCGTCGACACCGAAACTCTCGGCGTCACCGTGGTGCCACAAATGTATACGCGAGTCGACACCCACCGCTGGCAATACATCAGCCTTGCGCAAAACAAAACTGTTGAAGTGACAGTAGATGAGTTTGGTTTTGTGATCGATGAACCTGGCGCGTTTTCACGCACCACATAACAATCGCTACTCGATAATTGCGCCGTACACCATGCTGCGCAAAAATGGGCGAATTGGGTATGTAGTCGACGGTATCAACTGCGTATAAAACGTTGCAGTGATCTCTTCAACAGGGTCAATCCAAAATGCGGTACTAAATATTCCGCCCCAACTGTATGTGCCATCAGAGCAAGCAACTTTGGTTTTTGCCTGATCAATCACCACTGCAAAACCAAGACCGAAGCCCAAGCCGTCATAAAATACTTCCTCGCCAACAACGCGACCGAATTGCGAAACGTCTTGATTGTTTGGTAAATGATTCTTCGTCATCAGGTCAAGAGTGGTTGGCGAGATCAGTCGAGCCCCATCAAGCTCGCCACCATTTTCAAGCATTTGCAAAAATCGCCAATAGTCATACGCGGTTGAGACCAACCCGCCGCCGCCTGAAAAGGCTGATGGCTTGGTGAGTACCGACTGCTCCATCGATGGCATGCGCACTGCTTTTAATCCGGTTTCGTCTGGTGTGTACACCGCAGCCAAACGTGACAGTTTTTCTTTCGGCACCCAAAAACTCGTGTCATGCATTTTCAGTGGTTGCAAGATGCGCGTTTGGAAAAAGTCATTCAACGACATTCCAGATGCAACTTCGACAACGCGACCCAACACATCTGTTGACACGCCATATATCCACGATGAACCTGGTTCAAAAACAAGCGGCATGTCTGCCAAGCGATCACAGATCTCTTCGAGCGTCTCTTCGCCGTGAGAAACCAAACCAAAACCAGCGTTGCGATACATCTCGTCTACGACATGCGAATAATTATGCGCATACGTCAGGCCAGAAGTATGTGAAAGAAGGTGCCAAACACGCATTGGCTCCTTCATTGGTGCAAGCACTGGGTTTTGTGCATTGCCACTCTCGTACACCTTGGTATGGCGAAACTTAGGAATGAATTGGCTCACCGGATCGGTCAGCTGCAATTTGCCTTCTTCAACCAACATCATGCATGCAATCGAGGTAATCGGTTTGGTCATCGATGCAATTCGATACATGGTGTCAAGTTCGGTTGGCAATTTGCTTTCCATGTCGCGCATGCCATACGTGCTCACGTGCGCGATTTGTCCGTACCGAGCAACAGCAACGGTGTAACCAGGCAACCTGCCATCATCTACATACTGCTGAAAGTGTTCGTCAATGCGCTTGAGTCGCTCTGCCGACATGCCAACTTCTTTTGGATCAATGGTCACTTGTAATTTGCTCATTTGAATCTTCCTTCTAACCATGTAGAGAGTTCTGCACCAACATCTTTGCGCTTCAGCGCGATCTCGATCACTGCCTGCAACCAGCCCATCGGTGTGCCGGTGTCGTGTCGATCGATTTCGCTCACCACACCCAACAAGTTGCCAGCAGTTGCCGCCATCAACAGTGCATCGGTCAGCAATATTTCTCCGCCCTTTGCTGGCTGAAGCGTATCGAGCATGTCAAACATGTCGGCGCCCAATACATACCGACCAATCAAGATGAGATCGCTTGGTGCTTCGTTGATCGCAGGTTTTTCTACAACGCCAGTAACTGTGACAACACCATCTTTGTCGGGCGCGCCCGTTGTCGACACACAACCGTATGCGCTCACTTCGCTCATCGGAACCTGCTTGAGACCAACTACGTTTTTGCCACCTGCATCGTGCATCTTCCACATCTGTGTCAACAACGAAGCATCGCCCATCAATTCGTCGGGCAACAACACGGCAAATGATTCGTTGCCAACTGCTTGACGCGCACAAGCAACTGCATGACCGAGGCCTCGCGGAACATCTTGATACGCGACCGTGATTTTGACGTCTGTGCCGATCAGCGACAAGCGATCTGCCAATTCGGTACGACCGCTGTCGCGCACTCGCTTCACCACGTCGGGCGATGGCGCCAAGTAGGCCTCAATGCCGCTCTTTGCTTTGTTCGATACCACAACGATGTGGTCACACCCCGCCCCAATCGCTTCGTCCATCACCAGTTGCAGGGCAGGTGTGTCGAAAATGGGCATCAACTCTTTTGGCACCGCCTTGGTCGCAGGCAGAAATCTCGTCCCCAACCCAGCAGCGGGGATAACAGCGGTGTGCATTGCCACCCTTGCATCCTAGAATTGTTGACCTGATGCCAACGTATGTCTACAAATTCATTGATTCTGGCGAGACCATTGAGGTCTATCAGGCTTTCACCGACGACCCTTTGACCGAGTTGGCCCACCCCCAGGACGGAGTGGTGAAACCAGTCAAAAAGGTATTCACCCCTGTGGGCGTTTCATTTAAGGGCGGCGGCTTCTACAAGACCGACAGTAAGTCGACTTCGAGCAGCACAACTCCCGCATCAAGTTCTTCAACATCTGCCAGTACCTCAACTTCAACATCTTCCGAGAGCACGGCCGCTGCACCAGCGGCAGCTCCCGCCGCAACACCTTCAGCACCAGCCAGCACACCCGCGCCGTAACACAGTTTTTTTCGCATTTTTGACGTGCCTCGCGCACACAACAATGCATGAACAACAAACTCGTCCCGGCATCGCTACACAAGCTCTTAACTGCCATCGCTCCCGTCATTGTGCGCATTCGCGAAATATGCGCTGCCAGCTATTTGGCGCTGTGCCGCAACAATCGTCGTCGACAACAAGTCATTGCGGGTCTGGTGTGTTGTGCGGCGCTGACGTTTTTTGTGACATTGTCGCGCATGCAATCCGCAGCTTCGTCGCTCGGCAAAACAACCTCAGTGCTAATCGCAGCAATCGACATCAAGCCAGGTGATCTCATCACTCCCCAACTTTTCGTAGTGCGAACATTTCCTCGCTCTGCGGTAGCTCAAACAGCATTGCATGATGTACAACTTGGTTCGATTGCGCAACAATCAATTTCGAGTGGCGAATTACTCACCACCACCAACACGGGCACAAGCACTTCAAAACAGTTGCAACTACCGGTTGGTTTTCGATCAGTGGCTATCGTGCCGCCAGCCGCGCTGCCTCCAATGCAGGTTGGCGATCACGTTGACATCATCGCCAATGGCATAGTGCTTGCTGCCGATGCACTCGTGTTGAGCCTGATGGAGAACACAACTGGAGCATCAAATGGTGCTGTCCTTGGTGTTGTAGTTGCTGTGCCTGCAGAATTGTCTGCGGCAGTCGCAAGCGCTACAGCAATCGGCGATGCAACGTTGGTGGTGTCGAGTTAGCGAATCGAGCTTGCTGCAAGCAGCAACACGCCAACACCAATAATTACTCGGTATGCAACGAATCCGTTGAAGTTTCGGTTGCGCAACATGCGAATCATTCCCCACATTGCTATCCATCCAGAGATACCAGCAGCAACAATTCCAACGATCATTGGCGTCATGAGTCCGTCTGGCACGCCGTCTTTGGCAAGTTTTGCCAACTTAAACAACACTGCTCCACCTATCACCGGCACACTCATCAAAAAGCTCACTCGCGCAGCGGCATCGCGAGTAAAGCCAAACTTGCGAGCCGCAGTAATAGTGATGCCCGATCGCGATGTGCCCGGATTGAGCGCGATTACTTGAGCGACACCAATAAACAATGCATCACGAGTAGTAAACGAGTTTTCGTCACGCCCGCCAGCCAAACGGTCAGCCCACAACAACACAAGACCAAACACGATCAACGAAATTGCGATCATTACTGGTTTGCCAAGTTTTTCGGTCACCCAGTCTTCACCTATCGCGCCAGCAACTCCAGCAGGTAATGCTGATGCAACAAACAGCCATGCCCTGCGGCCCATCTGCTTGTCGGCACGTTTTGGGACAACGATCACGCGCACGCCTTCGCGCACGTACCCAATGAGTTCTTGTCGTAGATAAAACAGCACTGCCAACAGCGTGCCCAAGTGCAATGCAGTATCAAAAGCTTTTTCGACAGCAGCGCCATTAGATAAATTGCCAAAGTCATTCCACCCAAACAACCAGGGCACCAATGCAAGGTGACCACTCGATGAGATAGGCAAAAATTCGGAAAGCCCTTGCACTAAGCCCAGGATGATTGCGTGAAGGATTGGCATAGATACAGGTTTAGCGGATTGTCTTAAACAAAAATGGTTTCAAGGTTCGAAATGCTTGCGATGTTCAGAGGTCTTCTCATTTCACGAGAAATAAAGATGTTGGTGTCTAGCAACCCGCGCGTCACTTTGTGTCGTCCCACATGGCTTCAGCTCGTCGATCAAGCTCTTCCATCGTCGGAAGCCCTTCGCGAATATCGCGCAACATTGCAGCATCGGCTTGTACGAAATCTGCAAAGAAAATCTCTGTTCGTACCCACTTTGCCTTGCTTGGAACAGGTTGCAACTCTGCCATTGGTATGCCGTCAACAGTGCTCACAATCGCTTCTCCTTTGTTTGCGGGGTTTCTAGCTGGCTATTGGCCACTCATAGTCACGTCGCTAATCACGAGCGTCAAGCCCACAGCACGCGACGGCAACCAGTCGATGTCGCCGCCAATAGCCACGATGTCGAGCAACATGCGTTGCAGTGTCGAAGCAATTGTGAACTCACGAACAGGTTCGGCAACTGCACCATTGCGAATCATCATGCCCGATGCACCAGTCGAGAAGTCGCCAGAGATTGGGTTAACACCGCTGTGCAAGCCCTGCACCATTTGAATCCAGACGCCGTCGTCAACGCCCTTGATCAACTCTTCTTGGCTCTGAGTGCCCGGTTGCAATTGCATTGCCAAACATCCAACGCCTGGCGTGCCAGCAAAGCCACCGCGTGTTGCATTGCCCGTGCTCTTTGTGCCGGTGCGGCGCGCGCTGTAACTCGACTGCACAAACATCTTGAGCACACCATTTTCAATCAACACATTGCGACGCGCTGCCAGGCCTTCACCGTCAATGTCGGTAGCCGTGTATGCAAGCGGGTTCGTTGGGTCATCAACAAGTGTGATGCGCGGGTCTGCAACTGTTTCGCCAAGTTTGTCGGCAAAAAAACTGCGACCTTTTGAAACGTTTTCGCCATTGAGCGTGCTCGAAAGCACTCCCAAGAACTGCGACGTCACATATGGATCAAGAACAACTGTGGTTCGCTTGCTTGGTGGCTTAACAGCACCCAACAAACGTGTCGCACGTTCGGCAGCTTCACGCGCTGCCTTTGGCAAGTTGAATTCTTTTGGCGAGTCACCAACTGAAAAACTAAAACCAGTCTGTGTCTCGTCTCCGTCATCGGCAAGCGTGCTCACCGATACGTAACACGAATTGCCTCGACCGCTTTCACGAATGCCAGTGGTTGTTGCAACAGCAACCTCGCCCCAACCGTCGTCGTAGTTGGATTCTTCAACTCGCACACGCGAGTCCATGCCCAGCGTAAGTTTTTCAAGTTCTTTCGTGAGCGAGATCTTGTCGGCCGTTGCGTATGCAGCCAATTCGTCGTCCCAAAACTTTTGTGGAATTTGAGCAACACCATCTGGTTCGGCAAGGCCTGCGTATTCATCTGGCGTACCAAAAGCAACGTTGTCACGCGCATCGGCAAGTACTTCGGCAATTGCATCTGCATCAAGAGTGCCTGCATAGGCAAAGCCGGTGCGACCATCTTTGATTACTCGAATGCCAATGCCTTCGCTTTGCGCCGAAACGAAATGCTCTACTTCGCCTTCATACACGCGCACTGCAGTCTCGCCACCACGGCTGACATAGGCCTCAATTTGCTCGCCTTTTGAGGCCTTAGCAACTACTCGGTCAACAATTGCTTGCAGATCGGGAACGCTATTGCTTGAGCTATTGCTCATGCTGCTGTTCCACCAATGGTCATTGCCTTCACCCGCAGCGTTGGTTGACCATCGCCCACTGGCACGCCCTGGCCATCTTTTCCGCACATGCCAGGGTTGCCCATAGCAAAGTCATTGCCAAGCAAGTCGATGTCTTTCAACACCTGCGGTCCGTTGCCGATCAAGTTGCTTTCGCGCAACGGTTCAGTGATCTCACCATTTTCGATGAGGTATGCCTCGACCATTCCAAACACGAAGTCGCCACTTGCTGTGTCAACACTGCCGCCGCCAAGTTTTGCCACATATACACCGTGTTCAGTTGCGCGCACAATGTCATCGGGGTCTTCGGTTCCATTGGTTACAAACGTGTTGGTCATACGCACCATCGGCAAGTCTGCATAACTCTGTCGACGACCGTTGCCGCTTTGACGACGATTCTCTTTGCGTGCTCGTAAGAAGTCCCACATGTAGTCGGTCAAAATTCCGTTTTCAATTAGCACGTTGCGTTGCGATGGATGACCTTCGTCGTCGATGCCAATTGCACCCCACTCTCCGCTCATCGTTCCATCATCAATTAAAGTCACGAGAGGTGAAGCAACAAGTTCACCCATCTTGCCGCGATACACGCTTGCGCCTTTGCCAACAAGGTCTGCTTCAAGTCCGTGTCCGCATGCTTCGTGAAACAACACGCCACCACTGCCCTGCTTAATCACAACCGGCAACGAACCCGACGGTGCTGGTCGTGCTTGCAGTTTTACAATTGCTTGCTTTGCTGCGCGAATGGCCATCTCTTCTACATCGTTCTCATCGAACACTTCAAAACCAATGGTGTGACCAAGCGAGTCATAACCGGTTTGCATTCCTGCATCGCCTGTTGCCACAACACTGACACGAAACAATGTGCGCACTTGATCATCGGCGCTAAACACTCCGTCGCTGTTAGCAACCAAGATGCGCTTGTACGAGTCGCCATATGCTGCCGACACTTGCACGATTGCTCCGTCGATTGAACGAGCTGCAGCATTGGCCCTATTCAGCAATGCAACCTTGCTTGCTTTTGGAACTTCGTTCGGTGCAATACGCACGGTGTTTACAGGGTGGCGCAGCAACGGTTGAAGAGCAATCTTGTGCACTCCGCCGTCGCCCTGGCGTGCTGCGGCAGCAGCAGCTTCAGCGGCTGCAAGTAGCCCGCGTTCAGACAAGTCTGATGTATGGGCAAAACCTGTTGTTTCGCCAGCGACCACACGAATACCAGCGCCGCGGTCGCGGCCGCTCGTGACTTGCTCGACCTTGCCATCATCGAGCCCGGCCGAGGTGGAGCGCTTGTCCTCTATATAGATCTCTGAAAACTCGGCCCCAGTGCTCCGGCCCTTAGCCAACACTTTGGCTATTACATCGGCTTCAACAAGATTCTCGCTGGTGCTTATAGACGCATTAATAGTCATAGTCGTCAGCCTACAATTTTTATGTGACAAGCAGCCCGAAGCCAGCAACGGCGGTTGCTGTGCCACGCCACCACCGCACTTTGTGGTGGAAAGAGGCGTTAATTGTTGCTGCGTTCTACACCACATATACGTTGATCAGAAACCGTTTTGGTTCGGCGTTTGTCAATGGCGAGGACCGTCCAGTGCACGCATTCACAAACGCAATGCGAGTGATCAAACTTGAGCGACTCATCGGTCTTTTTCATGAAGAATCGATTCAAGGATTTTTCTTGCCGCATGTGTGGTTAATCAAAGCGATGAACACGTATTACGGCACTGCGCATTTTTTTGTAACTCTTAGTGTGTTTGTGTTGCTGTTTCGCCGCCGCCCAGATGTATTCGGCCAGTGGCGCAACACACTTGCAGCGATGACCGCATTAGCAATCGTCGGTTTTGTTTTATTTCCGCTCATGCCACCACGACTGCTTGATGCGCCATGCCCAAAAGCAGGCGTTGGCTTCGGCGGTGCGTGCATCGAGAGCCCATTGCGCAACTACAACGGTGCCCTCAACTTTGGTTTCGATGACACCGTCGAGATATTCGGTGGTCCATTGCACTTCAACAAAGGTGCGGCCGCAAAACTTTCTAATCAATATGCGGCAATGCCCTCATTGCACATTGGTTGGTCGACATGGTGTGTGTTTGCACTTTGGCCGATTACCAAAAAACGATGGCAGCGAATTGCATTGTTTTTGTATCCGATGCTGACCTTATTTTGCATCATCGTCACCGCTAACCATTTTTGGCTCGATGGTTTAGGTGGATTAATTGTCTTCGGAGTTGGCTATGTCTTGGGCACACAGCTTCATCGATGGAACCACCGCAGGCTCGACCTGAAACTGGCTACCCAAATGGCGTCACATCCGTCTTTTTAGTCACAGCCCCAAATCGCCTTATTAGCGCGGCAGGTCCATCAGATAGCGTAAATA
>Ga0194059_1000966_pt1 | contig 12710 bp, 19 predicted proteins | sample SepL6211m_MetaG_FD_163426 | JGI IMG/M metagenome (GOLD analysis project Ga0194059, IMG submission 163426) | Anoxic zone freshwater microbial communities from boreal shield lake in IISD Experimental Lakes Area, Ontario, Canada - Sep2016-L626-11m | ecosystem: Environmental > Aquatic > Freshwater >... | reverse complement strand
ACCGCGCCAGCACTCAACGGGCGGCAAGCAGAAGCTGGGTTCGATCTCGAAGATGGGCGAGCGAACGCTCAAGCGGCTGCTGATCATCGGCAGCAGCGCGGTGGTGCTGCCGGCGAGCAAGCGCGGTGGTGCTGCCGGCGAGCAAGCGCGGCGCGCCCAAGGGATCCTGGCTGGAGCAGATGATGGCGCGCAAGCCCCGCATGCTCGTCACGGTGGCGCTCGCCAACAAGACAGCACGCATCGTCTGGGCGTTGCTGATGAAGAACGAGGATTACACAGCTCCGGTCGCAGCGGCGGCGTAAGCCAAGGCGGACCAGAGAACGATCAATTTACCTTACAACCAGCTGCTGCCCGTACGATGTTCGCACAGGCTTCGGCATCTGAGAGGGCGTTGTGATGCTCAAGGCGCAAGCCTAGGTAGGAACAAACGCTAGGCAGATTGGCTGGCTTCAACTGCCAGGTCTGTCGTGCAAGCCTGACGGTGCAAAGATAGGGGGCGCCTGGTGGAACCAGGCCATAGGTATTACAGCAGGCCTTCATGACACTGCTGTCAAAGCTTGCGTTGTGAGCGGCGATGAAGCTAATGCCGTCGAACAGCGGCCTGAATTCACGCCAGAGATCCTTGAAGGTCGGCTCACTCTTCACATCATTCCAGGTAATGCCATGAATATCAGTGAACATGAAATGTGTCGAAGGCGGCCTGATCAATCGGTAGGTGCGTGAAACAATTTGGAGTGCCTCAACGCGAATGATCGCCAACGAGCAGGCACTGTCACGAGAGCGATTAGCGGTTTCAAAGTCAAGAGCAACATACGAGGCAGAATTGGACAATGCTGGCAAGGGGCTGGTTGAACTTGCCGATGACCGCGGCGAAGAAGATGAACGCGCCTCATGACGTAACGGGCTCAGGCCTGCCTGGAATAATGCCAATTCAGCTTTTTTCAGGAAGAGCCGTGCCTCTCTTTCCAAATTGGCTGCACCCCAGCGATGCTTGTATTGTTGGAGGTTCTGGAAACGGCTCACGTCAGCAGCTGGCCAACCAAGTGAACGCAATCGCGAGGATTCGTCAGTATGAGGATCAGTCATGGGCCGGGTGCGGCAGAGCTGAGGATCACCGTATGCCTCGCAGGTCGGCTGCCGTGAGGGCCGCAAATGGTCGCTTGGTCCCAGGGGCTGCCGCCGCTTCCCCAGGAAAGTGGAGGGGGATCTGGATCTCTCGCACGGTTTCGCGGATCTCGACGATCTGGGCTGCACCGATAACGGGATGGGTCTCGATCTTGCGGCGCGAGGCCCAGTCGTAGGCGGGATCGTGATGGGCCATGTAGCAGAGCATCTGGCTGCTCTCGACGTGGTGGAAGATCAGGAGGATGTCACGGCTGGCGCGGGCTGACCAGAAGTTTTTGTCCTTGATGTTGTCGAGACGGTGGTGCTGCAGGCCTGGATGGGCTGGGTTAATCTGCAGCTCGAAGGCAGCGAGTTTGGCGGCTTTCTGCTGTTCGCCATTGAGCTTTTCCAGGCTGGATTGGAAGATGTCGGCGAGGAGGAAAAGCTCAATGGCGAAGAATGGCATGGAATCAGGAAGGCAGCTGCTGCTACCAAATACAGTGAAGGTCTGGCAGAGCACGGAGCTTTTCATCAGCGGTGATCAACGGCCAGCCACCGTGAAGTGCCGTGGCCGCGATCAGGCGATCAGCTGGATCGCCATGCTGAAACAGGGAGCTGCGGGAGAGAATAGCGATATCAGCCGTAATTGGCAGCACCTGCAAGCGAAGGGCCTGCAGCAGCCGTGAGAGATAGTCAACAGGGCTTACATCGCCTGGAAGCTGAAGGCGGCCGCGATCGATCAGGAGGGCCAACTCCCACAGCGAGATGTCGGCGATGGCCAGCTGGCCCTCTTGCCGGCCTTTCTCTAGTGCTGCGGCAGCACTCCTGCTGAGCCGTGAAGTAGCATTGGCCCAGAACAGGGGGATGTGGGTATCACAGATGATTCGCATCGCCACTCCATTCGAGATCGGGAATGGGGTTAACCACGTCACCCAGGGAAACGCGATCACGAAGAGCGTGCAGCCATTGGCGTGCATCCTCAGCGGGGTCGCGCTCTGGCTCGATACGGGCGATGACCCGGCCACGGGATGTGATCTGCAGCTGCTCGCCGGCCTGAACTCGCTTAAGGAAGGCGGGAAGGTTTTGCCGAAGATCGGATACGGAGACGCGAGTCATGCCAGACGCACCCCACTGTACATATTAATTGTACACGGCCAACCTGATGCGCGCCAGGACGCACAGTGGCCAGGCGTGCCATAGTCCATGAACAGTCATGGAAAGTTCCAATGGCGGTGATTGGTGTGGTGGGCGCAGAAGCGGAGCCTGGGCAGGAGGTCCCATGGGTTTCTGGTGGGGCTGAAGGCGCCTCGATCGATGCCTGGCTGCTCGCGGTTCTGGAAGACGAGGAGCTGCGTCAGCAAGTGAGGCAGCTCAAAAAGGTGGAGTTGGCGACTGTCTGGCAGCTGACCCGCAGCTTTCTCCTGCTTCGCCACAACAGGGTGCCTGCCCACCCTGATCCTTTGGATGTGCATCGTCGCCTGATCGCGGGCTTGGCCGGGGAATCGTTATTGGTTTCCTCTTCCATGTTCCTGGATACCCTCTCAGAGGCGGAAGGATTCTTTGAACTCAGCTTCAAAACGATCAAGTCGCGTCTTGGACGCGCCCTGGACACGGCGGCAAGCGAACGGGCCATGCGTGGCGCTCGGGCCACTCTGACAGCCGCTGAGGTTTTTGGAGACTTCGAAGCCGCCCGAGCTTATATGCACACGCCAAATTATGCCCTGGGCGGCCATACACCAGCAGAGTTGATTAAAACCAGTGAGGGCGAGCGCATCGTGCTCAATGAACTGCAAACCCAAGCCGAGGGCGGGCCTCTCTGAAGCGAAGGATGTTGGTGTATCGCGCCAGTCGCAAGCCACGGTCTGCGTTTGATCCGCTTGATGCCAGTGCGTCCGTGGCACGAAATGGCTGGCGTTTCAACGACAAGCGAAGCGCCATTCTTTATGCGGCAGAAGTACAGTCGCTGGCGATGCTAGAAGTGGTCAGTCGTCCAGGTTGGGGCACTGTGATAGAGCTCACGATCGCGGCGATTGCGGTACCGGAGGGGTCCGTTGCGAGCATGGACGATCTGGGATTGCTACTCCCCACCAACTGGAATGGGCGACCTGCGGGGCCGAATGCCCAGAGCATTGGTGGTAAATTTCTAAAAGCTGTGGATCAAGCTGCTACAGAAGGACGCCAGATCTGCGGCGTAAGGGTTCCCTCAGTGATCAGCACAACCAATTTTAATGTGTTACTGGATCCTCGCCAACGGGAGCAGTACAGAGTTGCTGAATGGACAGGTATCCCATTCAATTGGCTGGTTGCAACGGCAACTTGACGAGCCCAGGTTGTTAATTGCATGAACCCGGCAAAAGGTCCTCCACAAATTCCGAGCCAGTGCCCCCACTGGTGATCAGCAGATGATCGCGGGCGCGGGTGCAGGCCACGTAGAGCAAATGGCGCTCGGTGGCGACCACTTCGTCGAGGTCGCTGTCATCGGTGATGGCCTTGATGCGCTCCGCATTGGGGATTACGTCTTCATCGCAGGCCATGACGATGACGGCGCGGAACTCCAGGCCTTTGGCCAGGTGCATGGTGGAGAGGGTGGCCTTGCTGCCGAGGCGCATGGCTGAGGGTTGCAGACGCTCGTAGGGCAACTCCGCCAACTGCAGAGCAGCTTCGGCGCGGGGGATCTCGGCCTCGCTACGCTCGAAGATGCCGAATTCCCTGGGGGTGAGACCTTCGCTGCGGCGCTGCTCAATCCAGGCCGCCACCTGCTCGGTCTCGCTGTCGGTGTCCTCGCATTCCCGGATGGCAGGCTCCGGTCCATTGAAGACGGAAATGGCGCCGCGGCGGTCCTGCACGTTGCCGTCCACGTCGCGGGACTCCGGATCGAGCAGCTGATCGGCCTGGCTGCGAATCTGGTGGGAGGTGCGGTAGTTGATGCGCAGGGTGCGCGAGCGGCCGCGGATGTCTACGCCGTACTGGGTCCAGGAGAAGGGCTGCTGGAAGATGCGCTGGCCGAGATCCCCCGCGAAGAACAGGGCATCAGTGCTGGTGCCCGCCAGAGCGGCCAGGAGCCGGAGCTGGCCAGCGGTGATGTCCTGGCATTCGTCCACCACGATGTGCTGATAGGGCCTGGCGCCGCTGCTGTGGAGCTGCTCAGCGGTGCGATGGAAGAGCTGGTGGGACGTGATCTGACCAGAGCGCTCCAGCTCCTGGAGGACAGCGGCAAATCCATCCCAGAGCAGGCGGCACTTGGCCTCGTTGAGGCGGCTCTTGCGGCCGAGGCGGCGGACATCGCGGTAGCTGTCCCATTCGCGGAGCCCGAAAGCATCCACGATCTCGTTGAACTCCTCCACCACGAAGCCATCGCCATAGACGCGGCTGATCTCCGCAGGCGCATACCGCTGAATCAAGGCGCGAAGCTCCTCGGGAGTGATGAGCTGCGGCTTACCGAGCTGGGCGGCGTGCATCCGCTCGCCAAGTTCCTGCATGGCCAGCACATCCAGGCGCTCAATCAGGCTGGGCTCCCCCTGGATAAGGCGATGGAGTTTGTCCTGCAGTAGGGCCGCCAGTGGCTCGGAGAAGGTGGTCAGCAACACCCTGGCTTCGGGGTTTCTGCGAGCCAGATGAACGGCGCGGTGCAGTGCCACCACGGTTTTGCCCGTACCAGCAGAGCCCTGAACGCGGGTGGGTCCGTTGAAGGAACGGCTCACCCAGTCGGCCTGGCTGGGATGAAGGAAGACGATCCAGCGTTCCCAGGGGTAGTCCAACGCCCGGGCCAGCTCCTCGGTGCCGGTGAGCACACGGAAGCGACGCTGAGCATCGGGGTGCTCGTAGGGATTGCTCTGGTCTGGCTGCCTTACCTCCGGCTTGGTGGGTGTGGTGCCAGTCGCCAGATCGATGATCGCTTCGGCAGCCTCACCGGGAAGGTGCGAGGCGATCACCAGCAGCATGTCGTCGTCCGCCGTGCGGACATCCGGGATCCACTCGGCAGGAACGCCGTAGCTGAGCAGGTCGGCTTCCGTGAGGTTGGAGAGTGGCCGCTTGGGCTCAGGGGTGGCCGCTACTTCTGCGGGTATGTGGAGGGGGATCTGGATCTCTAGAACCGTTTCGCGGATCTCGACGATCTGGGCGGCGCCGGTAACGGGATGGGTTTCGATCTTGCGCCGCGAGGCCCAATCGTAGGCAGAGTCGTGATGGTCGACGTAGCAAAGCATCAAGCTGCTCTCGACCCGATGGAAGATCAGGCGGAGGTCACGGCTGGCACGGGCAGACCAGAAGTTCTTGTCTTTGATGTTGTCGAGACGATGGCACTGCAGACCAGGGTTAGCAGGGTTGATCTGCAGCTCGAAGGCGGAGAGCTTGGCAGCTTTCTGCTCTTCTCCATTGAGCTTGTCCAGGCTGGATTGGAAGCTGTCGGCGAGGAGGAATGGCATCAGGTAAATCTAATAAATGATCTGAGCTGATATGCCGGTAAGGGACAGAGCATGCCGCAGGCCACTCAGCTTTTTGTGTAAAGACCATGGACTACGCCACCATACGTGTCAAAACAATTCTCAATAACATCATAGAAGCTGCTGTCGTTATGCTCAAAGTTACGGTAGAGAGAAAAAGCGACAAGATCGGCTAGCTGAATCAACCGCGAAGCCCTTGAGTCAAGGAAGACAGGAACTTCTGCGTAGTTATTTGTCCTACCCCAGCTGTGCCCCGAATGCTTAAAATCTCTTACCAATGTCTGAATGCTTTGCTCAGTCAACGATTTGTCAAAAATAATAAGCCCGCGCTCGGGGTTGCCATATATCTGATATTGTCTCTTCAGAAAGAGGTCAAATCGATAAGATAGCTGTTCAAATGCATGAATGATGGGATCCTCGCCTGGGAGCGACGCTTTCCTGATTACAGCCCCGAACAAACGCACTCTTGGGTGATTCAAAAAACACCCTCATGCAGTGAGTCTTTAATGGCTTGAATGCGATCTGCAACGGGAAAAGCCCTCCATTCACCCCTCCCTCCGCGCATCGGGGATCCATGAAGCTCAATAGAATATGCCTGGGTTGGATCCACAGAAAAACGAGCTGCAATATTATTCAGCTTCTGTTCAACCCAATGAGTTTGACGTTCATATATGGAAAGACCGGCTAGAACAAAGTGGTCTTGCGATGCATCTGCTACAGATCCCGACTCATCCAAGTAAAAGAGGTGCATCGTTCACCTGAAAAACTTGGTGATCGCTGTGAAAGGGGGTAGCCGGGCGAGAACCTGTCTCGGCGCTCCGCAGAAGGCAGAACTTCCGACCATCAACATATTATACCACGCGGACAGGGCTTGAGTCCTCATACCCGATAAACCTTCATCACCTCATCCCCCAAATAATTAATCACCTTCACCGCAATCCGCCCCGTTGAGGGCTTGGCAAAGGGCACGGATACATCGCTGTTGAGCGATTCCCAGGCTTCAAGGTCGATCTCAGCCTTGAGCGAGGTCTTGAGGCTCTTGTAAGGGTCGTTCGGGCCGAGGAAGTAGGCCTGGCGCACGAAGAAGCTCTCTTCGTTGTAATCGCTATCGATGAACCAGCAGGCGATGTTGTCGGGCTCGTCACTGCGGACTTCGCCGGTTGAGGGGTCGAACATTGCCAAGCCGGGGTATCCATTAGCCTCGATAACAATTATTTTGGTGCTACTCCAGAAACAAAGGATCTGGCCTGTTGCCGACTTGATCGGGAATTGATACCAATTTTTTTCCATGGAGCGCATAGTACTCACGGCCGTTTGAGAATTCTTCCCTGATACGCCTACTCACTTCAACATGGAACTCCTTCGTCAGGGTTAAATAGCCATTATCAAATAGCGTATGCAGATCAGATCGCATAAGAATCCCGTTTGATACCCTGTGGGGCCCATTTTCAGAATAAGGCTGAATATGCGCAGCCTCAAGAACGGGCAGGGTCTTCTCGCCTGTAATAGCACAACGACGAGAGTATTCATCCAAAACCATGATACGAAAACATCCTTGGCCAAGCCTTGGCCTGATGGTGAGATCCTTGCCGAACCTGCCGCCAACAGGCTCACTTTGCTCATGATCAGATTGGACCACCTGAGAGAAGAATGGTTGCGCTTGCTCGAAAAGCCTCAATCCCTCACTACCAGGGAGAATCTCAAAACTTTTCCCTGTCACGATATTGGATGGCCAGTCGTGGGGAGGATCGATATACATGGCTTCTTCCAAGTAAAAGGGTTGGGTGAGTATCGTGCAGCCAATGATGGGATTAAACTCTTGGTCGCGGCGCAGGTTTCCTATCTTCTGGCGGAACAACGTGAGGCTTGGCATTCCGTTTGCTTCCCCAAATGCCTTCCAGGCAAGATCAAGCGGTAGTGTAGAGTGCCTGACAAAGAATGCACCTCCAACGATCTTGTTTTCTGGGTATTTAGATTTGAACAAAAATAGCTCGCTTGCTTCGAGAATTTTGAATTGGGTTGTTGCCCGAGGCCGCCAAAAATTCATTTCTTCGGCATTTCGCTCCCGCAGATAGCGAAACCAGTCGGTATCTGTAATGCCAACATACAATTTCATGGCTTTAATCGAAAGAGACGATCAATGGATTCATTCATCTCCCTCCCGCCAGTATAGTAATTGCCGCTCTCCGGTGCCACCTCCGTGAACCAGATTGCTGACACCTTCCACTGGCTTTCGGGAGCCTGCCGCCACTCCTCCACCAGAGCCCGGATCGAGTTGATCTGCTGGGTGACCTCGTACTGCTGGTCGCTGTCCGACAGCCCCTGGGCCCCGAACTCCAGCTCGCGCTGCTCGTCCTTGCCGCCCCGCTTCCTGGGCTTGGGGATCGGCGTGATCAGCTGCGACTCCCGGCGCCCCTCCAACTCCACTTGCGTGGGGATGCCTTTCACAAGCTCCCAGTGTCGGCTGGGGCGCTCGTAGGGGGAGTTGAGGATCGGGTCGTTGAAGAAGCGCTCGCTCATGGGGCGATCCCCTGGCCAGCGGCCGGCAGGCCAAGCGGCTCTGAAAGCCCAAGGGGCCCAAACCGGCAGCGCCAGGCGCCAATGGCCGGATCCAGAGAATGACCCACCGAAAACTGCCGCATTGGGGCCATGGCGGGGAGTGGCTCAAAAGCGGACAAACTTGTTTTACTGCATTGCTGCGTCTTGGGCCATTGCTGGGGCTGGCGCCATCACTGCAGATTGGGTGACTGCGGTCAGGTGGACGATCACTTCTGGTGGAATTTTATGCAGTTTCTGCATATCTGTTGTTCGATTCGAAGGGGTTCTCAATGGACCCCAGGCTCAGGCTTCTGACTCAGCCCTCAGTGCCTTCTGGGCCCATCGTCACCGGCAGGTGACCGCTTTTCACCCAGATGGTGCATCCCTGTTCGCTGTAGGGCTGGTGTTCACTGCCGGGGGGCTGTCGCAGCCAGCTGCCAGCCGGATAGCTGCCGTGTTCGTCCTGAAAGATCCCTTCGAGCACCAGGATTTCCTCCCCGCCGGGGTGGCTGTGGTGGGGGACCCTCGCGCCGGGAGACAACCGTCTGAGGTCCACGTTCTCGCTGCCCCAGTGGTGCAAGGGCAGCAACGCCATTCCTGCCACGGGGCCGGGATGCCAGGTGCTTTTCTTGCTGTCGAGCACCACGTGCAGCTGATCTGCCGGATGCATCTGCTGCAGCTTGACGAGCAACGTGCAACCTTCGTTGCTGGACGGGGCATGGGCTGAACCGGTGGGATTTCGCAGGTAGGTGCCGGCCGGGTAGTCCCCTAGTTCGTCTGTGAACGTGCCCTCAAGAACGAGGATCTCTTCGCCGCCGCCGTGGTGATGACGTTCGAAACGGCTACCGGGTAAACAACGCACGATTGAGGTGGCGCGGGCCAGTTCGTCCCCTTGGCGATCAAGCAGACGACGCTCCACTCCAGCCATCGGTGATGGACTCCAGGCAAGGGAGGCGGTGTCGAGCACCACGCGCTGGTTGAGGTCGGTATGTCGATCCATGGGAACGGTTCTGCTCAACGCCTCCGGCGTACAAGCTATCCGTTCTGGGGCGGCTTAAGCCATCGGGGCGCATCCCCGATCGGGGCGTAAGACAGGGCCAAGGAACCATCACGCTCCAAAGAGGAGTTGTCCTGGTTCTGGGGCTGGGAGGCTGGCCTCCAGGCCCACCCCTTACCCCAGCACAATCACCGTGGCGCCATAGCTGCGCAGCTGGCTGTCCACGGTCAGCAGCAGCATTGGTTCCACCCGGCTCTGGCACAACAGCAAGCGATCAAAGGGATCCCGGTGGACGCCTTCGGTCTCCAGGTCCGCCACGGCCAGCAAGTGGGCGTTGCTGATCGGCAGCCAACGGAAGCCCTGCAACGGCACTTGGCGCTCCAGTTCCGGCAGATCCACCTGCAGTCGGCCGATCGACACCTTGATTGCCATCTCCCACAGGGACGCCTGGCTCACGAACACCTCCGCCTGCGGCGCCCGTACCCGCTCCACCACCGGGTGCGGTAGCCGTGGATCGCCGTTCAGCCACCACAACACCAGATGGGTATCGAGCAGCAGCCGCGTCACGGCAACGCCTCAAACAACCCATCCAGGGACGCATCGAAATCCTCGGCCAGTTCAATCTGGCCCCGCATCGCCCCCGGCGCCGCCACCGCTTGGGCTTGTGCCTGCCAGGCCACCAGCCGCGCAATCGGCACCCCCGAGCGGGCGATCACCACCTCCTGGCCCTGCTCCACCTCCTGCAGCAGCTGGGAAAGATGGGTTTTGGCCTGGTGAACGTTGACCATCGCCATCGGGCATCACCTTGAACTAAGTCTTAGTTTAGTTTCCTCTCAAGGCCATGGGTGGGCCGCGCTGGAGCTGGACCAAGGACCTCCCCCGCCCCCCGCAGGTGCAACCCGGGGGTGAGCGGGCCTGCTACCTACCCTCGACAGACCAAAGCGGTTCCCGATTGGTTCCCGTTTCGCCCCTAAAGACCCCCTATCTCTCCAGCCGGCTCCCAGCGGTGTTGCCAGAAACCCAGGGCCGGAAAGGTTTTTGAGAAAGCCCTTGACGAGACCTGAACTCGTGACCTCTCCCTTACCAAGGGGGTTTGCAAGCCCTGAGATCCATTGCGAGAGTTCGGTTCCTGTTCTATGTGAAAGACCTGGTTCCCGATTGGTTCCCGTTTCACCCCGGAATTGTAAATTTTTAAAAACAAGGGAATCTGGGCTTTCAGGCATTTCCCTTGTTCAGGGATTGCTCAAAATTCCCTTGATCTGCCACTCCACTTGCTCCCTCAAGCGGTCGGCCTGGTCGAAGTGCTACCAAAACACCCGATCAGCCACCATGCAGGCAGTGGCTGGGGACCCAATGGACGCTGATCAGGTGCTGGCCTTCTGGTTCCAGGAGTGCAGCCCCAGCCAGTGGTTCGTCAAAGATCAGGCCTGCGACGAACTGTTGCGCCAGCGTTTCATCGGCCTGACCCGCCAGGCGATCGCCGGCGAGCTGGCTGCCTGGGCGAAGGCTCCTGGCCGTGGACTGGCATTGATGCTGCTGCTGGATCAGTTCCCTCGCCAGATCTGGCGTGACTCGGCCATGGCCTTCAGTGGCGATGGCCAGGCCCTAGCCCTCAGCCAGAAGGCCCTTAACGAGGGCTGGGTGGCCGCCGAAACGGAGCCGGCCCGTCGCCAGTTCTGGCTGATGCCCCAGATGCACGCCGAAGACCTCGCCATCCAGGAGGCCGCGATTCCCCTCTTCCAGCAGTTCACAGACGAACGAACCGTCAGGTTTGCCTGCCGCCACCGCGATGTGATCGCCCGCTTTGGTCGCTTCCCCCATCGCAATGGGGTGCTGGGGCGTTCATCCAGCGGCGAGGAACTGGCCTTCCTGCGCACCCCAGGCTCAGGCTTCTGACTCAGGCTTCTGTGCCTTCAGGGCCAATCGTCAGCGGCAGGTGATCGCTTTTCACCCAGATGGTGCAGCCCTGCTAGCTGTAGGGCTGAGCCGGCGCCGCTCCACAACAGCCAGCGGCGATGGACTCCAGCCAAGGGAGCCGGTGTCGAGCACCACGCGTTGGTTGATGTCGGCATGGAGATCCATTGCGCCTGCAGCGCGGACTCTGGTGCATACGCATCATTGCGGTTAGCATCAATGCAAATGCGGCAAGGCCATGGCGGTCGTCAATCGTGCTCCTCCGGCTGCTCCAGCAGCGTCTTCGCTCAGCGATGGCCAGCTGCTGCTGCAGGCCGTGGTGCGCGCCGCCGCTGAACTGGAGTTGAACCGCACGGCCCTGGCCAGGGTGCTGGGCAAGGACCGCTCGACGCTGAATCGCTCCAAGGGCATTGACCCAGCGTCCAAAACCGGCGAGCTGGCGTTGCTGCTCATCCGCCTCTACCGCAGCCTCTCGGTTCTCGTCGGCAACGATCGCCGCCAGCTGCGCCACTGGTTTCACACCGCCAACCGCCACACCGGTGGCGTGCCGGCCGAGCAGGTGCAGCGCACCGAGGGGCTGGTTGAAATCGTGCAGTACCTCGACGCCATGCGCGCTCCGATCTGAGCGATGGACCTGCGCCCCATCGTTGCGGCTGCTCCCGAAATGGGCCTGCAGGGCCCGGTGCTGCGACTTGTGCAGCAGCAGGGCATCTCCAGCCTCGATCCCCTGGTCGACAACCTTGAGCAGCTGGCCCGCCTGGAAGCCATGGTGGAAACCAGCAAGCCGCCGCTGCCGGCCGCCGGGCCCGGTACCCCCAGCCATCCTCTCCTCACAACCCCCTTCCGCTACCCGCCCCTGCGGCATGGCTCCCGTTTCGGCAGTCGTCAGTCAAGAGGACTGTTCTACGGGTCGCGCAGCCGCAGCGGTTCCCTGGTGGAGGGGGCCTACTACGGCTTGTTGTTCTGGGAGGGACTGATCGACCCTCCACCAGCGCCCATCCGCCGCCGCCAAACGCTGTTCTCCGTGCCCCTGAACGCCAGCCGTGGCTTGCAGCTGCAAGCCATCACCGCTGAAACGGCCCAGGCCACCCTGCGGGATCCCCTCTCCTACGGGCCCACCCAACAGCTCGGTGCCTGGATGCGAGATCAAGGGATTGGGGCCTTTGAGTACCTCAGCGCCCGCTCCAGCGATTCGCTCGTGCAAGTGGGTGTCTTCACCCCGGCCGTGTTTCAGTCCACTCCCTTCGATCAGGTGGAAATCAGCGCCGAACTCACGGCCGATCACACGACTTTCCTCTGTCATGACGACGGCCAGCTGCATCGTTTTCCGCGCCAGCTGTTTCTGATCGACGGATCATTCCCAGGGGCTGCCCACTGATCCGTCGGTTTAGCAAGGCACCGCAATGCGACCCGTGCGAGTGACAAGCCCTGATTGAGCGCCCACCCCTCCATGGCCGAGACCGGCAACAAGCTGTGCGTGCCCATGCACCTCCTCCCAGTGGGCATGGAGAGGGAGGTTTACGCCCCTGAAGACCCCCACTCACTCCAACCGGCTCCCAGCGGTGTTGCCAGAAACCCAGGGCCGGAAGGGTTTTTGAGGAAGCCCTTGACGAGACTTGAACTCGTGACCTCTCCCTTACCAAGGGAGTGCTCTACCGCTGAGCTACAAGGGCATGTGGAAAGGTGGGCCGGGTTGGATTTGAACCAACGTAGGC
>Ga0194059_1000965_pt1 | contig 12715 bp, 21 predicted proteins | sample SepL6211m_MetaG_FD_163426 | JGI IMG/M metagenome (GOLD analysis project Ga0194059, IMG submission 163426) | Anoxic zone freshwater microbial communities from boreal shield lake in IISD Experimental Lakes Area, Ontario, Canada - Sep2016-L626-11m | ecosystem: Environmental > Aquatic > Freshwater >... | reverse complement strand
AGCACCCGGAACAAATGGCGCTACCTGGTATACAGGTACTACAGCTCCAGCTGGTGGGCTAGGGGTTAACAATGATCTGTACCTGAGAACTACAACCGGTGATGTTTATTTAAAATCCGCCGGTACTTGGTCCATTATTGAAAATATTACTGGGCCAACCGGTCCTACAGGTGCAACCGGCGCTACAGGTGCAACCGGCGCTACAGGTGCAACAGGTGCAAGCGGCCTTGCTTATACCGGTTATAACAGGCAGACCGGCACAACGTACACTACTGTTTTATCAGATGCCGGTAAATTGGTAGGCGCTGATAATACCAATCCATGTAATTATGTAATACCACCGAACAGCAGCGTTAATTATCCTGCAGGAACAACAATTATAGATTTCGCGCAAATAGGTAACGGAAAATTGACACTATCGGCCGGGGTAGGGGTTACATTCATTTCTTATCAAAATAACCTAAGTACTGCAGGAAAAGGGGTAGTAATCAGCGCCTTTCAATTGGTAACTGATACCTGGTTAATTGTTGGCAATTTAATTCCTTAGTTATGGCCGGTAATGGTATTTTAAATTATGCTGCAGGTGCAGTTGTTTTTGATCCGGCAAAATCAGGAACCGCTGTAACTATATCAGGAGGTGGTTTAATTGCTACTATTACTGCAGGTTCTTCACTTAGTTTATCAACGATCGGAACTAATAGCGCAAAGAAATATTGTGAATTTGTACCCCAATCCGGTACTAATGGTTTTTCTATTGGAATCGGAGCAGTACAAGCCAATTACAATACTAATTTTAATGATGTTACTACCTGGGGCAATACTACTTTTTTTGGTGTGTCTTATAAGCAACACAATGGATCCTCTCCAGCTTATGGTACAGCATTTGGAGTAGGTGATGTAATGGGTATTGCGCTAGATATGGTTTTAGGACAAGTAACAATTTATAGAAACAATGTTAGCCAGGGCGTAGCATTTACAGGTTTAACCGGCACACTTTATCCTGGTGTTTGCAGTTATCTATATCCGGTTAGTTATGTAGCTCATTTTTCTGCAGCATCATTTGTTTATTCACCACCGGCCGGATTTACCGCCTTTTAAAATTATCAATATGAACATAGCAACAGCAACCATAGGAAGTACTATAGTAGGTTCTAATATTGATGATTATTCTGATCCAGATGGTAAAAAGCAGATCCAGAAATATACAAATGAAGGCAAATTGCCACCAGATCTGAAAAAAGGGCAAAACCGGTTCCTGGTTAATTCCTGGAATCAAATAAAAAACCTGTTAGCCAATGCCGGGTTACCATCCAATGTAATTGATTTTGCGGCCGCTCAGGTACTATTCGAAACAGCCAATTTAAAGAGCCATATATCTAAGGCTGATTATAACCTATCCGGGATTAAATGGATCAACAAACCCTATCAGAAAGCCACCAAAGGAAGCGCAGCGCCGGAAGGCGGTAACTATGCTCATTATGCAAGTTATAATGCCTGGGCAACTGATTTTAAACGGGTACTTTCAATTGGTGGTAATAATTCACCATTGAATGCAACCAGTATAGAGGACTATGTTAGCCGGTTAGTAGCTAATCATTATTTCACCAGCTCACCGGCCGCATACCTGGCAGGACTAAAAAAAATACTCTCTGCAATGAATGCTCTATCCAACCAGCAGCAGGGAGAACACACAAAAGCAATTATTGATCAGGCAACCGGAGGGAATCCTTTTCGTGCCTGGTGGGATAACAGATCTACACTTGAGAAAACAGGGGTAGGGGTATTAGCAGTTTTAGTTGGTTTAAAATTACTCAAATAAAAATGGCACAACAACAAGTACAAGAAATTGGCGGACCTAACGAATTTGCCCGCAACTTTAAATGGCAGCGCCGCCATATTGTAGTGGATCACTTCAATAAAAAGATTTTGATCCAGGTAATGCACGATCAGAGCGGAGAGTTACGATATCCGGAATTCCAGGCAATAAAGCAGGGTAATTACCAGGCTTTTTTACCAAATGGCTTTACTCCTGGAGATATCGAGGTAAGGAAAAATATTCGAGATCTGGCAGCAAGTGGTTACCAGGTGCAACCTATGTTTTTTCATGGTATCGAGAACGAAGAATTTGCAGTACTGCTATTAACCGATATCCAGGAGCCTAAATTAACTCAACAAGTTATTTCTTAATTTTAAATATAAATTTTTATGTCAAAAGCAGTTAAAACCAAAATAGCTAACACCATTAATGATGGTGCAGATCTGGCAACACAAGTTGATCAGAAATTACCAACCCTTGAAAAAATGGTCGAAGACATTATAAATTGGATTAAAGCGCTAGGAAAGCACAACCAAATACATAAGGATGCAGCCCATCAATCTATTGTACAGTCGGCAAAAACCGGCCTTGTCGATACTACATTAACCGGTGATGCATTACATGATGCAGTAGCAAAAGAAATTGCCAAACATGACTAAAAAAGAAAAAATATTCTTTGCCGGTATTTTTGCAATCCTGGTATTTATTACGCTAGGTGATGTAATAATGCACCAGCCAAAAGGAAAGTATATTAAGAACATACAATACAATTACAGAAATTGCAACGGGGTTGTATATAGCAAGTACTTTTTAAATACCGGTGAAACTATTATTGACACCGAAAAAAAGTACTTTGTTTATGAGAATGTAAAGTAGTGCAGCATGTTTAAACATTAATTGGCTAGTTTACATAAAACACGTTATAAAACCTGGTTCCCGGATCAGCGACCGACACCAACTGCAGCTCCAGGTCGCATCCGCAGACCGGTTAACCTGAAACCCGCTACAGTAGCGGGTTTTGTTTTTGTGTTTTTCACACTTATTTTTTTTCTACTTTTTTTTTCAATTTTTTTTTTCTGGCATGATTATTGTATTTTTGTTTAAACAAATAATATAACTGTTATGCTAGAAAAACAAAGATTAGCAATTAAATTAGCCTTTACCAATATTGGCTATACTGCAAATAATACCGCAAGTATTTTGCAACAGTGCGCAGGCGCTCCTTATTCAATTGATCAAATAAAAAAGGATCTTGCCAATTTGGAGGCACAAATTATTGCTGCAAAAGAAAGTATCTGGAAATCAGAATTAATTGAAATAATGAAGGAGGTAAACAATGATAAATAAATATGAAACTAATATATCCCAATTTATGGTACATACCCCAAGTAATAAAATGGAGGAACAAGGGGAGATTTTATATTTAAGCAGATTTGGAGAATATTGTCCATCTAACAGTATACGAGGATATTCTTTATTTCATTTGATTACACACCCGGAAAACTATTCAATTAAGACGATAATAGACCAGGGAAAAAAAATAGAGATTATTCCTACTATTACTGCACAAACAAAAATACCTAAGACTGCAGATAGTAATGTAATTTATACCTATGACGGTTTACCAATTCCATATTGTGGCCAGTTGTTTCACAGATGCCGAGAAACTAATAATTTTTATTTTTTCCTGTTTCCAAAACATGAACAGAGACAAAAGGTTTATTTAAAAAATGATTCACCAGCTGCAGATCAGATAATACAAGATCTAACCGAAATTTGGGAAAAACATGGCGAAAAATGTACGGATTAAAAAAGCCGGCCGGCCGGCCGGATCAATAGGAACTAAAACAGCATTTGCCAGGGATGAAATTTGCTCACAATTCCGATGCAGTAGGGGATTTAACGAGGTAGTAAAAGAATTGATTGCATCCGGGCAATATAAGAGCAAATCAGATGTATTACATGAATCTCTGCAGATCCTAGCAGCCCGAAAATTACCAGGTACTTTTTATTGGATAAACAAAATACAATAGTATGAACAAGGACGCATTTTTAATTACAAAAACACAAATAGAAAGCGTGTTATCTTATTTAAAACCAAATAAATTAACCGCTGAAAAATTATTTTTTGATAACACCTATCGAACTGTTAGAACAATACTATTTTATTCTAATAGGTTTGAAACCCATAAAGAGGTAGACGATTATTTAATGAATTTAATTCAATAGTATGATAACTATCAAACTAACCTTTAAAGAGGTGGAATTATTACTAATGGCATTTATTGATTGGCAGTATATAAATCCATACCCTTACGAGTATTACAAATTTGATGATCAGCGGGCCGAATTACTAAATGAACTGCAATATGAGTTCTGTATTTTCCTGGAGAAATACCGGGTTAAGGATAAGAAGTCGTATAACATCAAATTCAGCTCATTGCAGGCGCTTGCTTTCATTCAAATGTGGCAAGACAGGGAATTACGTGTTAGACCGGAAACGGTGGTTATTTTGGAACTAATGGCCATTTTTGACAAAGCAAGTAAAGAACCTAAAAAATACCAGGATGAAAACAATTCAGGAACACCTGCAGGATCTCCCGGAGCCGTACAGATCCCAAGCCCTGGCCAATATGTGGTGGGAGGATAAAGATACTTTGCAACCATCATTAGAAAGGGCGCTTTCTCAGGCGTTCTCCTGGAGAAGATCACCAGAGAAATACAAGTACTGGCATAACATACATGCTGAACTGGTGGGAAATGATCCACTACCTTAACGCGGGACCTGGCAAGATCAGGACTAAAGGAGTAATTCCATAAGACGGCCAACATATGTTGGCCGCTCCTGTTTAAATCAGTTATATATCGCATAATCTATTGATTGTTAACGAAACAATACTTAACTGATATATTCTATACATAGCTATTACAACATTTATTTACCTCGCCGGGAAAAAGTCCTTTTTTCGACATTGATTTTTCCTTTTCAACCCTCAAAACCTGCCATTTTGACCCTCATTTTGCATAGATGCCTATTCCTTTTTTCCTTTGATCAGGTTTCTACTATCTATTGATAAGTTGTCAGGCCGAAAAATGCAATACCAGTACGGTTTTTCAGCGTTTTACTACAACATTTATTTACCTCTATTCCAACATTAATTTACATCTATTCCAACATTTATTTACCAAAATCACAACATTTATTTACCTCAAAAATTCAATTACAACATTTATTTACCTTATTATTACATTAAATTTTATACATAAAAAAACCGGCCAGGAATGGCCGGTATCTTAACTCAAACAAAAAGGGTTAGACGCCCTATATCTTTATTACTTGAAATGATTTAGTACAGATTTAACAACATACGCTGCAACATTATGTATGGTCTTGTCTTCCTTCAATTTCTGGTTTACCTTCTGCATTTTCCAGTTAAGACTATCCCATAGGGTAGTATCTTCAAAAATTGGTTTAAGCAGCTCTATTTGGCTATTATCACATTTATATTCAGTCTTGAATGTGTAGATAAGATAATCAATTTGAGTTTTATAATTGAGGCTATTTTTAACCGATATCACTTTAAAATTAAAACCTGTTACTTTCTTACCGTCCTTTTCTTCAAATGTTGCATCTGAGACATTAAACCAACAATCAGCATTTTCTTTTAATTCGTCAGATACCGGTTTTAATATCCTGGTACGCAATGCGTTTGTATCTCTGTACCTAGATCCTAACTGTAAGTACTCCCTTAAATCTTCAATTGAATAGTAAAAACCGCCTTTAACTTGCCAGGAGCTGATTAACTTATACAATCGAGGGGTATATTTATTCCTGGCATTTTTGGTTACTTCATACATAAATGTACTAAAGTTAATCGGTGTGCCATCCGGTCGGCGCTGGAGCTGCACCAACATTGCAGCAACTGATTTATCTATTTCAGCGATCATGTAACCTGAGCGCTGCATTTCTGCAGGTTCATATACTGAAGTAAATAATCCTTGCCATTTCTTCCAATGCTTACCGCTCTTATCTATATGCGGAGTTTGAATAATAATGGCGCACATTTTTTGCATACTATCGCGTATATGCTCATACTCTTCATGCCTGCCAATGTTTTTTAAAGGAATGCGGATCCGGATATTATCAGAATTATTAACCTCATTAAAAATGTCCAATTGCTCAACCGCCTTACCGTCCTTTACCTGTTTAATGTATTCCTGAGATTGGAAGATCACAAAATTAAAAATTCGCTCCTGTATGAGCGAATAGTTATATCGTGCATTAACAATATGGTTTCCAATGTAAAGTTTCGTTAATGTAGGTGGTTTGAGTGCTACCATAAAATGTTATTTAATGCAAAATAAGCAATTAATGTGCCATATTCTAAGCTAGTGAAAAATTATATGTTAAAAATTGCCAGCAATTTACGGAATTTTTGCGCAAAAAGTGATTAGGTAAGATTTTGTTGTAGTGATTAGGTAAGATTTTGTTGTAGTGATTAGGTAAGATTTTGTTGTAGTTGTAAAATATTTTATTACCTTCATATCCTAAACTTTTTTTTATGGCATCAGGTACAGTAGGTACAACAATTTCTTCTTTCTGCAGTGGTGCATCTAATGCAACACAAGCAACAGCACAAGCTGCATTTGCAACAGCTCTTGCAGCACAACAGGCAGCAGCAACCGGACCGGTTGTAATACTGTTTGCCGGTATGTCGCTAAATAGCGCCACAACGCCGCTTTATACTTACTGGGCCTTAACTCAATACGTAAGCGCTGTATAATGACCAAGCAAGGTAATTTCATGCAAAGCGCCTTAGTGGTAGGATCTGCAATTTTTGCGGGGTACATGGGGTATGATTATTACAAAAAGCACCAGGCGGTGCAAGCTAATAACATGCGCATCCGGATTGCCGGTGTACACATGCAAAACGATGGGACCATAAACATGGATCTGCAGGTAATGAACCCTAACAGCGCCGGATTTAGTTTTAAATCCATTCTGGGAGATCTCCTGGTTAATAATACCAAAGTTGCAGATCTTAAAATGTTTGGTGATTATACCGTTAGGCCCAATGATCAGGCAACAATACCGGTAATGGCTAAGATCCAGAGCATGAATTTATTTGCACAATTGGTACAGAAATTGAAGGGCAAAAAATTGGCTGTATCCTTTACCGGTACTATCAATGTAAACGATAAAGCCATTCCTTTAACCATGCAATACAGCGTATGAAACTATTTCCACGTAAACGGGAACCCAAGCCGGTTTTTAAAACAGATCTACAGGATGATCTTTCACCCATCGAGCAGGCAGCATTGGCAAAATTACGCATGTTGAAAGGTGAAAATCCGGTACAGCATTACGAAGAGCCACCAGCAATCAGGAAACATTTTTTTAATCGTTTGTTCAGTAAATGAATTTATTAGGCTTAAATATCAGGAATCAGTTACCCTACCAAAACAAAAAGGAAGTTTTGGTTGAGGATCACGATACCCACGATATTATAAAATGGATTGGTAAAATACATCCATTGGTAGCCAAACAATATGATGAAATTTCCGAATTACATTGGAAAGAAAATGTTGAGGACACAGCCCGGCACCTGTTCGATTTCTGTAAAAAAAATATCCGCTACAAAGTGGAAGGTCCGGACGATCAGACCATAAAAAAACCTGGTGCAATTCTCAATCATGGGTATGGTGATTGTAAGCATTACGCCAGTTATATAAACGGGGTTTGTTGCAGCCTGCAGCGTAAAGGTTACCCTATTAAATCAAAATACCGGTTTACTGCAGATAGGCCGGGCATGGAAGTACACCATGTTTTTGCTGTTGTTTCTGAGCCATCAGCAATTGGTTATTCTAGCAAGGCAAAGCAATGGGGAGCTGATAAGATCCGGGATTATGCAAAAGAACATGGTTTGCGCCTGGTGCATGGGTACGAGGTAGAAGGGCGCTCTTATGTTAGCGGTACAAATCAGGAATTTTGGGTTGATCCGGTGTTGGATACATTCAACAGACGGCCAACTTATCACAATGTAAAGGAAAAGGATATGAGCCTTAGTTTAATTTCCGGGACCAGTCATTACAGCGGTGATGATTCATCTATAGGCAAAAAGCACCACAATATTTTTAAAGATATTGCTCATGGTATGCAGGTTAATCTGCAGAACATTAAACATGGTGCAGATGTTGCTGTACACGATACCGGCAAGGGTATTAAATACGCTGTAAAGGATACCGGCAAAGGAATTAAAATTGCAGCTGAACAGGTTAAGTATGTAGTACTTAAAGTAGCTGCAGCGCCTGCACGTAATTCATTCCTGGCATTGGTTGATTTTAATATGTTCAACCTTGCAAAACATTTGCATGATGCACTCAATAGCAATAGGGCAGGGGCATTACTGAACAAGTGGAAGGATTTAGGCGGAGATCCGAATAAACTAAAATCTGCAGTTAACAACGGGATCCGGAACTACAACAAGCACCACAGCAAAAAGATTACCGGCCGTAGTATTGATGATGCAGTAAATTTTTATCAATCTCACACTTTCCCCTGGCATCATTCACATATTCCGCACCAGATCCACAACGGCCGGAAAATGTATTTTATGCGGGGTACTTATATTGGCTGCAGCTGCAATACCGGCAGCATTGGTTGCCAGGGTAATTCCGTTGGTTGCTTGCCTGCTTGTGCTCCTGCAGCAATAGCACTTGCAACGGCCATTATTGCGGCCTTAAAATCGTTTTTAAATCTCTCTCCGGATGAAGACAAGGAAATGACAGAAGCGGCTAAAAATGGAGCAAAAAACCTTATCACTGATTCCAGTCAGGGAATAGATATCGCAAATGGAGACCAGGGACCAGCAGCAGCTGCAGCGCTCAACACGTTAACAGATCCTACAGCTCAGGGAACAATAGCGCCTTCTATGAAAGTTAGTACAGGCATTGGCCCGGATGGAGCGCCTACCCTTGCAGTCCATGATGTAGATCATCCCATAATTAACCAGGCGGGACAACCAATTAAGGACGACCAGGGACCAGCAGCAGCACCGGCATTTTCTAATACATTGGATAATATAAAGGTCCATGTAAAACAATTCTGGAATGATTATAAAGTGCCTGTTTTAATTGGTACTGCAGGCGTTATTGCATTCAAAAGTAAAAGGGTAAGAAAAACCCTGGGTTTTAAATAGTTTTTTCATTACTTAAATATATATATATTATGGCACGCAAAAAAAGAGCCACAACCGCAAAAAAAGCACCAGCAAAAAGACGTAGCAATACAACTATTGTTGTTGCCAAGACCAGGCACCATAAAAAGCGTGCCGTAAGAGGAACATCCGTAGGATCCACACACCACACAAAGAAACGCAAAAAGCGTTCTAGTGGTTCAATCATGGGCTTTACCGGTACATCCTTAAAATTAAAGGATGCGCTGCACATGGCAGGCGGTGTTGCTGCAGGTATCATTATTAACCATAAGGTATTGCGGCCTATTGAGGCACACCTTACGGAAAAACAACCTATGGTAGCTAAAGCAATGGGATTTCTCCAGGCAGGGTTAGGGTTTGTTGTTGCCGTTAAAGGCAAACACATGGCAACTAAAGCTGCAGGCGTTACCATAATGACAGGGGGAGTGAATACGGTTCTGAGGCAATTTGATGTTGAAAAACATATTCCTGGTATTGCCGGTAGCAATGACGATTGGACAACGGTTAAAATACCTATGAACGGGCCTACTGAATTGCGCTCAATGGTTGCCGGTCTCCTGGAGAGCAACGAAACGCCGGTAATGCAGCAGGTAGCAGGACACCACCACCGCAGCCGCCGTACAATGCAAAATAATACTTATTCTAACCCTAATGAGGGAATTAACCAGGATTACCGGTTACGCTCTTATGTCGGTGATTCAGAATTTGATATTATCATGCCAGCAAAAGGCGCATACCTGTAATATTTATTTTTTTAACTAATATATTTTTCAACCTTTTTTTAACGTAAGCACAATCTTTTTTTTATGAGTATAACATTGCAAAACCGGGATCTTAGAGAAAATTTCTTAACGGCCGTAAAAACAATTGAAAGCAATAACCCTTCTCAAAAAGTTAACCTGGATGAACTTACTCAGGGTTATCTTAGATCTGAGGTTACGTTGCTGATAAATAACTCCACTATGCAATGGCCTATAGTGGACACGCAGCAGATCGCACAAAGCCCAATTACACCTACAATGCGGCTATTACCTGAACAGGATTCCTTTGTAGTAGGTAGTATGGGATATTGGTTAATGAACTATTCATTTACCAACAATGACCAGGCACAACCGGATTTTGCAGGCGCTAACAATTGGGGACCGGTTACTTATGTTTCTACCTATTACAACAACGGTACTGGTACTAGCTGGTCTCCTGGTAGTATGTTGTTTTGGTTGGGTTATATCTCCATCGAGGTAAACAAAAAGGTATTGATACCTTATTGGGATTGTTACCGTCATTATAAAGTTCCGATCAGCCAGGAGGCTAACGGTAACACCTCTCCTTCCTGGAGTGGTTACGGCCAGAAAAATTCCATTGATGGTGGTACAGATGGATTCTATCCGGTTGAACCCATCATTATTATTGGTGGTGGCCGTCAAAACAATGTCAAATTAAATTTGCCAAGTAACATTCCTGCAACTAATGCACCATTCAATTTTGCAGGGGTTTATAATGTAACTTTTGTTGCTAAGGCGGTTTTGATGTTCCGGGGAATATGGGCGCAGAATAGTACAGCTGTACGTTAATATATTTTTCAATTGTGATCCCCTGCCAGGGTAGGGGATCATTTTAAATATTTTATTATGAATAATTTTTGGGTAAGTCCCAACAGCGTACTAATTGAATGTGTTATTGTACCCTCAACCGGTGGTACTACTAATAAAAATCCGTTTGGTACACAAAAGCAGCTGCAGAATAAAAAAGTAGTTGCTATTGAATCATTCAGTAGCCAGGATGTGGTTAACTCACCGATCAGCCAGGCGAACCCCTGTATTAATGCTCAGGTATTCAATACCTCATTTCTGACCTTGTACCGGGCAAGCACTCCAGCGATCGGAAATCAACCGGCGCAAAATGAAGGACTTTATTATGATCAGCTGCCATTGTCTGTATTGCGTAGGGTAGTAAATCAAAATAATATTGGTGTAAATCTTACAAGTTCATGTATGGATTTGTTCAGGATCAATCCAACGGAAATGTCCTGGACAAAATGTTACGTTACCTGCACGCCATCGGTTCCGATCAGCTCTGCAGTATCCGCTTTATTTTTAGTCCATTACCTGAATGAAAATCAGGACTGGAAACCATACGCTGCATAACATGGCAATCAATATTGAACATAGGGACAAAGACACATTATTTCAGGCATTCGATTATTTCGACATGCCTAATTTTGCTATTTACGCCGGAAAGGATCAGCGCACATTTTACAATGGCGGAGACCAGGCAGAGGCAGAGCAAAAATTAAGTGATTACCTTTCTATGATTGAGGCGGCCAATACTTCACAGGTGTACACCTTGAAAGTATATCCTGCAGATACTAAAAATATCAACACTAAAACCCCTCATTCCGGATCCACTACATTCATGTTGAATCCTAACCAACCGGTTAGGCAAGAAAATGGCGTTACCATTATTGATCGTACTAATCCAAATTCTGTAGGTAATACAAGTTTGAACCCTATGATTACTGCACGCCTGGACAAATTAGAGGCTGAAAATCTTAAATTACGTGAAGATCTGCACAAAGCAGAAATTCAAAGTATCAAAGATAATGTTGCAGCACAAATTGCCGGTATTGCTCAACGACCGGACGAAACACCCTGGTATGAAAGATTGATAGGCGCCATCGAGCAAAAACCGGAATTGATAGATAAATTATTGGATCCGGTAGAGCGATTAATAACAGGGGTAGTTACTTCCTTTCAGGGCAAAAAGAATTTTATACAAAAAGAGTCTTTATCGCCGGTTAACGGCACTAATCCGGATACTATGGCAGATACAAACCATCAGCAGCAGCTTACAGAAGAAGAAGTTGAAAAGCTGCATGATCAGCAGGACGCAGCATTAGAAATTATTGAGGCAAGGATAGGAGCGCCTGTACTTACCAAATTAATTGAACAGGTAAGTAAATTGAGCGATAAGGATCTTAATAAATTACTCAATTATCTTGACTAATGGATACTGTAACACTTCGCGAAATAACAACACAATTTACGGCCATGAATTACAACCAGGAATTTGAGGAGCCGTTTAATCAGTGTACATTTTTTAATTATGATACCAGCGCAAGCGTTAGTATCAATAAATTAAAAATACCGCCTGCAATCCTTATTGGTAGCAATGTTTACCCAACTTCATTTACTGTATCATTAAATGAAAATGAGGTAAATAAAACTAATTATAGCGTTGATTTTGGCAGCTCAACCAATGCTAATTTGCAGATTGTTTACACTCAATATCTAGGTATAGGCTTATGAGTATTAATATAGGAGTTCCAGGAATAGGCGTAGGCACTCCAGGCCCTCCCGGTCCTACAGGACCAACCGGCCCGGCCGGTCCTCCCGGAACACCAGGAACACCCGGAACAAATGGCGCTACCTGGTATACAGGTACTACAGCTCCAGCTGGTGGGCTAGGGGTTAACAATGATCTGTACCTGAGAACTACAACCGGTGATGTTTATTTAAAATCTGCCGGTACTTGGTCCATTATTGAAAATATTACCGGTCCTACAGGTGCAACCGGCGCTACAGGTGCAACCGGCGCACCCGGAACAAATGGCGCTACCTGGTATACAGGTACTACAGCTCCAGCTGGTGGGCTAGGGGTTAACAATGATCTGTACCTGAGAACC
>Ga0194059_1000964_pt1 | contig 12717 bp, 11 predicted proteins | sample SepL6211m_MetaG_FD_163426 | JGI IMG/M metagenome (GOLD analysis project Ga0194059, IMG submission 163426) | Anoxic zone freshwater microbial communities from boreal shield lake in IISD Experimental Lakes Area, Ontario, Canada - Sep2016-L626-11m | ecosystem: Environmental > Aquatic > Freshwater >... | reverse complement strand
GTTGTGAATATTTGAAAGCGAAGTTACTGCTCCGCTACCCGCAGTGCCGGCCGATGCAATCGCAAGCGGCCCAGTCTCGGATATAACTTCCAGACTCTGGTTCTGATCTGGCACCCGAACTGCAAAATCTTCTAGTGTGCCACCGTCTCCTAGATCCCAATTCAGAGATTGATTCTGTGGCAACTGCAAAGTTAATAAACCTGGCCAGAAAGCATTTACTAACTCTTTGGTTTCAGGAAATACACCTTGTGAAATTCCACCCAGTGTTTCAACTCTGCTTATCAATACTTGAGCAGCAACGCCCGCTGGATCATTGCGTAGTTGGTGCAAACGATTTACTGCAGCGAAACTAAAAGCGTCGCATGCATAAACATAACCATGTTCAAGGGGAAGAATCACAACTTCCCCTCGTTTGATTGCGGCAATAACTTTATCCTTCATCACAGATTCTCAATCACTTTGGCTAATGAACCGTCAACCATCGCATGAATTGATGTTCCTTCTGGTAAATAATCTTCGGATAAAATTTCCCCGCGTTCGTGAATTGCCGAAACCAGATCGCCACGGCTAAATGGGATTACTGCAGTAATTTCCACTCGTGGCCTTGGAAGCGATGATTCAATCGCAGCTACTAGAGTTTCGATTCCAAAACCGGTGCGCGCAGAAAAGGCGAAACTATTTGGCTCTTCTCGTAGCAATTGCATTAACTTTTCAGGGGGCGCAATATCAGCCTTATTGATTGCAATAATTTCAACGATATCTCCGCCACCAATATCGTTTATGACGCCGCGAACTGCGCGAATCTGTTCTTGGGGATCAGGGTGCGAACCATCGACTACATGCACAATTAGGTCGGCACCAGAAACTTCTTCCAGCGTTGATTTAAATGCCTCAATTAATTGATGAGGTAAATGCCTTACAAAGCCGACAGTGTCAGACAGGGTATAGATACGCCCATCTGATGAAGTTGTTTTCCGAACTGTTGGATCAAGCGTCGCGAAGAGCGCATTTTCAACTAAGACTCCGGCATCCGTTAAGCGATTCATCAGCGAAGATTTCCCGGCATTTGTGTATCCGGCAATTGCCACGGATGGAATGTTGTTGCGCCGGCGCTCTTGTCGTTTCGTATCACGCGAAGTTTTCATCTCTTTAATCTCACGTCGAAGCTTTGCCATCTTGTCATTAATACGACGGCGATCGGTTTCAATCTTAGTTTCACCAGGACCGCGGCCGCCGATTCCACTTGCACCACCAGATTGCCGTGAAAGCGAATCACCCCAACCACGGAGTCTTGGCAACAAATAAGTCATCTGTGCTAATTCAACTTGCGCCTTACCTTCGCGGCTTTTTGCGTGCTGGGCAAAAATATCCAAGATCAATGCGGTGCGATCTACAACTTTAACTTTTACCTTGCCTTCTAAGTTACGAAGTTGTGCTGGTGAAAGTTCACCATCGCAAACAACCGTATCGGCTCCGGTATTCACGACTGCTTCTCGAAGTTCTAAAACTTTTCCGGAACCGATAAATGTTGCTGGGTCTGCTTTATCGCGCCGTTGAATCAACCCAGCCAATACTTCTGAACCCGCAGTTTCGGCCAAGGCGGCTAGCTCTTTTAGCGAATTTTCAGCATCAAGTGCGGTGCCTTCAGTCCACACTCCGACTAGAACAACTTTCTCTAAACGAAGTTGGCGATATTCCGCATCAGAAATATCTTCGAGCTCTGTTGAAAGTCCGGAGACTCTGCGAAGTGCTTGGCGATCTTGCAGGTCTGCTTGGTTACTCTCCCAATCTTCAACGCGATTCTCTTCTGCATCATATTCAGCGGTAACGCGCGCAGATTCAGCCAATAACTCTTCAATATCTAATTTGTCATCACTCACAGATATTTACTCAAATCATGATCACCAATTAAAACTGCTGGTCCGGTAAGAATTGCATTGCTATGAGCATCGATTTCAACACTTAACCGACCACCTGGTGGATTGATTATCCAACTTGCTGGAAGCTTCTTATTTTTCAAAAGTGCGGCGGCAAGTGCAACTGCACAAGTACCCGTGCCGCAAGATTTCGTTTCGCCAACACCACGTTCGTGTACCCGCATCTTTAACTCGCCATTTGCTAAAAATTCTACGAACTCGACATTGACGCCATCTGGGTATTCTTCGGCAGGTTCAACAATAGGCGCAGTTAATAGATCACCGACATCATTTAAATTTTCAACAAATACAACGGCATGCGGATTGCCCATATCAACGTTGTAACCAGTCCAGGTATGACCATTTGTTGTTGCCGTTATTTCACCGAAGACTTCGCGAATTTGTCCCATATTTACTGTGATGTCGCCACTTTCAGGAACGGATAAAAACTTCATTCCATCGCGAGTATTGATTGGAAAGATTCCAGGCGATTGATGGCCTTTTTCTATTAAATACTTAGCCATTACCCGAATTCCGTTGCCACACATTTCAGCAATAGAACCATCGCTGTTGCGATAATCCATAAACCATTTACCGTCTTGCTTGCCGATTCGGATAAAACCATCTGAACCAATTCCAGTATTACGATTGCAGATTGCCTGAACTTGATTGGTAGTAATTTCAACTTTATTTTCAGGGTCGAAAATTAATACAAAATCATTTTCGGTGCCATGTCCGTATGTGCCAATCATGATTTGAGAATAGCCTGTAGGACCGTGGCCTTGCGCTCTGAAAGATTTGATGTCGCGCTTAACCAGTTGATTCGTAGATCTCGACTAAACCAGGTTTCTTGGCGACGCGCATATTGTCTGGTTGAACGAGCAGTATCTTCAACAGCTTCCTCTTGTGTCATGGTGCCGTGCTTCATCCGAATAATTTGGGCATAACCAATCGCTGCTTGGGCGGTCTTGCCTTCGAGAATCCCCTGATCTATTAGTCCCTCGACTTCATCTATAAAACCTAGATCCCACATCTTTCTTACCCTGGAATCAATTCGAATATCTAAACTTTCGCGATCCATTGCCAGACCAAATTGCATCGCATCTGGATATTTCGTGGAATCTTCACGTGGCAAAATTGCAGTAAATGGTTCTCCGGTAATTTCAATAACTTCCAGGGCTCGAACAACTCTTCGCACATTCTCTTTTGGTATCGCCAAGCTCGCCGCCGGATCCAACTTGGCCAATCTTTGATGCATCGCATCGCCGCCTATTTGTTCTGCTTCTTGATTTAATTTCTCTCGAATCTCTGGATCAGTCTCTGGAAAATTTAAATCATCCAAAATGGCTTTGATATAAAAACCTGTACCACCTACGACAACAACGCTTTTGCCGGCGTTGCGAAGTTCATCAATCTTGGTTCGGGCAAGTTCTTGGTACCAAGAAACTGTCACATCTGTTTTCACATCAACAACATCGAGCAAATGATGTGGAATCCCACGACGCTCTTGCACCGAAAGTTTTGCAGTCCCGATATCCATACCCTTATAAAGTTGCATCGAATCAGCATTAATTACCTCGGCCTTAATCTCTTCGGCAATTTCAACGGCTAAATCACTCTTACCGGTCGCTGTTGCACCACAGATAATTATTAGTTTGCTCATATTTTAAGAGCGGGCCTTCAACTGTGAAAGAGTCGGCATCCCAACCATGATCGCCATCGATCCACTCTCTTTGCTGCGCGCCTCGGTTGCATCACCGCCGCGAGTTCTTCTAACTGATATTGGTGCGCCTTCAGCCAGAATAAAGTTTGGTGAAGCCTTCGTAATCTTTGTAATTACTGCATCTCCTGGTCTTGGCAGATTTGAATCTTCAACTGCAAAGTGCGCAAGTCTAAAATCTTTCGTACGCCCAGTCATTCGAGCCTTGCCATCATCACGGCGTCCTTCATAATCTGCAACCAGTATCTCTTGCTCAGTTCCTAATACTTCTTCATTAACAATTTGTGACATCTCTTGCTGAAGGATATGCAGGGCGTCATAGCGTTGCTTCATGACTGAATCACTGATCTGATCCGGCATTGTTGCCGCTGGAGTGCCGGGCCGCTTTGAATATTGGAAGGTATATGCCGCTAAGAATTTGGCTTCCTTAACCAGATCCATAGTTGCTTGGAAATCGCTATCTGTTTCGCCAGGAAAACCCACAATGATGTCTGTTGTAATTGTTGAATGTGGGATTGCGGTTCGCACCTTTTCAATAATTCCAAGATAACGATCACTCCGGTAAGAACGGCGCATCGCCTGTAAAACTCGATCCGATCCAGATTGAAGTGGCATATGTAGATGTGGTGCAACGTTTGGGGTTTCTGCCATTGCTGCAATTACATCATCTGTGAAATCACGTGGATGCGGTGACATAAAGCGAACACGTTCTAAGCCCGCAATATCGCCACACTTGCGCAGCAACTTTGCAAAAGCACCACGATCGCCAACTTCAACACCGTATGCGTTTACATTCTGGCCAAGTAAGGTAATTTCAATTACGCCTTGATCTACGACAGTTTTTATCTCATTTAAAATATCGGTTTCACTGCGATCCTTCTCAATTCCACGAAGTGATGGCACGATGCAAAATGTGCAAGTGTTATTGCACCCGACAGATACCGAAACCCAGGCGCTAAATGCAGAGTGGCGACGAGCTGGCAGAGTCGACGGGAAATGCTCGAGCGCTTCCTTTATTTCTACTTGAGATTCTTCTTCAATGCGGGCGCGTTCTAAAAGAGTTGGCAGCGAGCCAATATTGTGGGTTCCAAAAACGACATCCACATAAGGCGCACGCTTAATAATTGATTCTTGATCTTTCTGTGCCATGCAACCACCGACTGCAATTTGAAAATTAGGATCGCTCTTCTTGCGTGGCGCCAGAAATGAGAGATTTCCATAAAGTTTATTATCCGCATTTTCCCGAACTGCGCAGGTATTAAAAACTACTAAGTCTGGTTCGCTTCCCTCAAGGGCTTGAACATATCCGGCATCGAGCAATAAACCAGAAATGCGTTCTGTGTCATGCGCATTCATCTGACAGCCATAGGTTTCAACCACAAAGGATCGGGCTTGTAATTGGCTGCTCACGCGAGAATCTTAGTTTGGAAAGGTAGAACTAGTTACTTCCCAATAATTCCCGCATGATGCGACCAGAAATGGAATGGCTAAAACCCTTGCGAGATAAGAGGCCATGGACCCTGCGATAAATAACGTCGTGATCTAGATGTGAACAAGAGCGAAATTTCCGTTCGGCCAAAGTGAAGGCCATTTTGTATTCCTCTTCGTCATCGATATTTTCCATCGTCTCTTCGATGATGTCTTGAGAAACACCTTTAAATTTAAGTTCTTGGGCTATCGATCGCTTAGACAACTTCTTCTGGCGTTGTCTAGATTCGCTCCAAATTTGCGCGAACTCTAAATCATTCAAGAGGCCTTGCAGTTCAAGTTCATCTAGAACTGCTGCCGCAATTTCATCTTCTACGCCACGTTTCTTTAAGTGGGCATGTAGCTCGGCCCTACTCTTTGCACGTGGTGCCAACGCATAATGCGCGGTGGTTAACGCGAAAGAGTAGGGATCTGCTTCTACTTCTTGACTTTTACTCAATAGCTTAGAAATCAACCTCAGCGGTTGCTTCATCTATTGCAGCTACTAGTTCAGCATCGACAACGATTGGGACATAATGTTCGCGAATCTTTGCCTCGATATCGTTTGCAAGATCAGGATTATCGATCAAGAATGCACGAGCATTCTCTTTTCCTTGACCAAGTTGATCTGCTTCGTAGGTGTACCAAGCTCCGGCTTTCTTTACGATGCCGACTTCAACACCTAGGTCAATTAGTGAGCCTTCGCGTGAAATTCCGACTCCGTAAATAATGTCGAATTCTGCTTGCTTAAATGGTGGTGCCATCTTGTTCTTAACAACCTTGACGCGAGTACGGTTTCCGACTGCATCATTGCCATCTTTAAGAGTTTCAATACGACGGATATCAAGACGGATAGAAGCGTAGAACTTAAGTGCTTTTCCACCAGTTGTTGTCTCTGGTGTTCCAAAGAAGACACCGATCTTGTCGCGCAATTGGTTAATGAAAATTGCTGTGGTATTTGATTGGTGAAGCGCACCAGTAATTTTGCGAAGTGCTTGAGACATCAAACGTGCCTGCAAGCCCATATGTGAATCGCCCATCTCGCCTTCAATTTCTGCGCGAGGTGTTAGGGCCGCAACTGAGTCAACAACGATTACATCAATTGCGCCAGAGCGAACCAACATATCCATAATCTCAAGTGCTTGTTCACCAGTGTCTGGTTGTGAAACTAGAAGTGCATCAATATCAACGCCCAATTTGCGGGCATACTCTGGATCAAGTGCATGTTCAGCATCAATAAATGCTGCGATGCCGCCAGCTTTCTGTGCATTTGCAATTGCATGAAGTGCAACAGTTGTTTTACCTGAGGATTCTGGTCCGTAAATTTCTACGATACGACCTCGAGGCAATCCACCGATTCCAAGTGCGATATCTAGCGCAACTGAACCGGTTGAAATAACTTCTACAACTTGTGGGCCGCGATCGCCCATCTTCATAACTGAACCCTTACCGAATTGACGCTCGATTTGGGCAAGTGCACTATCTAAGGCTTTGGTGCGATCTGAATTCTGCTTCTCAGATTGTTTATCAGGCTGTTCTTTAGCCATTTTGTTGACCTTTCATCGATCATCGTTATCGGTCCTGAAGGTACGGAGACCCACCGACGGCAGAGGCTTGGCATCTGCGGAAATGTGGAACCGCTCAGGCTGGGTATATCCGAGCTGGGTAGCACGAATGGATAAAGGGTAGCCGAACACCTGTTCGAATAGCAACAACACGCCGAAACCCCCGACCGAATCTCCACGGAGACCGATCGGGGGTTTCAAGTTTTTCTAGTTTTTAGGCGTTATTACTTATTAGTGCGGAATGGACCAGCTGTTCCATTCTTCAGGCGACCTCGAAGAACTGCAAAGTACCAAACGGCTGCGGCAAGTTCGAAGTAGATTGTCATTTTTGCAACTACATGGCTTCCAGCAGGAAGGGTCATGCAGAGGACAACGATTATTGCCCAAATGATTCCAACATAACTTAGTGGGACAAGTTTCTTACCCATGTCGTAGTACTGAGAAGGCGCACTAGGAATTTTATTGTTCTTAGTTCCGAGTACGGCCGCAACTAGTACTGAACCATAAGTTATGTAAAGAACAACGCTTACGATTCCCAATACCTGAGAAGCAATTCCTGATGAAAGGAATGTCACTCCAATTGCAAAAGCTCCGACCAGAAGAACTGCTGCAATAGGTGTCTTGGTATTTGGATTAACTTTTGAGAAAGTCTTTGAGAAAGGAAGCATGTTATCTCTTGATAGTGAATAACATGTACGAGTTGCGACAGTAACATTTGCAAGTAGGCATGAGAACATGGACACGAAGCAAACAACTTGAAGCAAGAACCCACCAGCAGAACCAAAGTGCGATTCAAAAATTGCAATCATTGGATTTGATGATGTTGAGTTAACAGTGTCTGCTATTGGACCAGGAATTGCCATTGCGAAAATAGCAAAAACTCCTAAGCCGGCAAGACCGGAGATTATTACTGCACGGCGCATTGCTTGTGGAGCAACCTTGCGTGGATCATGAGTTTCTTCTGCTAAGTCAGCAGAACCTTCCCAGCCCGCAATTGTCCAAATTGGAAGTAGCAACGCTGTTGCAATTGCAGTTATGTTAATTGCACCGCCGGTACTTGAACCTCTCTGGAAAAGAATGCTTGCACCCTGCTTATTAGCAAAGAATGCAATTCCGATTCCTAAGAGAAGTGTTAAACCGATTGTGCCAACAAGTTCAATACTTGCACCACCGTTATTGATGCGTGCAGTTAATTTAATTGAAATTATATTTACAACTACTGCAAAAACAATTCCAATCGTTGAAAGCATAATTATGTTTGCGTGTGTTGGTTTATCCCAGAAATCTGGGGCGAAAACCGAAGCCGTCGCTACTGCAATTCCTGCAGAACCAACGAATTGGCAGAGAAGCGCATTCCATCCAGTAAACCAACCATATGAAGGGTTTACCAGACGTGAAGCCCAGTGATAGGCATACCCGGTAATTGGGAGTCGAACTGCTAAGTGGCCATAAACAGCAGACAATAGAAGCGTGCCTGCGATTACTGGAAGCCAGAGCCAAATGGCTATGCCGCCAATAGTTTGGAATGGTTGTGCGAATAAAGTGAAGACAGTAGTTGTAACACTGATCATTGAGAAAGCTAGTGCGAAAGATGAAAATCCACCCATCGTACGTTTAAGTTCTTCTTTGTATCCGAAAGCGCTAAGCGCTTTATCTTCTTGTATGTCTTGATTATCGTTATACGGCATTTTTACTCCTCGTCATTGAGATTATTTGAGAAAAACAAACGTTGGTAAACGCTAATTTAAATAAATCTAAAAGGGAAGAGATCTCGATATTAAGTTTTTACTTTGTGGGGCTCAATCCATATACGCTCCCCCGTTTACTGAGATTGCTTCACCGGTAATAAAGTCGGCATCAGTGCCCGCAAGAAAAGCGACAACCTTCGCTACATCTTCGGGGGTCTCTAAGCGAGCAAGTGGGGTGTCATTAATCCAAAGCTTCTTCACACTCTCGGGATCCGTTCCGCGAAGTTGTGCCTCCCACGCTAACTCTCGATCTTGCATTGGAGTAGCCACAAAGCCAGGGCAAACACAATTAACTCGAATGCCGTGTGGAGCTAATTCGAAAGCCATCGCTTGCGTTAGACCGAGTACTGCAAACTTGCTTGCAACATAATCGGCAAGAAATGGAACTCGTCCTTGCTTCGCGGCCATCGATGCGGTGTTAATAATTTTTCCTTTTGTGCCAAGTTCTATCATTTTTCTTGCAGCTGCTTGTCCGCAGTAGAAAATTCCATAAGTATTAACTTCAAAACTGCGCTTCAAATCTTCAGGAGATACATCTACAAACTTTTGCATCTTAGAGATACCAGCATTTGAAACCCAAACATCAATCCGGCCATAATCTTTAACAACTTTGTTAACTAATTCGGTTGCGGCGGCTGGATTTGTTACATCTAATTGCTCTGCGGCCGCGCCGTCTAATTCACTTGCTACTTTTTGCGCACTCTTTAAATCAATATCAGAGACCACGACGGTATACCCACGGGAAAATAACTCACGAGCAATAGCTGCGCCTATTCCTGACCCAGCTCCTGTTACTACGGCTACCTGATTGCTCACTTTTCCTCCTAATTAGTTCTTGCTAATTTATGTGAAATTTCTCGAGTTGATGCTTGCAGCTCCAAATACATTTCATAGCGCTCTTGATATCTAGCCTTATTATTTTTATTCGGCTCGATAATTTCACCTTTTTCTAACGCTCCGTCTACATATGACCAATCGTTAATTGCCCCACTTCCTATGCCTGCAATAACAGCAGCTCCGAATGAAGCTCCAGGGTGGTTAATGATTGAAGTTAAATTCTTATCGAGGACATCTGCAAGAATCTCTCGCCATAATCTAGATTTGGAACCGCCATTTGTGACCTTTGGATTATTAACAATTAAACCTCGTTCCGCAAAAATTTGAAAATGCTGTTTGAATCCATAAGCAATTGCTTCTAGAAAGGATCTATGGATATCGCCACGCGTAGTTCCAAGATGTAATCCTGAAATAACGCCTCTTAAGTTTGGATCATGCAACGGAGATTTTTCGCCAAGAAAATATGGAAGCGCTAGTAGTGCACCTGCCTCACTATTCTGTGCCTCGCTATCAAGTGTCACCAGGTCAACGTCATTTAATAATTTTTGTTCCCATCGAAGTAGGGAACCACTCGTCGCCATACATCCATTTGGTAACCATTTTCCAGGGATTGGGTGTGCATCTAAATACAATCTGGAGTCGATAAAAAATTCATCGCTAACCGCCAAGATATCTCCAGCGCCACCAAGTTTTACCAAACAATCTCCATGATTATTTAATCCAGCGCCATAAGCCGAGAGCACATGGTCTGCTCCGCCTACGTAAATTTTCGTTCCTGCTTGCAGGCCGGTTTCAGTAGCAGCCTCTTTAGATATTTCGCCTACTTGAGATCCAGGATCTAGTGGCTCTAGTAATTCTGGCCAAGAAATATTAGTAGCGGTTATAACTTCGCTAATTGGTTTCTTATCCCAGCCGTATAAACCACTTTCAATTGCCCAATTTCGTTCAACATGTGGCTTTGCACCTAAGCGCATTGCCATCCAGTCATATGAGCCACAAATAAACTTGGTCTGCTTCCAAATCTCGCCTTCATTTCGCGCGAGCCATAAGGCCGTTGGAGCAACTGATTGTTGTGTCAACATCGACCCCGTGAGTGAAAGTAAATCCAGTCCTTCTAGATTTGAAGCTAACTCCGTAATTTCACTAGTTGCACGAGCATCATTTTGAAGAATTGCTTTACGCAAAGCGCGGCCATTTCTATCTGAAATTACAACAGCGGGAACCATTCCAGATATTGCAATTGCCGAAATATCTGTGTTCTTGCAATTAGCTTCAAAAATTAATTTAGGTATTGCATTACAAAGGCTCTGCCACCATTCATTCGTATCAGCTTCAGCCCAGCCAGTATGTTCGTTGTAAAGAGCCAAGCTTTCAGAGACGGTTGCACGGATTCCTTTTTCCACATCCAACAAGACAGCCTTTAGTCCGGAAGAGCCGATATCGACTCCAAGGATTAAGGATGAATTGGATTTAGGCACTACGGGCCGCATCAATAAATCTCTTTGCCCGCTCTGGATCAACTTCATTCCAGGTGTAGCCATCGCGCTTTAAGTCGCTACCTACAATGCAACCATCGGCATATTTGAAGAACTCTTTTATTGTGGTCGAACGTGCACCAGTATTTAACAAAACTGGAATCTCTTTTTCGACTGCTTCACGAACATCTGCCACGGTCTTAACATCGGGCTGACTTCCAGCCATCGGGCCAGAAACTAAAATTACATCTGGCAAACTTGAAACAACAGTTGATTTTGCCATCTGCGCCGGAGTGCGCTGTCCAATACTTGATGCGAATTCTGGAGTTATATTTGCGAAAATTGCTAGATCATCACGACCAAAATTCCGACGATTGCGCAATAGCGTTGCCGCATCAGGAGTCCACAGGCCCATATCTGATTCCCAAGTTCCAGTAATTACTTCACGCATGAAATATGCGCTACTTCCAACAGCAATAGCCATCGCGCACTGTTCGTCCCACAGGAAATCAACGCCAAATGGAATATCAGTTGGCTTGCATTCTGTAACCACTCGCGTCATAACTGCAGACGCTTCTAAACCAGCGTTTAATTGGTATGGCCGATCACCTTCATTGCAGAAGAGAATTGCGTCAAAACCCGCCTTCAATAACTCTTCAGTGTCTCGCTTTACATGATCAATTAATCCTTGCACTCCCTTGGCAGCATCATAAAGTGGTGTACCAGGAAGCGGCGGAACATGTGCCATTGCAATTAAAGGTTTTTTGATATTGGGAAAGATTTTCGAGAAGCGGGACATTAGTTGCCTTCCTTGTTATTTTTTTCATTTTGAATTGGTTCTACGTGAATAACTTCAATTCCCGCATCTCTAATCTGGTCAACTACTTTGTTATTTGGTGAGGCATTTGTAATTAAGATATCTACGACATCAATTGGCGCAACATTCGCAAATGCAATTTTTCCAATCTTTGTTGCGTCTGCAAGAACTACAACTCGGCTCGCTGCATTTATTGCCTCTTGTTTAACCCTTGTGTCATCTAAGTTGTATTCGGTTAACCCTTTGCTAGAACTTATGCCAGCAACCCCCAGGAACACCGTGTCACAATTGAGATCTGAAAACGAACTCTCAGCGCGAGCGCCTATTAGGCTCAACTCGCCTTTTCGGAGAATTCCGCCAGTAACAATTGTTCTAATATTTGGTTTCGCAGAAAGTTCCCCAGCTATTAAAATTGAACTAGTGATTAAAGTAAGTTGTAACTTTGCATCAATTGCACGAGCCAACTCAAGGGTCGTGGTCCCTACATCGATAATTGCGGTCTCGTTATCGGATAAAAGTGCGGCAGCGGCTCTACCAATTCGCATCTTGGCTTCATGTTCGAAGCCAGTCCTTGTAATTATTGGTGGTTCATATGAGCGACTCTGAGATGGAATTGCTCCACCTCTTACCCGGCGGACATAGCCATCGAATTCCAACGTTTCAAGATCCCGGCGAATTGTCATCTCTGAGAGACCAAATTCTTTAGCCAGATCTGAGATAGCGGTTTCACCGGAAGAGTTCAGGCGGTCAAGAATTGCCTGTTTTCGAAGGGTTGACTTCATATCTGTAGGCTAACTCTTGATTCACAAAATACAACTGTATTTTGATAATTTCTAACATATATTCACATTATGGAGATTAACTACCTGTATTTAGCTGGCATCTCTGGATTATGGGCAACAACGCCCTTCCAGATATCTCCTGGCTCCTGACCCATTACAAGGGCTTGCTCAACCGTTATGCCACCTAATTCGGCATGAACGGTATCTCGTGAATAAGTTGTTGGATCTGGAAAATACTCGGCAATGCGAGCGCGCAATTCAGTTATTCGCAAACTATCCGACCTTAATTAGAGAGTGATCGAGCGATTTGCTCTGCTTGATGGGCGGATTCAGCTGGCGTAAGTGGCGAGGCAATTTGGCCAATCAGCCAGTGAAGAATCAGGCTGTAAT
>Ga0194059_1000963_pt1 | contig 12719 bp, 11 predicted proteins | sample SepL6211m_MetaG_FD_163426 | JGI IMG/M metagenome (GOLD analysis project Ga0194059, IMG submission 163426) | Anoxic zone freshwater microbial communities from boreal shield lake in IISD Experimental Lakes Area, Ontario, Canada - Sep2016-L626-11m | ecosystem: Environmental > Aquatic > Freshwater >... | reverse complement strand
CTATGGCCGTGTGACCGATACCTTCTGGGCAGTCCAGTTTCCGAAAGAGATCCTCATCTACCCTCCGGAGCATCTCGACCGGTTGCTTTCCAAGACTGTTGCAGTCGACCCCTCATTGGGATCCCCCGAGGCGGTGATTGCCGGCGTGGCCGCTTCTCAACCGCTTCGTGAACTGCTGGCCGTCGAGATCGCTCCGCGCTATCCCTCCCAGCTTGTGGAAGCCGGACTTGAGGGACTCTTCCTCTTCGCTCTGCTCTGGATGCTCCGGACGCGGGTACGACTTGCCAACGGTGTCCTGACCGGAGTTTTCTTCATCGCCTACGCCGTTGTGAGATTCCTCGGTGAATGCTTCAGGGAACCCGATGCACCGTTGACCGGAATCCTCACTAGGGGACAATTTCTCTCTCTGTTCATGATCCTTATCGGGATCTTTTTCTTACTTTGGGCGCGCTGGAAGCCAAGCTACCCGCATCGTTTCACGAAGGCCTCATCATAATGAAGTCATGATCGCGGTGCATTATGATCGGGGGGTCTATCTTCCCGGCTGCGATCATCTCTGGTTGGATCCTCGGGGAACGCGCCCCTTCGCATTCATATCCCATGCCCATAGCGACCATATGGGCCACCACCAGAGGACGATTCTGACAGATGCCACGGCCCGCTTCATGAGGGCTCGCATGGGGTCGAGTGGTAAGGTGCAGCATGTCCTGAAGTACGGGGAAAAGCGTGAGTTCGGATCTTTCAAAGCCACGCTGCTTCCTGCTGGGCATGTTCTGGGATCGGCTCAGATCCTGATCGAGCAGGATGGAGAGAGCTTGCTCTACACCGGTGACTTCAAGCTGCGACCTGGGCTCTCCAGCGAGCCAGCGCAATGCGTTCAGGCCGACACACTGATTATGGAGACGACGTTTGGTCTTCCTCATTACAACTTTCCGCCGGCTGCAAAAACAATCGCCGGCATTCTGGAGTTCTGCCGTTCCACCCTGGCGGAGGGCTCGGTGCCCGTGCTTCTCGGATACTCTCTTGGCAAGGCTCAGGAAATCCTGTCTGCCCTTGCGGGTGCGGAACTTCCCGTGATGCTGCACGGCTCTATCTGGCAGATGACCCGTCTCTACGAAGAGCTCGGAGCGGTTTTCCCGCCTTATGAGCGTTTTGAGCCGGAGCACATAACTGGGCATGTCCTGATCTGTCCCCCCATGACGAAGAATTCCGCGATGCTGGAAAAAATCATCGAAAAAAGAGTCGCCATGATCACGGGCTGGGGTCTCGATGAGGGGGCTGTCTATCGCTACGGATGCGACGCTGTCTTTCCCCTCTCCGACCATGCCGATTATGGAGAGCTGATGGAGATGGTCGAGTTGGTGAAACCCTCCCGTATCTTCACACTACATGGCTATGCCGATCAATTCGCCTTGGACCTACGCCGTCGCGGCATCGACGCCTGGTCGCTCACCGGCGGGAATCAGCTTGAGTTCGGGCTCTGAGCGAGCGATTGGCGCCCCCTCACCTTGGAATCCTGATCAGGATCGCAACAACTTCTCTACGCGCGCAACATCTCCGGGCGTGTCGACCCCTATTCCGCGATGAGAGGTCATAACCACGCGGATTGGGATGCCGTTCTCTAGGGCGCGGAGTTGTTCAAGTTTCTCGCACAGCTCCAAAGGGCTCGGAGCGAAGCGCACCAGCTTCCGCAGCACGTCTCTGCGGTATCCATAGATGCCGAGGTGGAGCAGCGGGGCTACAGCGCTTGACTTGTCCTTCGCGTCGCGTTGATACGGGATCCTACTCCGTGAAAAATAAAGCGCGTTGCCCTTCCGGTCCACCACGACCTTCACGCAGTTAGGATCATCGGCTTCTTGGGGATCGGTGAAGGGGGTCGCCGCAGTGATCATACCGATACTTGAGTCGCGCTTCAGAGTCTTGGCCAATAAAGATATCAGGAGTGGATCGATCATTGGCTCATCACCCTGGACATTAATGAAGTGCGTCGCTTCTTTGAATCGCACGGCCACTTCAGCAATCCGGTCGGTACCGCTTGGATGATCGGGCGATGTCATCACAACGTCGGCCCCGAAATTGAGCGCCGCCTCCGCAATCCGGTCGTCATCGGTGGCGATCAGGACACAGGAGATCCCTTTTGCTTGGAGAGAACGTTCCCAGACATGCTGAACCAATGGCTTGCCCGCGATCGGATGGAGGCACTTCCCTGGGAATCGCGTTGATCCCCAGCGGGCCGGGATAACGAGGGCGATTGTAGTTTTGGAGGTGAGAGCGCTCATGGTCGAAAAGGATTCAACGACTCAACGACTTAAAGGGCACCATCGAGCACGAGGCGAACAGCTTCGGTGACCGTCGGCGCGATGAAGTCGGCCCCGCAGCCAAGATAATCTTTTCCGTAGCCTGTCTCCACGAGAATGGTATGCACACCTGCGTTCCGGCCGCACTCGATGTCGATCCCCTTGTCCCCGATCATGAAGGAGCGCTTGAGATCAATTCCATGCTCAGATGCCGCCTCGAGGATCATGCCGGGTGCCGGCTTGCGACGCAGTGAGGGATTGTCAGGATGGTCGGGTGCCATGTAGGAGGCATCGACTTCCCTATTGAGTTGGCGGAAAAGCTCGGCCTGCACGGATTCGAACTGCTCAACGGTGAAGTAGCCTCTGCCAATGCCGCTCTGGTTCGTGATGATGATCACAGTCCAACCGAGTGCACGCGCCCGAGCAAGCTCCTCGGCGGCACCAGGATAGGCTCTGACATCTGAGGGGTCGTGACAATGGTCGACCTCGACCATGAGCGTTCCGTCGCGGTCGACAAAGAGGGCGGGACGCAGACCTTGGGTGCCGCTCATGTTTGAGCGAGATTCCTGAAACTCGCTTCCAGTTCGGTGCGTGTGCAGGTGGCGGTGCCCAGTTTGCCCACGACGATGCCAGCGGCATGGTTGGCCAGTTCGGCCGCCTCCTCCGGATTCGCTCCCGCTGTGATGCCTAGTGTGTAGAGAGAGATGGAAGTGTCACCCGCACCGGAAACGTCGAAGATTTCCCGGGCGCGTGTCGGCGTGTGATAAGGCGGATGCCCCTTGCGGAAGAGCATCATGCCCTGCTCGCTCAGGGTGATCAGGAGAGCGCCGGCATTCCAGCGGTTGAGAAGGATTTCACCCACCTTCATAAGGGCAGCATCGTTTTCAACGGGATGAACAGGAGAGGAAAGTGGAATGCCTGCGGCGGCAAAGGCCTCGGAACGGTTCGGCTTGATCGTGACGATGCCGGGCCATTCCAGGGGGTTTTTGGGATTGGGGTCGCAGGTGACGATCACGCCCTTCTCCCTTGCCTTTTCTAGGACGGCATCCACCAATCCTTGGTCGAGGAATCCCTTGCCATAGTCCTCAATAAGCACTGCATCGGCCTCTCCAACCAGTTGGCGTGCTTTACTCAGGATATCTTGTCTTTCCGAACCAGGTGCCATGCGCTGTTCGCGGTCCACTCGGACGACCTGCTGGCGCTGGGCAATGATCCGGGTTTTCACGATCGTCGGGATGGAAGGATGTGTGAAGAGGCCCTCCGTCGAGATTCCCTCGCTCCTTAGCAGCCCTGTGAGCTTTTCACCGGAGGCATCGGCCCCCACTATTCCAAGCATGGTGACCGAAGAGGTAAACTCCCGAAGATTGCGTGCCACGTTTGCCGCTCCGCCGGGATAGCTGGACTCGCTCTGCACCTCCACGATGGGCACCGGTGCCTCGGGCGAGATCCTGCCCACATTTCCCCAGACAAACTCGTCCAACATCAGGTCGCCAATGACGAGGAGTCGCTTGGCCGATGCCTTATCAAGAATGTGTTGTAATCTTTCCCGGTCCATTACAGATTGAGGTTAACCAAAAGCGTGTGAACTACGATTCGCCCATGCTCCATAGCGAGACCCCTCTCGGCGAGGGTATTTTTTCCAGATTTCCGATGAATCATCTTTTTTCAATCAGCACGGCTATCGCATGCCTGTTTCTCATCTCCTCTCCGATCATGAGGGCAGACACTCCTCCCAAGAAGATCTCACTTTCCGATTTTCCCGCTGCAGCCGTTGAGGAAGTGGTGGTGCCGGTACCCAGCGAAATCTTTGCCGTTCTGGACAAACTCGGTAACCCGAATTGGAAGGGTCAGCTCCGTGACGGCAAGGTTCGCACTCCGGAGGACCGCGCACGCACTGCCCTTCTTCTCGGGAATGTAATCGCCGAAGGTTTTGTGGCTGTCGAAGCCGAGGATGCTGAGCGCGTGAAGGAACTCGGTCGCCAGGTTCTGACGCTCGCGGAAGCTATCAATGTCCGTAAGTCGGTTATTGCCCGGAGCAAGAGTATCACCGATAAGGCCGATCAGCGCGATTGGAGGGGTGTGCGTGCGGAGTTTGATGGAGCCCTTCAGGATGTTCGCGGTGCCATGCAGGAACTCAATGATCAGGATCTTTCGCAGTTGGTGAGTCTGGGTGGATGGCTCCGGGGTACAGAGGTGCTGACCTCGATCGTGGGCGGCGGGTTTTCCAAGGATGGCACAGAACTTCTTCATCAGCCCGAGTTGGTGAATTATTTCGACCGCTGCATCGGCTCCATGGGAGGACGCCTTCGTAAGAACCCCTTGGTCGCCAGCATTCGGGATGTGCTGAGGAAAATCGGACCTATTGTGAACGAAGGGGGAGATAAAATCACCCCTGAACAGGTCAAATCAATCCATAATCTCACTCATGGCGTGAACCAGCAGATCGTCGAAGGAACCACGGGAAACTGATCATGAACTTTCTTCCTTTCAGTCGATTTGGCACGCGGACCAAGCGATTTGTTGTCGTGGCGATGGTGCTCGTAGCCTGCTCGCCCTGCCTGGTCCGCGCCACGGTGGATGATGCCCTCTCTTTCGCCTATGAGGCAGCTCTCCCTTATTACAAGCAGGGATACTCCATTCGTAAGGATGCTTGGGGCGGCGATCTTGGTGTTCGGGAAAAAAAGGCCGTCAGTTCACAACTCTTCAAAGGGAATAATTATTGGTTCCTAATGGCCTCCGATGTGAAGGGGGCGACTCTTTCCGTTCACATTTACGACGACAACGGCAATCTTGTTGATGCCGAAAGCTGGCAGAAAGGACGCTTTGCCGGTGCAAGGGTAAGCCCGAAGGCAACGGGAACATTTTTTGCCATCGTCCAGATCCTCAAGTCCCCCGAGGATCGCACTCCGTGGGCGTTGGTTTACGGCTATAAGTAGCCGTCGTCGTTGAAGAGACCATTACAGAAAAGAAAGCAGGGTCCTGTTTGCGATCCAAAGAAGGTGTCCGTCTTTGCGGAAGAGGTCACCTTGGAATTCGACAATGCCCGTGCTTTGCAAGCTGTGTACGGTGGCGATGAGAAATTGCTTCGACTCATGGAGAGAGATTTTGGTGTTCACCTCACAAGCCGTGACGGGTGGCTGAAGATCCAAGGTGATAACAAAGCCGTGACCAAGGCCCGGCAAGTATTTGGTGAACTACGCCGGGTCGTTTCCTTGGGGGGGGTGATCGGACGGGATGAGTTTCTGTTTGCCCTAGAGCATCCTAAGCACCCTGAGCATCCCGAGCCTTCAGTGGCCACGCCTGCCCACCCGGGTCCCGATGGTTGCGCATCGCTTTCCACTCCTTCTCCTCTTGAAAGCCTCTATCACGAACGGATCCAGTGCTCTCCGCGCAAGCCACCCGTTGTTCCAAAGAACCTTTCCCAACGAGATTACCTCCGTGCCATCGATACCCATGATATCACTTTCGGTGTCGGTCCTGCTGGAACCGGAAAGACATACCTTGCCGTTGCCAAGGCGGTTGCAGCTCTCAAGACGGAAAAAGTAAGCAGGATCATTCTCACGCGACCCGCCGTGGAGGCCGGTGAAGCCTTGGGATTCCTGCCCGGGGAACTGCAGGAAAAGATCCTGCCTTATCTTCGCCCTCTCTACGATGCTCTGCACGACATGCTGGAACCTGAGGAGATCCAGCGTGCCATCGAGCGGAACATCATCGAGATCGCGCCCCTGGCCTACATGCGCGGCAGAACCCTGAACAAGGCGTTCATCATCCTGGATGAGGCTCAGAATACGACCACCGAGCAGATGTTCATGTTCCTCACTCGTATCGGGATCGGCTCAAGGTGCGTGATCACGGGCGACAGGACGCAAATCGATCTCCCCAAGAACAAGCCGAGCGGCCTGATTGAGGCGATAGGGGCATTGGCAAGCACTCCGGGAATCAATTTCCATCATTTCGGCGAAAAGGATGTCGTTCGTCACCCCTTGGTTAGGGCCATCATTACGGCCTATAAGGAGCATCGCGGACTCCAGGAGACTCGTATTTGATCAATCATCCAATGTTTCGTTTCCTGAAAAAACAGAGGCTCGCCGCCCGGGGGATGAGTTGCGGGAAGTCACGTCTTGCCAGCAGGGAGACTATGTTCGGCATGCTTGAGGAAGGGCGTCTACTTCGTTTTGGGATAGTCTTTGCGGCAGCAGGAATCCTTGCCCTGTTCTGCCTGGCGGGAGATGCGCACGATCCGCTCAAGCATCTACTATACGCTCTCCTTGTGCTTTCCCTTGCCGTTGTCCAACCGGTGGTCAGCGGTGATTCGGCACTAAAGAAAAACTCTTCACTTGCCCTTTTTCTGGGGGTTATCCTGTTGCAGGTCGGGATCGGTGAGTTTCTGCAAGGCCAGGCAATCGAGGGACGTCTGGATGATCGCCTTGTAGTGCTGATGCTTCCCTATGCGTTTGCACCCTTAATTCTTTCCGTGCTGATGGGGCCCCAGATCGGACTTTCGGCATGTCTGGTCGGCGCGCTCTGGTGGTCGGTCCTTCATGTCACGAGAGACCCCGTGGTGCTTCTGCTGGCCATCACCGGTGGTCTTGTAGCCGTTCTTTCCACTCTTCGGGTACGCCGCCGCTCGAGGCTTCTGAGGGCAGGTTTTTACTCAGGCATCGCCGTCTGGATCCTGGCAGTCCTTTCCGGCCTGATCGGTCCGGTCCTTTGGGATAGCCTCACCTCCACGGACTGGTGGAGTCTTGCCATCGAAAGCGCTCTTGCCGTGGGCACGGGGATTCTTACTGCAGTTTTTGTCAGCGGTTTCCTTCCGATGATCGAGAAACTTTTCGGGATCACGACAGAGATTTCCTGGCTTGAGATGGCGGACCTCAATCATCCCCTGCTTCGAAGACTTAGCCTCGAGGCACCCGGCACCTATCATCACTCGCTTGCGATGGCTAATCTTGCGGAGGCTTGCGCCGAGAAAGTTGGTGCCAGTGCCACACTCTGCAGGGTTTCCGCCTACTTCCATGACATTGGCAAGCTGGTGAAGCCTGAGTACTTCACAGAAAACATGCCGTCCGGAGAGAATCTCCATGATGAATTAACACCCACCATGAGCGCTTTGGTCATCCTTTCCCATGTCAAGGAGGGCGTCGATCTGGCTGTTCGTAACAAACTAAATCGCCGCGTGATCGATATGATCAAACAGCACCACGGCACGACCGTTGTGGAGTATTTCTACCAGCGTGCGTGTCAACAGGAGAAGGATGCCCGTGCTGGCGGCTCCCTTATGAATGTCCGTCCCGAGGACATTCCGAAAGTCAGCGAGGAGAGCTACCGTTATCCCGGCCCCAAGCCTCAGACCGTTGAAGCTGTTATCATGGGCCTAGCCGATGCCGCCGAGAGCGCCTCACGAAGTCTGGAGCGACCCACTCCTCAGCGACTGGACGACCTCGTCCATGACCTCCTTAAGGACCGGATCGATGATGGACAGTATGACGAGGCTCCTGTCACGGTTTGCCAGCTTCAGGAGATTGCCTCCTCCCTGGTCTCCAGTCTCAGTAGCATGTACCACAGCAGGATCGCCTATGGACGGAGGAATGATGACAAGCCTCTTACAGGCAAGGACTTATCAAGATTGGCGTGATTCTGAAGACTTAATTAAGAAGGTGAGCCCGGCGCCCAGGATCAGAAGCAATCCGGCTGTGATAAAGCTGGAATCAAAGCTTCCACTGCTTGCCTTGAGCATCTGCTGAAGCCTGCTGAGGGCGAATCCTCCCACACCCCATGCGGTAAAGAGGCAGCCGTAGTTCATTCCGAAGTTCTTGAGTCCCCAGAGGTCCTTAGCGAGGGATGGAAAGATCGAGAGATTAGCGCCGTAGTTGAAGCCGATGAATGTGGCCACCAGCACGATAAGATACTTGGCCCCTCCCGTAGAGGAGGTGATAGGCATTGCAGCAAACATCAGGGCGGCTTGGATCAGTAGGACAAGCATGAGGGTCCAGCGTCTTCCGATCTTGTCGGAGAGGATTCCTGCCACGATGCGTCCGCTCGCATTGCCAATCGCCATGACGGCCACCGCGATAAAGGCTGACTCTCCCATGGACTTCTTGGCCATGCCGCTGATGCTGCTGATGACCATGAGTCCCGCTCCGGCTCCGATGAAGTAGAGCACCCAGAGAAGCCAGAACGCAGGGGTTCTGATGATCTGTAAGGGTGAGAGATCATGAGAGGGCAAGGCCATCGATCTTCCCGTGCTGCGGCTTGCCGCATGAGAGTAACCAGCAGGAGGGTTTACCAGCAACTGTGACAGGCCGCAGACGATGACAGCGAAGACGACACCAAAGAAAAGCATCGATTGAAGTAGCCCGAAGTGTCGCAGCAGGAAGTCGGAAGCCGGAGCAAGATAGAGCGGGGCGAGGCCGAAGCCAGCAACGACAATGCCCGCGATAAGTCCGGTTTTGGAGGGAGGGAACCATTTCAACGCAGGGGGTGTGGCTGAGGAATAACCGAAGCCGATGCCGATACCCGCGAGCACCCCGAAGCCTATCACCCAGATGCCGTAGTTGTTGGTAGTGGAGATCAGCGCGAAACCCCCGGCGACAAGTAGACCGCCGATGGTAGCCGTAACCCTGGGGCCGAACTTATCCTGGCATCTACCGGCCAGGATCATCGAAAAGGCAAAGACCAGACAGCAGAGGGCGTAAGGGTCGTTGAGTTGGGAGCCCTTCCAACCGAAATCCTTTTCAATGGCTCCCTTGAACATACTCCACGTGTAGAGCACTCCGAGGGCGAGGTTGATACCGAGTCCTGCAAGCGCAACGCGCCAGCCTTTGTTAAACTGAGTGGGGGATGTCATTGGAAAAGGATGAAGTATGGATAATGAATGATGAAAGTGGGAAAATCACGGGCCTGAGATCCAAGGATTCTCCTCCGTTCAACATCTACCTTTCAAAGGTGTTTTATAGCGTGACCCCGAATCGCTCCCCTTTGCTGCAATCAAGGGCAAAGGCGGCAAGGAGTTCGGCGGTTTGCTTGAGGTCCGAATATTGGATCATCTCCACCGGAGAATGCATGTAGCGGTTTGGAACGCCTATAGAGACTGTTGGGATGCCTCCCTTCTGCTTGAAGATCGCGTCAGCATCGGTGCCACTCCACCGTGGGTTCACCTCTACTTGGAGTGGGATTTTTGAGTTTTCCCCCACCTTACGAAGACGTGCGTTCACGACGGGATGATTCACGCTTCCAAGACTGATCACGGGCCCTTTACCCATCATGACCTCCCCGTGCTTTGTCTTGGAGCAATTGGGAATGTCGGTGGCATGAGTCACATCAACCACGAGAGCTACATCGGGATGGACGGTGTAGCCTGCCATGGAGGCTCCGTAGAGACCGTTCTCCTCTTGGATTGTAGAAACAGCCACAAGCTTCGCCTGGAGTTTTTTCTTGTTCAGGGAGGCAATACGTAAACCTTCGGCCGCAGCCCAAGCGCCGATCCTGTTGTCGCAACCACGTGCGGCGAAGCGTCCTCCCGCCAATTCCTGGAATTCCGCCGAGTAGGTGACAGCATCGCCGATGGAGACCAGTTTCTCAGCCTCTTTCCGTGAGGAGGCGCCGATGTCGATGTGCATGGCGTGTATTTCGGGAACCTTATTGCGGTCATCGGGCTCTTGAAGATGAATAGCGAGAAGTCCGGTGACTCCTGGCACAGAGCCTCTTGCGCCATGAACCGTGACGCGTTGGCCACGGATCAGTCCTTTATCCACCCCCCCGATGCCCTTGAAGTAGAGAAACCCTTCCTCCGAGATGTGCGAGACCATCAGCCCCAGTTCATCGACATGGCCACTGATTAGGATCGTAGGATCTCCCTTCCCGGCGGCTGGATTTAGCGTTGCGTAGGCATTGCCGTAGGAATCGATCTCCACCGAATCGGCAAACTGGCTCACATAATCTACCCAGGCCTTCTGCCCTTTGGTTTCGAAACCCGAGGGGGAGGGGGTATTAAGCAGTTTTTTGAGAAATACGTAGGGCGCGCCGAGGGATTCGGAAAAGGTTTTTGTAGAGGATTTCATAGAGTAAGTCTGAAGATTCTCGGACGATGGCTGAAGAAAAATCGACCCGAAATAGATGTCCGCCAAATAAAAGCCAGGAATCCTGCGGATCAAGTGAAGGGCAAAAAGAACCCAAGAGGTCTTTTTTCTCGTTCAAGATGTTTGTTGCAGGCAATGATTCTTTCTTATGTCAATTCGCGCCCTTCTTTTTGATCTGGATGATACGCTGGCAGTCGACGAGGCGGTCTCTCACGAAACCTTTGCCCATGTCGCGGCTGTGGCCTCCGCTCGTTTCGAAGCCGAACCCACACGTTTTGCCACCGACTCCATGGAGATTGCGCGCTCTCTCTGGGCTAAGGGTGAGTGTCGTCCTTTCTGTCGCTCTATTGGGATTAGCGCCTTTGAGTGTCTCTGGGGAGGCTTCGCCGGCGATTCCCCAGAGCTGACGGCGTTGAGGGATTGGGCGACCGCTTACCGTGTCGAAGTCTTTGCTAAGTCACTCGTCGCCCAAGGAAGGAATGCCTCGGAGGATGCCGCCGTGATGCTTTCCCTGGAATTTGCTACCACCCGCCGAGCCCGTCAGCGGTTGCTGCCGGGTGCTAGGGAGCTGATGGCTGAGCTCGCTACTTCCTACAAGCTCGCCCTCCTGACCAATGGCGCGCCCGATTTGCAGCGTGAGAAGATCACGGCCTCGGGGCTGGAATCCTTTTTTCAGGCCATCGCAGTCTCCGGCGAGCATGGCATTGGAAAGCCCAAGCCCGAAATTTTCCATCGCCTGCTTGCTGAACTCGGGGTTTCAGCCGACGAGGCTGTAATGGTCGGCAATAGCCTGGAGCGCGACATTGCAGGATCCCGGAACGCGGGCATCCGCTCGATTTGGATCCGGGTTCCCGGTTCCGAGGAGCAGGCGGAGGTCACTCCGGACCACACCATCACGAACCTTGCGGAAATTCCGGGAATTTTAAAAGAACTCGTCTAACCATTCCTTAGACATTTGAGAAATAGCGACTTGACCATAGTACCCCCCTCCCTCATCTAATGGCGGGCTCTTGTCATCACCTAGGTGTCTCTCTCTTTTGATTTTCCATAATTCATCCCCAATCGATCACTAACGATTCATGAAGTCCCTTCGTTTTTTCTGGTTTGCACGACTTGCGGTTGCGGCTGTTTTGGTGTTTTGGCCGGGAGCGCGTTTGGATGCCCAAGTTCCCGGTCAAGCTCCGCTGATTCAGGAGATCAATGTCCAGTTCGTCGGCCCGACCACGCTCAGTAAGCAACGTGTCCTAGACAATCTGGCGACCAAGCCGGGGGCGCCTTATAATGACCGTCTTGTCGAGGAGGATATCAAGTCTCTCTATGCCACGGGACAGGTCTCCAATGCCCGTATTTTCGCAGAACCAATCACCGGAGGACTAAAGGTGACCGTCCTACTCCAGGGGCGGGCTACCGTGGGCGAGGTGATTATTGAGGGGGCGGATGCCATACCCAACTCCAAGATCCGCAAGGAAATCGCAACCAAGCCGGGCGAACCCCTCAGTGACGAGCGGCTCAACGATGACCGCCAGAAGATCCTCAAGCTTTACGAGGACAAGAATTACACCGACGTGAAGGTCGACACAAAGTCCACGGAGCTTCCCGACAAGAAGATGAAGGTCGCCTTCTTGATCAACGAAGGGCCGAAGCTCGTCATTCGCCGTATCTCCTTCACTGGAAATGATTCGGTACTTCCAAAGGATCTGATGAAGGTTATGAAGACTAAGACGGCCAACCTGCTTTCCTTTCTGACCAAGGCGGGTCGCCTTACTCCATTTCAGATGGACGAAGACAAGGAAGCGATTCGCACACTTTACCAGAGTAAGGGATTTGCAGACATGCGTGTTTCTGATGTCCAGACTACGCCGCTGCCGAACGGCAAGGGTGTCGATCTGGTGATTTCCATATCCGAGGGAACGCAGTACCGGGTAAACAAGCTCGATATCGACGGTGCCACTATCGTGGCTCCTGTTGATCTGGTGCGCTACCTCAAGATGAGGACCGGATCCCTCTACACGCCGGATGGTATGGGTGCTGATCTGAAGAAAATCCGCGATTACTACGGTTCACGAGGCTATGTCGACATGGTCGCCCAACCGCAGATCACACCTGCTGGACTAGGACAGATCGATCTCACGTATCGTATAGATGAAGGAGTTCAGTCGTACGTGAATCTGATCAATGTTCAGGGCAATACGAAGACCAAGGACAAAGTCATCCGCCGCGAATTGGCCGTCCAACCCGGAGGGATTTTCGACACCACGCTGGTCGACGTCAGCAAGACTCGGTTGATGAATCTCAATTACTTTTCGAAAGTCGACACAGTCCCTGTCGACACCTTGGTTCCAGG
>Ga0194059_1000961_pt1 | contig 12735 bp, 7 predicted proteins | sample SepL6211m_MetaG_FD_163426 | JGI IMG/M metagenome (GOLD analysis project Ga0194059, IMG submission 163426) | Anoxic zone freshwater microbial communities from boreal shield lake in IISD Experimental Lakes Area, Ontario, Canada - Sep2016-L626-11m | ecosystem: Environmental > Aquatic > Freshwater >... | reverse complement strand
GTTTCGGGGCATGGGATTCTCACCCATGTTTTCGCTACTCAAGCCGACATTCTCACTTCCATGCAGTCCACGCCCGCTTACGCTAACGCTTCACCCCACATGGAACGCTCCCCTACCATTTAAACAAGTTAAATCCGCAGCTTCGGTACAACGCTTAGCCCCGTTCATTTTCGGCGCAAGATCGCTCGACCAGTGAGCTATTACGCACTCCTTTGAGGATGGCTGCTTCTAGGCAAACCTCCTGGTTGTCTGGGCAATCCCACCTCCTTTATCACTCAGCGTTGATTTGGGGACCTTAGCTGGCGGTCTGGGCTGTTTCCCTTTCGACCATGGAGCTTATCCCCCACAGTCTGACTGCCTGGCTACACATTGGGTATTCAGAGTTTGTCTCGATTTGGTACCGCTCTCGCAGCCCGTACCGAAACAGTGGCTTTACCCCCCAATTGGAGCACCAGACGCTACGCCTCAACGTATTTCGGGGAGAACCAGCTAGCTCCGGGTTCGATTGGCATTTCACCCCTAACCACAGCTCATCCGCTGATTTTTCAACATCAGTCGGTTCGGACCTCCACTTGGTATCACCCAAGCTTCATCCTGGCCATGGTTAGATCACCCGGGTTCGGGTCTATAAACACTGACCAGCGCCCTATTCAGACTCGCTTTCGCTATGGCTCCACCATTTCCGGTTTAACCTGCCAGTGCCTATAAGTCGCCGGCTCATTCTTCAACAGGCACACGGTCACCCTATGAGTAGGGCTCCCATTGCTTGTAAGCTCACGGTTTCATGTTCTATTTCACTCCCCTCCCGGGGTTCTTTTCACCTTTCCCTCGCGGTACTGTTTCGCTATCGGTCACACAGGAGTACTTAGCCTTACGAGGTGGTCCTCGCGGATTCACACGGAATTTCACGTGCTCCGTGCTACTCGGGATACAGCTAGGTCAACTTCATTTTCGTGTACGGGGCTTTCACCCTCTCTGGCGCGCCTTTCAAACGCTTCCACTAAATCCATTGATCCACATTGCTGTCCCACAACCCCGATGGGCGAACCCATCGGTTTAGGCTCTTCCCCGTTCGCTCGCCGCTACTTAGGGAGTCGTTTTTACTTTCCTTTCCTCCAGCTACTAAGATGTTTCAGTTCGCTGGGTTGGCTCGTGCCATCCTATGGATTCAGATGGCCGTTCTAGGGGTTGCCCCATTCGGAAATTCCCGGATCAAAGCGTGTTTCCAGCTCCCCGAGACTTATCGCAGGTAACCACGTCCTTCATCGCCTCTGTGTGCCAAGGTATCCACCGTGAGCCCTTTGTAGCTTGACCAATAATCTTTCAGTGCTTAGAGTGTTGAATTCTATTCTCTCTGATTGGCCTGGCACTTTGCTTTCGCTTAATGCTAGTTCCAATCAAAAATCTGACTCCCTAGCCTTTTGAGCAGGAAGACACTGAAAGCTCTCGGCTCTAAACTCAAGAATTTTCCTAGTTCTGCTTGCGCTTCCCTAGGCATCCATGAGATGCTTTCTTTCCAGACCTATGCAGTTGTCAAGGTTCTCAGCTGAACTGCTCGCTCCTTACAGAACCGCAGCGAGTCCAGCGTCCTTTCTACCTTAATCAGGAAAGAAAAGAAGCTGGAGTCTTCATCTGAATCATCACGTCTATGTCACCTCGCCTCTTGATCGGAGGCTTCTGTTGATGGAGGTTAGCGGACTCGAACCGCTGACATCCTGCTTGCAAAGCAGGCGCTCTACCAACTGAGCTAAACCCCCAAACACGATGGGCCATCCTGGACTTGAACCAGGGACCTCACCCTTATCAGGGGTGCGCTCTAACCACCTGAGCTAATGGCCCAGATGGGCTCTATGGGGTGACCTAGACAGAAGTTTAGAAACTGATGAAAGCCATACACCTCATCCTTGCGGACTTGCTTTTGGCTTCCCTGAGGTACCGATCGACCTTCGAGATGACAGGACCATGGCCTAAGATTATTGGTGTTATCAAGATTGCTCTTGATAACCTCAGACATCATGATCAGTTTTGTCTCCCTGTTAGGAGGTGATCCAGCCGCACCTTCCGGTACGGCTACCTTGTTACGACTTCACCCCAGTCATCAGCCCCACCTTCGGCGTCCTCCTCCACAAGGGTTGGAGTAACGACTTCGGGCGTGGCCAACTTCCATGGTGTGACGGGCGGTGTGTACAAGGCCCGGGAACGTATTCACCGCAGTATGCTGACCTGCGATTACTAGCGATTCCTCCTTCACGTAGGCGAGTTGCAGCCTACGATCTGAACTGAGCCACGGTTTATGGGATTTGCTAGCTCTCGCGAGTTTGCTGCCCTTTGTCCGTAGCATTGTAGTACGTGTGTAGCCCAGGATGTAAGGGGCATGATGACTTGACGTCATCCACACCTTCCTCCGGTTTATCACCGGCGGTCTCTCTAGAGTGCCCAACTAAATGCTGGCAACTAAAGACGTGGGTTGCGCTCGTTGCGGGACTTAACCCAACATCTCACGACACGAGCTGACGACAGCCATGCACCACCTGTCTCTGCGCTCCCGAAGGCACTCCCTCGTTTCCAAGGGATTCGCAGGATGTCAAACCCTGGTAAGGTTCTTCGCGTTGCATCGAATTAAACCACATACTCCACCGCTTGTGCGGGCCCCCGTCAATTCCTTTGAGTTTCACACTTGCGTGCGTACTCCCCAGGCGGAACACTTAACGCGTTAGCTACGACACCGAGGGGGTCGATTCCCCCGACACCTAGTGTTCATCGTTTACGGCTAGGACTACAGGGGTATCTAATCCCTTTCGCTCCCCTAGCTTTCGTCCATGAGCGTCAGTTATGGCCCAGCAGAGCGCCTTCGCCACTGGTGTTCTTCCCGATATCTACGCATTTCACCGCTACACCGGGAATTCCCTCTGCCCCTACCACACTCAAGCCTCGTAGTTTCCACTGCCGAAATGGAGTTGAGCTCCACGTTTTGACAGCAGACTTACAAGGCCGCCTGCGGACGCTTTACGCCCAATAATTCCGGATAACGCTTGCCACTCCCGTATTACCGCGGCTGCTGGCACGGAATTAGCCGTGGCTTATTCCTCAAGTACCGTCAGATCTTCTTCCTTGAGAAAAGAGGTTTACAGCCCAGAGGCCTTCGTCCCTCACGCGGCGTTGCTCCGTCAGGCTTTCGCCCATTGCGGAAAATTCCCCACTGCTGCCTCCCGTAGGAGTCTGGGCCGTGTCTCAGTCCCAGTGTGGCTGATCATCCTCTCAGACCAGCTACTGATCGTCGCCTTGGTAGGCTCTTACCCCACCAACTAGCTAATCAGACGCGGGCTCATCCTCAGGCGAAATTCATTTCACCTCTCGGCATATGGGGTATTAGCGGCCGTTTCCAGCCGTTATCCCCCTCCTGAGGGCAGATTCCCACGCGTTACTCACCCGTCCGCCACTAACCCGAAGGTTCGTTCGACTTGCATGTGTTAAGCACGCCGCCAGCGTTCATCCTGAGCCAGGATCAAACTCTCCGTTGTAGAGCAAACCCTCTTGCACAGCTTGCGCCACACTCAGTTCACTTTGCTTTACCCCCAACTCCTTTCGAAGTCAGTGATGTGCCCCTTCCTGACAGAAGGTTTCGAGAGCGCATGGTTCTGCGGTTTTACCCGCTGCCACCATGACTTTCCAGATCTCAGATCCGGTCGCGATTCGATTGACAAGTCAATAGACTCTCGCCTCGTGAGAAGGCTCCTGTCCTCAACTTGCAATATCCCTCGCTCATTGTTTTTTGACGGGACCTCACACCTTGCTGCTCGTTCGTCAAATCGGCCCCAGATTTCCCTGAAACATCAACAGTATCGCTTGATACATGCTGGTGACCCTTGCCTCTCCTAGGATTTCCCTAATATCAGAGGATCACTCGATCCGACGCAGCAAAGGCGTCAGTTCCTAAACTTCTTTGATTGTCCAGGTTCTGCCAGCTAAGGTCCCTCTCGGGTCCCTTCTGGCTCGTCGTCTCGCGACGACTTCCAAACCCTACAACATCGGGCGCTCGCGCTTCCGGGGGTTGTAGGCCGCGCTGCTGGGCTTTCGCCTCAACCGCGCAGTTCATGACCATAACACCCCCTAAGCCTTCCATTCCGGCTTTCAAGGGCCACTCGTGTTTTTGGCACGTGACCCAAGCCCTCCAGCAACGGAGCCCGTTGCCTCACTTGGCGCTCAGCAACTGGAATCTCGGCGATCAGCGCAGGCACGGACCAAGTCTGGACAGCATTTTGGAAGCGGGGATCAAAGGGCGAATACCCCTTTATCAGCCCTCATCAGAAGGTCATTCCCTTAAGGGCTGTCCAGGGAGAGGTCCCACCTTGGGAACGTGGTCACCCTTTATTGGCCTTGGAACGGGGGACTGTGAGTTCCAGTGGAAGATTTCCCTGACGATGGTGCTTTTGGAGGCCGCCGAGGCTGTCCTTGGGGCTGAATCCCAGGGTTTTGCAGCGTGCAGTGGGGCCACCGCTGCTCTGACAGGGCATTCGCACCGCCGGGACTGGTGAACTGCCCAAGGGCCTGGCGGCGAAGGGTAAGAGTGCTGCTTGTGGTTGTTCTTACAGGATATTTACGGGAGTCGCAGAAAAGTGGCTAGGCCTTGATGGTGTTCGGGGTCATGGTCAAAGACTCGGAAGATTCGATGCCCAATCCAACTTGCAGATGTTCAAGAATGGAAAAAATTTCCGACCTATCCAGGACCATCTCCTTGGAGAGGTCGTGGAGAACGGCTCGATAAAGGCTTTGTCGTAACTCTTGACTGGTTTGTTGACCAATCAGACTGACCATGGCCATCAGGGAAGCGATTTGTCGATCTTGAGACCAGGAGGAACGCGGCTTGATCGTGGTGAGTTCTGGGAGATAGCGACGGGCATGGCGATGGAGACTTGATAGGGCCTTCGCATAGAGGTAAACGTTACGATCATGATTCCAGCCCCGTAGTAAAGAGCGGGTGGAAAATAGAAATACCAGCAAGCGTATGCTAACTGTGGGTATGGCACCACCGGCCCCTAGGCTGGGATCAGCAAAAACAAAAAAGATATTCAGTGCGAGATAGGTTGCAAGCAGCCGGGTGCGATGCAAGGAAACTTTGCATAGTTTATGGAGAATGTAAAAGCCCAGAATGGCGCCGACTGCCCCTAAAGCGAGCAAGGATGGAATAGCCACGAATCGTGGTGCATGCAAAAGATGGGGAATCAGGTGAAAAGGGGACTGGATATGGGAGTCCAACTGGGTATCGGTGGCCCAATGGGCTCGACTCATATAAAGGGCATCACCAGGCTCCAATGACTGGAGAATAAAAAAGAAACTGAGGACCAAACCTGGATAGGACCACCAGGCCAAGTTGAAGCCTTTGTTTGAAATTTGGCCGTACCAATAGGAACGTTCCGCATCAATATCAATACATGGGCTTTGACAATGGACGCAAGCACTGCGAACCCGATCGCCGTTAACAACCGTACGACAGATGGATTGGGGTAGGGCCTTTTTCGCCTCTCCTGTCGGGAGGGACTGGTCGAGGGCAGCACCGATCAAAATCGCTTCGACAGGACCCATGGGACAGAAGTATTGACACCATGCTTTTCCTCCCCATAACCAACCCACCAGGGCCGCCGCCAGAAGGGTGGCAAGCAAGGTCAAGGCCAGGGAAATGGGATTGCTATTGATGGTTAGGAGTCTCAAGCTCAATCCAACAATCAAAAGGAACCATTGCAAGCGCACATGGTGACGACCTAAAAAAGAATTGGGATCGATCCTGGGGATATCAAGGACGCCATCAGGACGTCGCCTTCGCCTTTGCCAGTCCAAATGGCGAGTGACCTGGGCCACGAATGCCAAGGGACAAACGCGACGCCAAACCGTATGGCCACTGAGAAGAATCAGGAGCAGGATCAGGATCAGGGGAATCGTGGCGCCCCAGAACATCATATTTCCGAGGTGGTGGGGATGGTTTTCACAACCCGGCAAAACTCCACATAGCCTCACTTCAAAAAAATACCAAGGCCCATAGGGGAAAAGCATGGAGGAAATCAATAGCAGCCATCCGGACAAAAGCAGCCAATTAACAATGCGAACTCTTATTTCCTCCAACTTTAAGTTATACCATAACCTCAATATAGGCACTAAAACATCGAAGGCCAACCTGGGCTGTGTTTTCATTTTAAAACCAGAATTGCTTGAATTTACTTCAGTGAAACTGAATCATTTCGCCACCCTGTCACTCGACAAGATGGCGAAACAGTGTGGGACTATAAAGCAATCTTGCATCCATTGGCCCCTAAAGCGAATCACCGGCAAGACTTAAACAGACGCTTTAGTATAAAAGATTATTTCTGCCTATTCTTGACAGAGAAGCGTTGATGCAAGGAGTGGTTATACACCATCATCCAATGCAACTAGGTCCCGCAGTTGCTTGACATCGAAACCCCCAAGCCATTCTTCGCCGGAGCCCACAATCTCTTCGGCCAGGACAGATTTTTCGCGAATCATGATGTCGATTTTTTCTTCGACGGAGCCGCTGGTGATGAACTTATGCACCATCACCCGCTTCTGCTGGCCAATGCGGTAAGCCCGGTCCGTGGCCTGATTTTCAACGGCTGGATTCCACCAACGATCGATGTGGAAGACATGGCTGGCCCGGGTGAGATTGAGGCCCACCCCACCGGCCTTGAGCGACAGCAAGAACAGCTGGGGGCCCCGGGGATCATCCTGGAAGCGATCGACCATGGCCTGGCGCTCGGTCTTGCTGGTGCTGCCGTAAAGGAAGGGCACCTCCTGGCGCCAACGTCGCTCCAGATACACCTTGAGCAACTGACCCCATTCGGCGAACTGGGTGAACAGCAAAGCCCGATCGCCCGCCGCCATCACCTCCTCGAGAATTTCCTCCAGCCGCTGCACCTTGGCGCTGCGGGCGGCGAAACCGCCATCGACGCTGCTGGGGGCTTCCTTGAGGGCCAGGGCGGGATGGTTGCAGATTTGTTTGAGCCGGGTCAACAGGGCCAGCACCTGGCCGTGGCGTTGACCCAAGGGCGCCCTGGCGATGGCATCCAGGCTCTCGTCGACCGTGCGGCGATAGAGCTTGACCTGCTCGGGGGCCAGTCCCACCCATTCGCGCAACTCCACTTTCTCGGGGAGGTCGGAAATGATCGCCTTGTCGGTCTTGAGGCGCCGCAGGATGAAGGGACCTACCCGGGCCTTGAGATCCCTCAGGGAACTCATGTCGCCGTAGCGCTCGATCGGCAGGCGATAGCGCTGGCGGAAGAAGGCCTCCTCCCCCAGCACGTTGGGATTGAGGAAATCCATCAACGCCCAGAGTTCACTGACCCGGTTCTCGACGGGGGTGCCGGTGAGGGCGATGCGGAAGCGCCCCTGCTTGCCGGGCCGTCCCAGGTCCCGGGCGGCCTGGGACTGTTTGGCGGCGGGATTCTTGATGGCCTGGGCCTCATCGAGCACCACCCCCTGCCAATCCACCGACTCCAACAACTCGCTATCGCGCTGCAGCAACCCGTAGGTGGTCAGGACCAGATCCACCCCCTTGAGGGTGGTTTTCATGGCTGATTCACTGCTGGCCCGCCGGGGCCCGTAGTGCTCGCGCACCTCCAGCTCCGGCGTGAAGCCACCGGCTTCCCGCTTCCAGTTGGTGAGCACCGAGGTGGGGGCCACCAGCAGCACGGGCCGCTTGAGTTCCTGCTCGGCTTTGAGATGCTGCAGGAAGGCCAACAACTGGATGGTCTTGCCCAGGCCCATGTCATCGGCCAGGCAGGCCCCCTGGTCGAAGCGATGCAGAAAGGCCAGCCAGCCCAGGCCCCGCTCCTGATAAGGGCGCAACTGGCCGGCAAAACCCTCGGGGGCCGGTAGGGGATCGGGGGCCTTCTGCTGGTGGTATTGCTCCAGCACCGCCTGCAGGCGGGGACCGGGACTGAAGCGGTGCACGGGCAGACGCATCAGGGTGTCTCCCTCGCTGGCGGTCAGGCGCAGGGCCTCATCCAGGGTCAGGGCCGGATTGGCGGCGCAGAACCGCTCCGCATTGCGCAGATCCCCCGGCCGCAACTCGATCCAGGCCCCCTTGTGCTGCACCAGGGGGCTGCGCTTGGCCGCCAGACGCTCAAGATCCTTGAGGCTGAGGGTGACGCCGCCGATCATCAGCTCCCATTTCCATTCCAGGGTTTCGCCGAGGGTGAAGCCCTTGGAACGCTTGGGTAGCTCCGCCACGATCGAAAGACCCAATCGGCTCGCCAAACCGCCCGAGAGGGATTCGGGCAGCACCACCCCCACCCCCACATCCCGCAGTTGGCTGGCGGCGGTTCGCACCAACACAAACGCCTCGGCGGGAGTCAGCTGCATGCTTTCCGGCGCCGCCGCATCTAGACCCCGGGCAATCGGCTCAAACACCTGCAGCGCCCGGCCCATCCCCTCCAGGAGTAACTCTCCCGGCTGGGGCACTTCCACCTCACCCAGCTGCAGCACGGCGGCACCGGCGGACCAGACGGCCCCCGCCGGCAGCCGCAGGCTGGGTTCCGCTTCGGCCTGGAGACTGAACCGCAGGGTCCAGAGATCCTCCCCCTCCGGCGGCGCATCGAGTTCGAGGCAGGCCCGCGCCGGTGCCAGGCGGCCCGCCACCGCCTCCAGCCAGTGGTGGGTAGCGATCTGGAGCCGCTCGGTGTCCTCAAGGTCCAACTTCAGCAGGCCGTCGCCGCGGCCCAGGGCCTGCTGCCAAGCGGCCAGCAGGGGGTCGAGACCCTCCGCATCTTTCTGGAAACCGGCCCGCAGCTGGCCATCGAGGAGAGCCTCCAGCAGGCTGGCCACCCGCAGGCGACCGCTGCCGGGGCGCCGACAGGCCAGGGCCTCATGGACAATCGCTGAGGTGGCCACCTGGGGCAGGCCCGCCGCCAGCTCCTCCAGCCGGCGCCGGTCCCCCTCACGGTTGAGCAAGGGCAGCCAACGGGCCCGGCCCTCCTCAACCTGGGGCAGCCAGCGGCCGCGGGCAATCAAGCTGAGGGCCCAACGCTGCAGGTGACTCCACCAGCGCAGATCATCGGACAGACCCGGATGGGCACCGGACAGGGGCAGGGCGCTGAGCCATTCGCCGGCCGCCCCGGGCTCCAAGGCCAGTCCTTCGACGCGCCAGGGCCACCACTGCACTTCCTTGGGGATCGGTTCCCCCGCCTGCAGGGGCAGGCCACTCCAGGCCGCCTCGCTTTTGAGCCGGCCGCGGGCGGCCTGGGTGCGACTCGGCAGGGTGAGGGTGGCACTGGCGGGCCGGACGGCTTCGGACCAGAGGCCGTTGTCCTCTAGCCAGGTGGCCAGGTCATCCCAGTTGAGGGTGAGGGGGTGCTCGGGAATCTCGCCCGGTTTCGGGTTGGCCGGTGCCGCCACCCGCCAGGTGTCGGCCCAGAGCAACAGGCGACCGCCCGCCCCCTCAGGGGGAAACAGCCAAGTGGCGTGCAGCAGGCTCATGGCCGCGGGGTCGCCGGAATCCGGTGGATACGCAACCAGCAGGACTGGTTTCGCGCCCCATCATCGGTGAAGGGGTCCCAGCGACCAGCCTTCGCACACAATTCAGGGGGACTCAAGGACGGAGTAGGGGCAGCCAACGCACCAAAAGCCGCAGCAGGAGTGCACTGGCGACCAGGGGGGCCCAGAGGGGCAACCAGCTCTGGGCCAGTTCCTGCAGCAGCTCCGGCCAGGGCCAGGCGTTGAAGGAGCCCGCGTTGAGGGTGCCCCCGTTCAAGGCACCGTCGAGGGCCCAGAGGCTGGGCAGGTTCAAGGGCGCGGCCAGGCTGCGGATGCCGCAGACCGCCCCCACCAGGCCCGCCTGCAGGTGGCCGTCGTCGGGATCGACCCGTTGTAGATGGAAGGCCAGCAGCCCATAGAAAAAGCCGCAACCCCCGGATCGCAAGGCGGAATCGAGGCCCCACGCCAGGGCCAGGGCGGCGGCGGCGGCGGCCCCCAACAGGGCCCAGGCCAGGGATCGGAGCCGCAGACGGGCCCGGGGCTCAAGGAAGCCATCGGCAAGGGACATGGCCAGCGCTGCCTGGATCGATGGATCATGCCCACCCGCCTGGGCGATCATGCCCCCAGATCAACGGTTTTCCCCTGCCCATGGCCTCCGTTTCCGCGCCTTCGGATTCCGCGCCTGCGGACGGCCCCGCCACGGCCCGTCCCCGTGGGGGCGCCGAGATCCGCGAGGCCTTTCTGGACTTCTTCGAAGCCCGGGGCCACCGGCGCATGGCCAGCGCCTCCCTGGTGCCGGAGGACCCCACGGTGTTGCTGACCATCGCCGGCATGTTGCCCTTCAAACCGGTGTTTCTGGGCCAGCAGGAGCGCCCGGCGGCCCGGGCGACCAGCAGCCAGAAATGCATCCGCACCAACGACATTGAGAACGTGGGTCGCACGGCGCGCCACCACACCTATTTCGAGATGCTGGGCAACTTCTCGTTTGGTGACTATTTCAAATCCCAGGCGATTGCCTGGGCCTGGGAGCTGAGCACCCAGGTGTTTGGCCTGGATCCGAAGAATCTTGTAGTCAGTGTCTTTCGGGAAGACGATGAAGCCGAGGCGATCTGGCGCGATGAAGTGGGCGTCGATCCCAGGCGCATCATCCGCATGGATGAGGCCGATAATTTCTGGGCCTCTGGGCCCACGGGCCCCTGCGGTCCCTGCTCGGAGATCTACTACGACTTCAAGCCGGAACTGGGCGATGAAGGCCTCGACCTGGAGGACGACAGCCGCTTCATCGAGTTCTACAACCTGGTGTTCATGCAATCCAACCGTGACGCCGAGGGCCAGCTGACGCCCCTGGCCAACCGCAACATCGATACCGGCATGGGCCTGGAGCGCATGGCCCAGATCCTGCAGGGGGTCAGCAATAACTACGAAACCGATCTCATCTATCCCCTCCTTGAGCGGGCCGCCCAATTAGCTGGGGTTGATTATAAAAATCTCAACGAAACGGGCCGCACCAGCCTCAAGGTGATCGGCGACCACAGCCGCGCCATCACCCAGCTGATTGCCGACGGCGTCACCGCCTCCAACCTGGGCCGGGGCTACATCTTGCGGCGGCTGCTGCGGCGGGTGGTGCGCCATGGCCGCTTGCTGGGCATCGACAAGCCCTTTCTAGGCTCGATGGGGGAAGGGGCCATCGCCCTGATGGCCGAGGCCTACCCCCTGCTGCTGGAGCGGCGCGAGGCGATCCTGGCGGAACTGAACCGGGAGGAGGCCCGCTTCCTGGAAACCCTGGAACGGGGCGAGAAACTGCTGGCTGATGTGCTGGCGGCCCAGCCGGATCAGATCAGCGGCGAGCAGGCCTTTGAGCTGTACGACACCTATGGCTTCCCCCTGGATCTCACCCAGGAGATCGCCGCAGAGCAGGGCCTGACGGTGGATCTGGCCGGCTTTGAGACGGCGATGCAGGCCCAGCGCCAGCGGGCCAAGGCCGCCGCCGTCAGCCTCGATCTGACCGTGCAGGGGGCGATCGAGCAGGTGGCCGGCACCCTGGCGGCCACCCGGTTCGCCGGCTACACCCAACTGGAGCAGACCAGCTGTGTGCTGGCCCTGGTCGTCAATGGCGCCCCCGCCGAACGGGCCAGCGCCGGCGATGGGGTGCAGATCGTCCTCGATACAACGCCCTTCTATGGCGAAGGCGGTGGCCAGGTGGGGGACCGGGGCCTGCTGATCGGCCAGGGGGGGGATGACAGCGCGCTACTGGTCCGTATCGAGGCCGTCAGCCGCAACCGCAGTGTGTTCGTTCACGGCGGCCATCTGGAACGGGGGCACCTGGCCGTGGGCGATGTGGTGCTGGCCCGTGTCGATCCCGGCTGCCGCCGCCGCGCCCAGGCCAACCACACGGCCACCCACCTGCTGCAGGCCGCCCTCAAGCAGGTGGTGGATCCGGCCATCGCCCAGGCGGGATCGTTGGTGGACTTCGACCGTCTGCGCTTTGATTTCCACTGCCCCCGGGCCGTGACGGCCCAGGAACTGGCCGCCATCGAAACCCTGATCAACGGCTGGATCAGCGCTGGCCATGGCCTGCAGGTGGCCGAAATGGCCATCGACCAGGCCCGGGCCGCCGGCGCCGTGGCCATGTTTGGCGAGAAATATGGCGAGGTGGTGCGGGTGGTGGATATTCCCGGGGTTTCGATGGAACTCTGCGGCGGCACCCACGTGGCCAGCACGGCCGAGATCGGCCTGTTCAAGATCGTCGGTGAATCGGGGGTCGCCGCCGGCATCCGCCGCATCGAAGCGGTGGCCGGCGGGGCGGTGCTGGGCTACCTGAATGAGCGGGAAGCCGTGGTCAAAACCCTGGGGGACCGCTTCAAGGCCCAACCGGGCGAGATTGTTGACCGGGTGTTGGCCCTGCAGGACGAACTCAAGGCCACCGGCAAGGCCCTGGCCGCCGCCCAGGTCGAATTGGCGGGGGCCAAGGCGGCGGCCCTGGTGGGCCAGGCCGAACCCATCGGCACCTTCCAACTGTTGGTGGCGCGCCTCGATGGGGTGGAAGGGGGCGACCTGCAGACGGCGGCCCAGCAACTGCAGGAGCGCCTGGGGGCCAACGCCGCAGTGATGTTGGGGGGCCTGCCCGATCCGGCCGATGGGGCCAAGGTGGTGCTGGCGGCAGCCTTCGGTCCAGCAGTTGTCGCCGCAGGCTCCAAGGCGGGGGCCTTCATCGCCGGTGTGGCCAAGGCCTGCGGCGGCGGCGGCGGCGGCCGC